>Ga0299914_10000238_pt1 | contig 32905 bp, 28 predicted proteins | sample RVTome_10_FD_201361 | JGI IMG/M metagenome (GOLD analysis project Ga0299914, IMG submission 201361) | Soil microbial communities from uranium-contaminated site in the Upper Colorado River Basin, Wyoming, United States - RVT153D57 (version 2) ... | reverse complement strand
TGACCGCGCACGCAGACGCCGCCGATTTCGACGACGACACAATGGTATGGGCATTCTCGCAGGCCCCGGGAGCGCCACAGCGTTCCGGCACATTGACGTTGACGGCGTCCGCTGCATCAACGGCAGGTGAATTGGCTTTGCCGTTTCTGCACGCAGCGAACGGGGCCACGCCGGTGGTTGCGATGGCGCCCGTCGTCACTGTGCTGTCGCGGCCAATAGCGCTGGTCAACGGCGAGGTGAACGTTGCACTTGAAATAGAAGAAGGTAAAACATTGCAGTTCGATGCCAATGACAGTAGCGGCAGCAGGCCCGATGCCGGTATGGGGTTCGAATGGAAGCAGACCGCCGGCACGGCAATAGCGATCACGGCGAAGGGCGGAGGCATGTTCGAATTGCGTGCGCCGCTGGTTGACGCAAACATGACCCTTGCCTATGAGTTGACGGTTTCAAGCGACGGCATTACGAGCGATCCTGCGCAACTGACCATCACCGTCAGGAACAATGCACCGGATGGCGGCGGTAATCGCTCCGGCGGCGGTGGTCCTTCCTTGTGGCTGACACTGATGGCGCTGGGCGGATGTCTTGGGTGGCGCAAGCGGGTGAAGCAGGAACGGGACGTGTCGGCGCAACAAATGCACTATCCCGTGCCCGACTGAAGTGCTTGTGTCTATTCCGGCTGGTATCCTCGCGACATTTCCGTCGCGAGGGTTTCCATGCCGCGTCTCGTCTGTGCTATCTGCCTTGTATTGTTTTCGATGCAGCCCGCGTTCGCTGGTGTTTCGCATGATCTCGCCGGCTTCCAGCAACATTTCGCGGAAGTGCTCGAAGCGAACGACATTCCCGGTGCGGGCGTCGCGCTGATCCGGAACGGCGAAATCGAATGGGCCGGCGGCATTGGTTACGCCGATATCGACGAGGACCGCCACGTTCTCGGTACGACACGTTTTCGTATCGGTTCCATCACCAAGATGTTCACCGCGCTCGCTGTTCTTCAGCTCGTCGAGTCTGGTGAGTTGTCGCTCGATCAGCCGGTGCTCGATATCGCACCGGACCTGCCCATCGATAATTCCTGGTCCGAAACCGATCCGGTACGCGTTGCGCATCTGCTGGAGCACACCGCGGGTTTCGACGACATGCATTTTCGCAACATGAATACCGACGACGTGCTACCGGAATCGCTGGCGGACGTTGTTCAATCGCTCGATGACGAACTGCAGGTGCGCTGGCGTCCCGGCGTTAAGCACAGCTATTCGAATCCCGGCTATGCCATCGCCGGTTATCTCGTGGAAAGGATTTCCGGTCAGCCGTTCCATGAATACGTCAACGAGAAAGTGCTCGCGCCGCTGGGCATGCCGAATGCGACCTGGGGTATGCCGGCAGACAAAGCGTTTGCGCAGGGCTACACGCGTAACGGCAAGGAAAGCCGTGCCGTCCGGGCACGCGCGATCCGCCTTTATCCTGCGGGCGAACTCTCGGCGTCGCCTTCGGAAATGGCGCGTCTCGTGCAGTTGTTCCTGCAACGCGGCGAACTGCATGGCAAGCGCCTTGTCAGTGCGATGAACATCGAACGCATGGAAACGCCGCATACGACGCGCGCGGCGCGTCACGGTCTGACAAACGGGTATGGTCTCGGCAACTACGTCAGTTTCCGGAACGGCTTTCGGATGCACGGCCACAACGGCGGCCTGGACGGCTTCATGGCGGAACTGGCGTATTCGCCGGACCACGATTTCGGTTACGTGGTACTGATCAATCGCGCCGACCCGGGCGCTTTGCGCGTGCTGTCGGAGGTTGCCGTCGAATACCTGGCGGGTGATGTTGCCGCTCCCGGACCCGGGGAGCGCGACGTCATGGGGACAACGTTGCCGGTCGCCATAGAAGGTTGCTACCGCATGAGCAATCCGCGCAACGAACTGTTGCATGGCCTTGAATGGCTGGTGCAGGTGGCTTGCGTCCGGAATGAAGAAGACCGCGCCGTACTGAGGCATCCTGTCTTGCCGCAGGTCACTGCACTGATTCCGGTTCGTGACGCGCTGTTACGCGAAAGCGGCGAAGCCTGGCCGACGGCAGTGTTCATGCACGATGCAGAAGATGCAGATGCGCTTGAATGGTCGTCGATCTATTTCGAGCGCAGCAGCCGCCTTTCAACGAGCCTGCCTTTGTTCGTGGCGATCATCGCCTTGTCGCTCATGCTGTCGGCGCTGGTCTTCTTTCCGGTGTGGCTGGTTCGCTGGTGGCGCGGAAGTCTGCGTGAAGCACCGGCATTGACCACCCGCATCTGGCCGCTGCTGGCGTCAACGCTGTTCGGTGTCACGCTCTTCGCCGCGACGCGGCTGGAGCTTGCATTGCTGGATTCGGTGAATGTTGTCACGTCAGGCGTATTCGTTGGCGGTGTTGCGTTCGTACTGACCAGTTTTTACGCCCTGTATCGTGTCGTGTTCACGTGGAATACCGGCATTCATCCGGTGGCGAAATGGCACTCGCTGCTTGTCTCGCTCGCCTGCGTGATCATAGCGATCTACCTGTTGTACTGGCGGCTCGTGCCGTTGCGACTATGGGCGTGGTAGGTGTGTCACCTGGCAGGGTTTCGTTCATGCGAACTGCCGCCAGTATTCCGGAGAGAAAAGTCAGCGCCGCTACCAGCCACATTGCGGCAGACAAGCCGAAGATATCCGCCGTGATACCTGCCAGTAGTGCACCGGCTGCATAACCGAGATCGCGCCATAGCCTGTAAACGCCGACGGACGATGCACGCCACGACGGATGCGCGACGTCGCCAATCGTTGCCAGCAGCGTCGGATACACCATGGCCGTTCCGATACCGAGCAGGACGGCGCCGAACCCGAACAGCAGAAACGCGTTCGCGAGAAAAGTTTCAGCCAGCGAAATGATCACGATGCCGGCAGCCTGCACCCACATGCCCCACACGATCAGCGGCTTTCTGCCAATGCGATCGGACAGCGCACCGGTGTAAATCTGCGTAAGCCCCCAGACTGCGGGGTAGACGGCTGCCAGCATGCCGATCCGTTCGAGTGTCATGCCGGCTGCCGCAAATACCAGCGGGAACAATCCCCATGCCATGCCGTCGTTGAGATTGTTGACCATGCCCGCCTGGCTGACGCTGGAAAGGTTGCGGTCGGTAACCGAGGTACGCAGAAAGACTTCGCGTTGCGTCAGTTCGCCGCCGGCCTGTGCATGCGTTTGCGATTCATGTGCCGCGTGGTGCCGTGTTTCACGAACGGCAAACCATGAAAGCAGCAGGCCGGCGGCGACATACGCAATGCCCAGGTAGAAAGGTTGGGGGCGCAGGCCGTAGCGCGAAGCGATCCAGCCGGTAGCCAGTGCACTGACAGCAACCGCGAAATAACCGGCGAATTCGTTTAGGCCCATCGCCAGCCCGCGCTGTTTCGGGCCGACGAGATCGATCTTCATGATCACGGTGATCGACCACGTCAGGCCCTGGCTTGCGCCCAGCAAAACGTTCGCGACGAGTATCCAGTTCCAGTCCGGCGCCCACATCAGCAGGAAAGGCACGGGAATCGCGATCGCCCATCCGGCGACGAGAACGTGCTTGCGGCCATAGCGGTCCGAGAGGCGCCCCGCAAAATAATTGGTGAACGCCTTCGTGATGCCGAAAACGACGATGAACGAAAGAATGGCTGCGCGGGCGGCCAGTTGAAATTCCTGCTCGGCGATCACCGGCAGAATGCTGCGCTCCAGGCCGATCATCGCACCCACGAAAGCGTTGACCAGTATCAACAGCGAAAACTGGCCCGCGTTTTCCCGCAAGCCGAGACGAATCGCATTTGGCTGCGTCACCTCGCGAACCCCAGGTTCGCGCGCAACATCGCATCCATTTCCGCAGGCCTGGGTGTCACTTGCGCCACCGCGCTGACGAATGCGTCGCGTTGCATCGACAACAATGGATTCCAGCGCTTTTCAAACCCGAGCGTCGACGACGGTTTGCCTGACAAGCCGGCACCGCATGCGCTGCCCGCCTGATGTCCCGGAAATATTTCGATGTCATCCGGCAATGACAGCAGCCTTGTATGCAGGCTGTCGTGCAGTTGTCCTGCCATTTCGATTTCACGCCCACCGAGATCCGGCCGGCCGACGGCGCCGACAAACAAGGTATCGCCGGTGATGACAAACCAGGGCGCTGTGCCGCGCCGTGCGTCGGTCACCAGCAGGCAGACGCTGTCCGGCGTGTGTCCCGGCGTGTGCAACACAGTGATCTTCACATTGCCGATTTCGAGCAATTGATCGTCATGCAGAGGCTCGAATGCGAATTGCACCTGCTCGCGTGCCGACTCATGCAGGCAGTACGGCGCACCCATGCGTTCGGCAAGATTGCGGCTGCCGGAGTAATGATCCGCGTGCAGGTGCGTGTCTATGACATGCGTGATCTCGACGCCGTTGTTGCGCGCCTGCTCCATGAACCAGTCTTCGTCGCCTGCAACCACGTCAATAGCAACCGCCTTGCCTTGTCCCGCACAGCCGAAGAAATAGGAAAGCGAAGCGTCTTTGGCAGAAAGTTGTCGAAAGAACATGCAAATACTCCTTTCAGTACACGAGAACTCTGGTTGCCCAACGGGTCCATTCGGTCGCGTCATTCAAACTTGCGCGTAATGCGTTTGGCGGCAGTGAGGAATTCGCCAAGCCGCGTTTATCGAGACAGCTTGCACAGGCGCCGACCGGCACAGCGAGCTGCGCGAGCGCGGAAGTCAGTTCGCTCGCGTCGAACTCGCCATTGGATGCGTCATCGAGCATGCGCACGCCGTCGGCGAACAGGAAAATCCGGACAGTGGATGCGTCCTGTTTCGATAATGCCGTTGCCAGACGCAGACCATGGAATGCCTTTTCGAGGCGTGACGGGTCGTCGTTGAAAATGAAAAGTGTGTTCATCGGAGGTCCTTTCACGAGCTGGAACGTTCAACGGTTTCCACGGGCAACCCCAACGTGCGCCACTCCGGCACGCCGATTTCGCTGCGGCTTGCGACGAACCCTTTTTTTCGAAGCGTCGTGACGGCTTCCACCGCCATGAGGCAATACGGCCCGCGGCAGTAGGCGACGATCTCCCGGTCCGCCGGCAATTCCTTCAACCGTTTCCTAAGTTCCGCAACAGGTATGGAGATTGCGCCGGGCAAATGGCCTGCCTGGTATTCCTCCGCGGGACGGACGTCCAGCAACACGACGTCGCCGTCCTTCACCCGCTTCAGGAGCGAGCGCGGTTCAAGACGTTCCATTGCAGTAGGGTTCACCTGGAAGTCACGTGCAAGGCGTTCGATTTCGGTGAGCCGGGCTTCCGCGAGTTTGCGGAATGCCAGCAGGAAGTCTGATACATCCGGGGACGCCAGACGGTATTCCACGTACGTGCCGTGCTTCTCGGCGTCGATCATTCGCGCCAGCCGCAGCACCTTCAGGTGCTGGGATGCATTCGCAAAGGCGAGGCCAGTGCCTTCGGCGACCGCCTCGACCGTCTTGGGTCCCTGGCTGAGCAGATCGAGGATTTCCAGGCGCGCCGGGCTGGCCAACGCCTTGCCCAGCCGGCCGATTTCCGCGTACACCGCATTCTTCAATGTTCGAGATGAGATCATGATTTTTACTATTCAATTGATTTATTGAATAGTAAAGTCGGCGAGTGGGGGCGGTCAATCATTTCGTCAATGATCGTCAAAAATTCAGCGGGGAATGCTGCGAAAGGCGGACGAGCGTTACGTACCGCCGTTGGCGATGAAGTTCAGGAACTCGCGCCGGGTCTTCGGGCCGTAGGTGCGGAAATGCGGGTTCGGATTTTCGGCGTAGGCGAGTCTGTCCTGCATGACGCGATCCCCCGCCATGCGTTGCCGCATTTCTTCCATCGATATGCCGTAGGGTTTCATGGCGTTCTTGCCGAACACTTTCGCGCGCAGCGCCGGCGTGATCTTCGGGTAACCGTAACGTTCCTGGAATTCCGTTGAAATCTGGAATGTGCGGAATGCCTGAATCTGATCCTGCGGCGAGCCGTACCAGATCGAATCCGTCCCCCAGAGCACGTTGTTCTCGCCGATGTATTTGAACAGCTTGCCCAGGCCGTGCGCGGCGGAATCGGGATCGCGTAACAGGTAGCGCCATGTCGAGCCGAGTTCCGCGTAGACGTTCGCGTTGGCGACATCGTTCTCGATGACAGTGCGTATCAGTGAATCGATACCGTCCGTGCGTTTCGGATCATATTCGCCTTCCGGCGCACCCGGCACGAAGCCCGAGTGATAAACAAGAAAGTTCATGTCCGGAAAACGCTTCGCGACCGGGCCGATGTCGCGGCAGGTGGAATGTTCATAGCTCTGCTGGCCGAACGGCAATCCCTTGTGGACGGCGATGTTCTTCACGCCCAGCTTGCGCGCGTTCTCGATGAACGCGATGCCGATGTCGTCGGTCAGGTAGAAGCCTTTGCCCTGCGGTCCCCATTGCGTGTAGGTCTTGAACGCGGAAACGTTCCACTTCTTCGCAAGCTCGTCCATGAAGCCGATGTCGCCGTCCTGGTTGGGATTGACGCGGCCGTGAATCATCAAACGATGCGAACCTTCCATCTGCTTGACGATTTCGCGCGTGGCGGCGGCTTCTTCTATCGTCAGCGGTTCGTCTTCGCGGGATGACGGGATGAAGCTCAACACCATCATGTCGGTGTCCGAGTCCATGAACACGTCCTTGATGAACTGGTCGCGTCCCAGGCATTCGAGATAGCTGTACTCGCCCGGCTTGTTGCCGAGCGCACAGCCGGCGGCGGGCATGCCGCGCAAGGGTTTTGCGCCCGGCGGTACGCGTTGCAGCCATTCGCCGTCGGGATTCACGAAATGCCCCTGCACGTCGAAGATGAACTCTTTCCCGTCGAGCGCGTCCGCAGCGGCATCCTTGTCCACGCCTGCTTCGGCATCCAGTTCGAAATAACCGCCACGGTTTCCGGCCAGCGCATAGGCGCTGTTGAACGCCAGCAATGTCGCGGCCGTGCCCGCAGAGGAAATCAGGAACTGGCGGCGTGTCAGGTTCAGACGTTTTGCGTTTTCCGTCGCCACACGCTGTGCAAGATCATTGGCGTGATGGTGAACCGGTTCGAGCGGAACCGGTTCGAACTCGCCGTTCGATGTCGAATCGAGTTTTACAGGCAGGCGGTGATCAAGCGCGTCGTTGTTTCGAAATGACATGGTGTTCCCCTTGGCACGGCATGGGCATGGCGCAGCTCTTCGTTCGACGCGAAGCAACGACGCAGGTTCCCGAACGACGTTCATTCCATGCGATCAGCTCCAAAGGCGCAAGGGCAATATGTCAAAGCGGATCAGCACAACGCACCACTGGAGGACACACAGGGCGAAGACTGCGTGTGTCAGCGCGAAGGGATTTCCTTGCGACGGGCGAAACCGCCACAGCGCAACCAGCATGAAGACCGGCAGCAGGCCGGTTGCGATGGCGAGCAATACGCTCGCGGGCGTTACATCGCCCAGCCGGATGAACGATTGCGTGAAGAAGAAGGGTATCGGCAGCAGCAATGCCAGTACGCCGACGAACGGAATGATTTCGGCACGCCGCCAGGCGGCATGTCGATGCTTCACCAACACGACAAGGCCCGCGACGAAAAACCAGAGCAGGCCGAGCACGCCGCCGGCGAGGCTGAGCCACAACAGGGCGAGCCCGAAGAGCGACGTTTTCACGTACGTCCTGTAGCCATCGCTGATGAGTTCGCGTCCTGTGTGATCGCGCATCAGCACGTGCGAGTTCGTCGAGCGATCGGCGGCCACGAAAAAATAACCGCCACTCGGGCGCAATACGCGTTTTTCTCCCGGCACGGGTGCGAGCGTCAACGCTTCACCGTTCCATCGCACGTCGACATTTGCGAACAGCGCGTCCAGGTACGCGAACTGTTCGAAACGATTGGGTTCGAGACGGTACCAGCCGGTCCACTCGGCAACGTTCGCAGCCGGTGTACCGGAGGGAGTTTCACCGGGGGGTGCGATATCCAGATGTGTCGCGAGGATTTCAAATATGCGGGTGTAGTTCGCGGTTTCGCTGTCCGTGTTCATGCTGACGACGAACGCCTTGCCTGCATCGGGATACGCGCAGAGCAGTGCCTTGAACCCGACGATGTTGCCGGAATGGCAATAGCCGATCGCACCGAACCGGTCCCAGCGCGAAAGGCCGAATGCGTACCCTGCTTCCAGGCCCGCCGCCGCCGCTTCCGTGGTGCTGGCGTGTCCGCGGGCGCGCATCAGTTCGGGATGTATGAAACGTGCACCCTCGACATCGCCGTCACTCATGAGAAAGCGCGCGAACACCGCAAGATCGTGCGCGGTCGTGGTGAACTGCGCGCCCGGTCGCAGCATGACCGGAACCGCCGCGTGCGGTGCGCCGTTGTCGGTGTGACCCCAGACCAGCGATGGATCGGCAGCAGGACCTTCCTGCGTCGTGTAGCGGAACGTGCTGTCGTGCATGCCGAGCGGCGCCAGCAGGTTCCGGTCGAGATATTCCTCGTAACGCGTTCCGGTCATCGATTCGATCAGCATGCCCAGCAGTCCATAACCCATGTTCGAATACGACAGCCGGCTGCCGGGCCGCGAACGCACGCGCAACACGCCATCCGTGCGTGTGTAGGCATGCAGCAACGGCGTGTCCGGGCTGATGCTTGCACTGAACATCTGCCATAGATGCGTATCCTCGAGACCCGACGTGTGGTCGAGCAGATTGCGCACGGTCACCGGATGCGCATCCGCCCAGGGATTGTCGAAACGGATTTCAGGAAGATAACGGCTGACGGGAAGATCGAGATCGATACGTCCCTGGCTCACCAGCCGCAGTACGCCGGTCGCAAGCACGGTCTTGGCGACGGAGCCGACATGGAAACGCGCGTCCACCGAAAAGGAAACGCCTGTTGCCGCGTTCGCCACGCCGGTGGCGCCGGTTCGGATTTCTCCGTCCTCGTACACGAACGCCCATGCGGCGCCTGTCAGTTGCTGATCCTGCAGGACGTTCCTGATTCGTGCTTCAACCGGATCCTCTGCGGCACTGGCTGTTACAAAACCGAGGCAGAACACCAGCGAAACCGGCAGTAAGTGTTTCATGCGATATCACGCTCCGATCACTGCTGGGCTGCCAGTATGGAAGTTGCGACATGAAATGAATGTCAAACAGGAAGAGGGAAATCTGCGGGTTACTGAACGTGGCATGAACGGCATCAGCCGCCACATACGTGCGGCGTCCTGCCGTTATTCGCGGTACTCCGGACATGGTCCCCGTGGTTGGGGAAATCCGGCAAGGAACACCGCGGCGTTTTCAGATTTCACTGTTGTTTCCGCCGGATCCGATCGATACGACGAAAACGACAACGGTAGATAACGAATGACATCACTGGATTCCCGGGGTACCGGGAATGACGGCAGTCGCAAAGCGTGTCGTTCGGCACGCAAATCCATGAAGAAAAAAGCCGCGCCCCGGCATCGCCGAGGCGCGGCTTGATTGGTACTCCGTCTACTTCTGCGCAGGCACGAATTCGTTCATGACCGCATTCGCCATCAAATCCGGCGGCAACATGCCCTGAGCAAGAATGAAGTCATGGAATTTCTTCTGATTGAACTTGTCGCCGAGCGCGAGTTCCGTCTTCGCGCGCAGCTCCTGCATCTTTATATGCCCGAAGTAATAGGCAGTCGCCTGGCCCGGCGCACGGTAGGTGTAACGGTCCGCTTCCTGCGTCGCCATCGGCGCGGAAAGCACGACTTCGCTGATGAGGAAGTCGTACACCTTGTCGTACTCGACCATGCCGAGATTGACCATCGGATCAAGGAATGCGCGCGCAGCGCGCAGCAGCCGCATCTGCAGGGACATCAACTGACCTTCCAGCGGCAGGTAGGGCAGCATGATGGCTTCCGCGTACAAACCCCAGCCTTCCACGTTCGCGGAATTGAAGGCGTACAGCATGCGCGCCTGCGAGACGCCGTTCTCCACCATCTTCGCGAACTGCATTTCGTGACCGGGACGCGCTTCATGCACGGTGAGCGTCCACGCCATGGCGTCGTTCAGGAAGTCATCCATCTTCTCGCCGGAATCCGCGTTCGGATTGTTCAGCGGCAGCACGAACGTGCCCTGTTCACCGGTGTTGCCGATCATGCGTGGCGGCTGCATGTTCGGTGCCGGCTGCGCGGCCGATTCCGCTTCCGAGGCGAGGCGGATGAGCGCGTCGCGGTCCGGCAGCGTGACGATGTCGTGCTTTCTGACGATCGCTTCGATTTCCTCAAGGCGCTTGCGGTAAGCGGGCATGATGTTTTCGGACGTGAACTGCTCCTTCTTCAGTTCGCGGATCACATCGCGGTAATCGGCCGATTTCATGCCGCGCTTTTCCGCGATCTGCCGGGCAATCGCTTCCATCTCGATGCGGATATCCATGAAACCCGCCGTGGCGCGGCTGATCAGTTCATGCGGATCCATCGTCGTGCCGAAGGCTGCCAGGTTCGCGGCGTATATTTCGACCGGCAGCTTCGATTCCTGGCGTGCGCGCGGCAGCAGGTTGTCGCGCAACCACGTGGAATAATCGTTCACCTGCTTTTCGAATTCGGCGACAGCCGGTTCCCAGCCCTCTACGTCGCTGTTCTCGAACAGCTCGCGCACACCGCTGACGAAACGCGGCATGTTTTCGAGGTCCTTTTCGAGTTCTTTCACGTACGGACCGAGAAGCTTTTTATTCTTGATGTCCTTTGCCGTTTCGCGCTTGCCGTGTTCGAACACCGGCTTGTAGCCTTTTTCCATGCCGGTGTATTTCTGCAGGCGCACCAGCGCGGCCGGGTGGCGCGACGAATCGACCTGTGGATCCAGCAGCGAACGCAGACTGTAGAAGACGGCCTGCGGCAGGTTGTAGTAGTCGATGAGATGCTTTTCGTACAACGCCTGGATCGCAAGCGTCTGACTGGCGTCGTCGACAAGAATCTGCAAGTCCTGGCGGACACTCGGATTCTTTTCCGTCTTCAGCGCTTTCTCGTGCTCGGCGAGTACCTTGCGCAGCGCCTTTTCGTAGCGTTCGTCGAAGCCGGACGTCATGTCCATGATCTTGTCGTCATAGCCATCGAGGCCGGTGCGCGACGCGTTCTCCGGGCCGAACTCCGCGTCCATCTTCAGACGTACGCTGGTGTACCCGTCGCTTTTCGCGACCCAGTCCTGCGCGGCGAGCGCGGGGGCGGCGACGAGCGCCATGCTCACGCCCGCGAGCAATACCGCTTTCAGATTTCGTGCAATACCCATGACAACTCCTCGTTCGACTGGTAGATGACCCGAGCTTAGAGGAGGAGAACGAGGAAAAGTGCCCGAGCGATGTGCTGTGCCGTCAGGCGGCGGGAGTTGCAGACGCCAGCATGGGTACGAGCGAGGCGAGCAGCAGCACGCCCATGGTCACGTTGAAGGCGCGCAACAGGCCCGGACGGTTTTCGAACAGCCGCCGGATGCCGATGCCGAAACCCGCCCACGTGGAGGTCGATCCGAGTGTGACGAGCACGGTCACCAGCGTCATGACCGCAACCTGCACAAGGTAATTCTCGCCGGGTTCCGCATAGACGCTCACCGCCGTGATCACCATCATCCAGCCTTTCGGATTCACCCACTGGAACGCGGCGGCCTGCCAGAAGTTCAGCGGTCGACGTTCGCCCGGGTCGGATGACATGGCCGGCGCAAAGGCGATCTTCCAGGCGAGCCACGCGAGGTACAGCGAACCGGCAACCATGAGGGCGGCGTGCAGCCACGGGAAACGCTGGAACACGCCGCCCAGTCCCGCGCCGACGACCGCGAACAACACCGGGAAACCGGCCATCACGCCCAGCAGGTGCGGCAGCGTGCGGCGCAGGCCGAAATTCACGCCGGAGGCGGCGAGCATGAGGTTGTTCGGCCCCGGCGTGAAACCGGCGACAAGCGCGAACAGCAAGAACGCAGGCAGATTGACTTGCATTGATTCGATCATGGTTCAGGACATTTCAGCGGGCGTACGCATCACCGTGTAGTGGCGCAGCCTTTCGGGTTTCTCAAGGAGGAACGTGTCGTCCTCGGGATAATACACGGCGCGTCCGATATCTTCGCCCGCGAAGGCGCGTATCGCATCGCGCGATGTCCACAAGGTCAGCAAAGTGAATTCGGCGATACCAGGTTCGGATTCCGTGTCGAGCAGCACCCAGGTGCCACGATGACCTGGCGTCGCCGCGTAATCCAGCGTGCCCTTGCGATCGAGAAACTCGAGATAGGCGTCGGCCTTGTCGTGCGGCACGCGGCCGTGCCATTCGCGCAGGATCATGTCGAGGTATTCCATTCGTTGGCATTGTCCGGAAATTCGCCGGACTCCGGACGGATCAGGCAGAAGGGATTGCCGGACGGATCCTCCATCACCCACCAGCGCTTCACCCGGTATTTTGGATGCGCGCCCGCCGCTTCCATGCGGCTGCGTTCGGTTCGCATGTCGTCGGTTTCGATGTCCAGATGGTAGCCGGGATTCTTTTCAACGCGTTGCAGCCGGACGAACAACGGTCCTTCGATTTCACCGAGCGTGACATAACGCTGGTCGCCTGCAGGGCGGCGGGCCGGATCAAGTCCGAGCGCCGCCGACCAGAACGCCAGCGCCTCGTCGAAATTCTCATCGAGGACATCGATCATCAGTGTCGAAAGCCGGCTGTGATGGCTGCTGCTTTTACTCATTGTGTGCGGCAGGTGTCGGAGGAAGTCGCCCGCCAGCTGCGGGAGTTGATGATGCGGCGCAACCGTGTGCCGATAGCCCGGAACAAGGGAAGATAGCCTTGCGGATCGAGATCAAAGGTGGTCATGATGCACTCTCCTGGCCGGATTAACCGGCAAAAACGTTATTGACGGTTACAAGCCTAGACCCGAGACTGTAACTAGTCAAGGGTGTTATAGTGGTTACATGAAATATTTTTTCCGGAGGAGTCCATGACGGAATCAGTAAGAAAACTGGCGGATATCGAGGTCCTCGGGGGCCATCCGGCCATAGATTTTGTCAACACGGTGTCCGCGTGGAATACCGACTCCGCGGAAGACTATTTGCACAGTTACGACGACCTGCTGGAATGGAACGTCATGGCGGACCTGATCGGGCCGCTCTCCGTGAAACGACTGTCCGCGAATTCTGAAGCCAACAAGGTTGCAGCGCTCGAGGCGGCGCGCGAATTGCGGGCGAGCATGCACGCCATCTTTTCGGCGCGGGCCGCGGGGAAGATCCTGCCGAAGAAAGCGCTCAATCACCTCAACGACGTCATTCGCGAAACCATTGCCTGGCGGCGCATCGGCGGCGACAGCGAAACGGGGTTCACGGAAATCTGCTGCATGTGGGATTTCTCCGGTGCGCCGGCGAGTGCCGTGCTGGGCCCGGTTGCCTGGAAAGCTGCCGAACTGCTGGAGCTCGGTGATCTCGCACGGCTCAAGGAATGTCCGGGCGAGCATTGCAGCTGGATATTTCTCGATACGTCCAAGAACCGTTCGCGCCAGTGGTGTTCGATGAAAACCTGCGGGAACGCGGCGAAGGTGAAACGGTTTCGACAGAAGCGCGAATGACACTCGCCCGGGCCAATCCTTGATGCCGATAGCAGAGGGTTTTTTGCCAGCCGAAGGCCGGAATCAGCACCCGGTTATTCCGCTGCCGGACTCGGCGGAACGGGCGCGGCAGACCGGTTCCATTTCACAGAAACGTAATAATTATCTGTGTGGGCAATCAAACTTAAGAAGATTTCTGTTAAATTCTCCGCGCCCCTCTTCGGGTATTCATAATTTTTCGGGAGCCATGGAATGAACAAGAAGATTATTGCTGCGATTACAGCCGCTCTGGTTCTGCCTGCCACTGCGTTTGCCGCAGACTCGGCGTTCTCGGACAAGAACCTGTCCTACACCTACGGTGAGTTCGGCTACGTCGACAAGACCCTCGACGCCGCTGGCGATCCGGGCGCCGACGGTTTCGGCTTTGGCGTGAGCTATGAGTTCACCGACATGCTGTTCGGTTTCTTCAACTACGAAGACCTGAGCGGCGATGCCGATATCACCATCATGAACTTCGGCGCTGGCGCCGCGGTCGGCCTGACCGACAAGATCGACGGCTACGCGAAGATCGGCCTGGTTGATATCGAAGTCGGCGCCGGCGAAGACGACGGCTTCGGTCTCGAATTCGGTGCACGCACCATGTTCAACGAGCAGGTCGAACTGTTCGGCAACTTCCAGTACATCGACCTGACCGATTCCGAGACCGGTTTCGAGCTGGGCGGCCGTTACTGGTTCCAGAAGAACCTGGGCGCGTCGTTCTCCTACGAAACCATCGGTGATTTCGATGGCTTCAACATCACCGCTCGCTACGAATTCTGATCTGATCTGATCGAATTTGAGTGGTGCAACAGACCCCGCGAAAGCGGGGTTTGTTTTTTTGGAGGGCGCAGGCAGCTTCGCGAACCGCTGTTTTCATTCCCCGTTTTGATCACTCTTCGTCCTTCTCATACAACGGAAACCCTTCCGTCCGCGCCTGCTCGAAGATCAGGCGTGTCTCCACGTGCGCCACTTCCTGCCGTTCCGTGAATACATACAGCACCATCTGACGCAGGTGTTCGGTGTTGCGCGCGGCGACGTGCACGAGAAAATCGTCCGCACCGGCAACGTGATAGATCGCGACGGTTTCCTTCTGCCGCATGGCGTGCGCATGGAAGGCTTCCACGTCGGCGCGCACGTGCCGCACCATACGCACGCCGATCATCGCCTGGATGGTGATGCCGATGGCAGCGGGATTCAGTTCGGCGTGATAGCCGGCGATGACGCCGGATTGTTCCAGCCGACGGACCCGGGCGAGGCAGGTGGACGGCGCGATATCGGTCTTTGCGGCAAGCGCCTTGTTCGATATTCGTGCATTCTTCCGTAGAAGGGTTAGTATCTTCAGGTCGATTTCGTCAAAATTCACCATATCCCCCGATTTACAGAATTTTCTTCATACCGGATTGCGATGTTCGCATAAATGGTTAAGTTGAACAGGTCCTATCGAACGGACCTCGAAGGCAAGGGGGAGGTCAGGACCGACGGACACCACCGGTTCACGAGCGCGGTCGCAGCGTGGGGGAGCGTTGCGACAGCCAGTGTTGCGGGTCCGGCAACGGGGGAGACCGAGAGAGCGGCTCAGCGCGTGCGCGGGTCGCTTTCTTTTTGCCTGGAATTTCCCGCTGTGCCTGCCTCCCTGCAGCAATCACCCGCTTGAACCGCCAGTCGCCATCCGCGAATGTTCGCCTGAACCCTTTTCATGACCGGTACCTTTGATGAAGCGCCCGCTCGTTACCGTCCTGTTGCTGACTGCATGTTCCGCGCCGGTCGAAGACGAGCGTTTCGTCGCCGCCTTTCGCTGTGAATCCGACGTGGTGTTCGACGCATGGCGCGGTGGCGACACGCTGCGTATCGATTTCATGAACAACGAGCACATCCTGCGTGCCGTGGCGGCTGATGGCGTCGAACACTATCGCGGTGAAGGAATGGAAGCCTGGCTGGACGACGGTACGGCACTGCTTCTCGTCGGCGCGAGGCGCTACGAGTGCCATCTGGATGAGAGTGTCATGCAGGCCATCGAACGCGGCGTGGATTACCGCGCGATCGGCCAGGAACCGGGCTGGCTGCTGGAGGTATTCGCGGATCAGAGTTTCGAGCTGCATTACGACTACGGCGCAGAAGTCGCGAAGTTCCCCTGGGTCGCTCCGCGCACCCTCGATGGCGCGCGGAAATATGCCGTCGAATCCGCAGGTGCGCAACTCGAGATCGATATTGCCGTTGCCCCGTGTATCGATGTCATGAGTGGACAGCCATATCCGGATACGGTGACCGTCCGCTACCGCGATGCCAGCCTTGAACGTGAATTGAGCGGCTGCGGCCGGCCACTGCCGGCCCTCGACGGATCGAATACACCGTTCCTCTGACGCCACGCGAACGCTCCGGCTGCTAGCGTTCCACTACCCGCCGCGATCATCCCGTGACGATGTGGAGCGCGACATGAAACGCACGATATTCAACCTGAAATGTCTCCTGGGTTCCGCGGTGTTGCTGCTTGCCGCCGGCATTCTCGTCGCGCTTGCCATCGTTTATTCGGGTGTGTTCGACGCGGGCGCCGACCGGCCGCCTTACCCGCTGGAGCACTGGCTGTTCTCGACCACGCGCAGGCACTCGATCGAAACGCGCGCCAACGGCGTTGACCCGCCGCAGGACCTGAATGCGCCGGAGCGCATCAACCGCGGCGCGCTGCTCTACGAAGAGATGTGCGCGCACTGCCATTTGCGCCCCGGCATGGAACCGACGGAGCTGAACCGCGGGCTCAATCCCGAAGCACCGCTGCTCGCCGAGTGGTCGGATACGCCGGCGTACACGTTTCTTGCCATCAAACGTGGAATCCGTTCGACAGGCATGCCGGCGTGGGGTCTTACGCACGAAGATGAGGTGATCTGGGACATGGTGGCTTTTCAGCGGCAGCTGTCGAATCTGAGTGCCGCCGAATACGAAGCGATGGTGCGTGAAGCGAAGCAGGACGACGCACCGCATTCCGGGCATGAGCACTGAACGGCGTGCCGGGACTCGACCGCGCGCGCGACGTTTCATCTCACTGCCAACCTGTGAAGAACAAAGTTCTTCCCGGATCAGCGGGGACAGATGGATGTCGTGCCGTCGGAAACGACGTCGCGGTATCACCTTTTTGCGGCCCTTCGCGGTCGGACAAGGTCCCCGCACTTGGGAAGATCGCTCCTGCACGGCTTTGGCAAGGGCAAGCGGAGCATTGTAGGAGCGGTCTCCGACGCCTTGCGTCGCTACTCGCCCAACGCTTGGTAACGCACCAGCCGGTAGCGGTATTTCGCGGCATCGCGCAGGTTCTTCGCAATCACGCCATGCAGATTCTCGTCCCAGCGCGTGTAGCGGTCGACGAATTCTTCGGCGCGTTTGACATCACCTGCTGACTGGATCGCGAGCACGTCGCGCAACAGCCGGGTAACGACGTCGTGGTATTTCGCGTAATGGATGCGCAGTTTTCCCGACGGCGCGTCGAACGACAGCAAACCGTTGTCGAGAAAATAATTCATCTGCATCAGCTGCATGGTCTGGTATGGCTGATCGCGGCGTGGCTTGACGTTCTGCAAGGTGCGACGCACGCCGTCCGCGTAAAGAGCCTGTAATTGCGCGTCCGTGTAGTAACCGTTTTTCTTCAGCGCCGGTGCGGCGTGCAGCGAAACAAGATCGGCCTTCATTTCTTCCAGCAGATCGGAATATGCCTGCAACGCGATATCCAGCGTGCGGCCCTGTTCGTCGGTCGCGACACCCAGGTAGTGTCCGATCTCGTGCCACAACGTGCGCTGGAACCCGCCGTCCAGCGTCAGGTCGTCCGCGAACTCCTGCGCGATAGCCGCTTTCCACGCAGCCTGCGTATCGCGAAACAGTTCCTCGTTGGTCATGATGTTGTGACGAAGCAGGATGGTGCGTCCGTACTTGCGTGCGTGATCGGCGGCGTTCGGCAGGATGCTTGCGGTGTTCGTGCTGCGCGACTGTCCGAAATCCGCGACGACGTTGTAGACGCCGGCCGGAATATCGCTGCGCACTTTCTTGTGACGGGCGTAGGGCAGGCCGTCTTCGATTGCCTGAATCCCGGCGATCGCCCGGTCCAGCGCACGCGAACGCGTTTCGTCCCTGACCAGCACGCTGAGGCTGAAGAAGCTCTTTGCGCCGTAAAGCTCATCGTCATACGTTTCGTAGCTGCCGATCTGCGCATTGAGGTTGCCGAAATCGCCGCTCACCCAGGACGCATCGCCGGCTTCGTAATCGTTCGTGAGCAGGTCACGCGCGCGATTTTCCAGGTAGGCCGAGAAATCCGCATCTTCCTTGCGCATTGCCATGGCAGCGCGCCGCAAATGCCCGTACGCCTTCACGAGCCGGTCCGCGTAGGCGACCGAGTAGGGCAGCGCGTAGAAACTCTTTTTATCGGGGGCCTTTTGCAGGGACTGCAGATGCTCACGCAAGCCGGGTTGCAGGATGTCCAGCACCGGATGTTTCCGCAACATGCCGAGATCGCGCTGCAGGTTTTCCTTCATCGCGCGCTTCACGACCGTGCGTGTGCCGAGCAGTTCGATATCCGGATGGACCTGCATGAACGCGTCGAGTTCTTCCCCGGTCACGCCCCACGGGTAGACGTTCTTGCCGGGCACCGTGGCGTCGACCGGCAGGAAAGGAACGCGTTCGTTCTCGAGAGTCGTTGCGATCGGTCCCTTGAACAGGCGAAACAGTGCGACAAGATCGTCCGCTGGCGCGGCTGTCCTTGCCTGTCGCGAAAGCTTGCGCAGATCGTCGAGTGCGGCGAGTGATTGGTGATGCTGCTGTTCGAGATACGCGTCGTGGAGTTGTTGTCCGGCGGCCAGCAACTCGCGGATTGCGATCTGCTCGTTTTCGCTCAGGTGCGAGACATCCGGCGCGAGGTGGACGATGACGGTTTTATCCAGGACCGGCTGAACTTGCGCGGGTTCCCAGTAGCCGTCCGGCAACGGCGATGCGGCTTGCGCGTGGGGTGCCAGCAGCAACGCCGCAAGCACGGCGCATTTCGAAAGCGTCAACGGCATGTTCCACTCCTCGCATTGCAGAGGGGGAATACCTTAACCGGAAAAAGTGCCTCGTGCTTGCGTTGCCATGCTCGACTCGGGCCGCCGGCGCAGTACGGCCAGCGGCATCAATAACAGCAACCACCAGCCCGCAGCGCCGCCGCCACTCGCGGCTTGCGAACCGTCGATTTTCGCGGCAGCGTCCTTTCTGACCGTCACTACGAGATCGACCGTTTGCGGTGAATCGCCATTGTCGGGATTGCCGTCCGTGAAGATTTCGAGCGTTGCGAGGCGCGTGCCCGGCTCAGCCAGGCCGTTGAATGTCACCGTGCCTTTCAACGTATCGCCGGGCGCGATACGCGAGTTGGTGAAGGTGTGTGCGAAACCGCTGCCGCTGATTCCGACGTCATGGATATCGACCGCGCGGTCGGTGTTGTTCGAGAGCAGCAGTGAAAGTGATTTCGTCGCGCCGGTGTCAACGTCGCCGAAATTCAGTGTCGTCACGCCGGACGCAAGTTGGCCGGACGTACCGACGTCCAGCACGCCGCCTGCGCGCGACGTACCCTCGGTGATTCCCGTGGCATCGAACGCATCATGTATCGCGGCCGTAACCGCCGTGTCGCCGCGATGGAGATCCGCTGCGGCGAGCAGCAGCGCGCGGCGCAGGTCGATGAATTTCGAGAGCGGCGAGAGGTACACGGTGAGCGCGCGATAATACAGCTTGCCCGTTCTGTCGCGGCCGATGGAAATGCCGAGGCCTTCCTTCGTCAGACCTTCGGCGAGCAGGTAGGCGGCGCGGTTCGGAATGCCACTGTTCACATGCACACCGCCCCAGTCGCCTTCTTCGGTGTTCGGCGACACGTAATAATCCGACATGTGTGCCGGTTGCCGGCGCAGACCGTTTGCCGGATTGCTCATGTCGCGGATGAAACCGGCCGCAACTTTCGTGCAGTCCTCCCCGATCGTCCAGTTACGTCCTTCCATCAGGACGCCGAAGACGTCTGCAATGGATTCGTTCAAGGCGCCGCTTTCGTTTTCGTACTCAAGATTCGCCGTCGTCGAAATAACGCCATGCGACATTTCGTGTCCCACGATGTCAAGACACTGCGCGAGGTTCGAGAAGCGGCGTCCGCCATCACCGAACACCATCCACTTGCCGTTCCAGAATGCGTTGTCGTACGACTCGCCGTAGTGAATCGAGAACAGCAGGCTGGAATTCCTGCCGTTGATTCCCTGGCGTCCATGCGTGTCGCGAAAATAGCGATAGGCGGCCTGGCCGTTGGTGAGCGCACTGATGCCCGCGGGATCCCAGCCCGAGTCCGGCGAACGGCTGGCGACGGTCTCCGACGATTCGCCCTCCGAGTTGAGCATGTCCATCACATAGGTGTCGCCGTACTCTCTGACCTTCACCAGTGGATCTTCCCGGCCACCGTGTACCGGCACCGTGACATCGACCAGGTGATACCGGCTCGTGCGCTCCCACGCCTGAAAGCTGTGACCCTTGCCGGCGAGATCGATGCCGTAGCCGGCAACGCTGCCGTCCTGGTGATCCTTGAAATGCCGCAAGACCTCGCCGTTGCGGGCATCGATGATCGACTGCCAGCGGTTCACGACGTTCACCAGGGTTGCCACGGTGTAGACAAGCCGGTGGCGGCCTTCGATTACGCGTAGTTCCAGCAGTGGCGCTTCCTGTTCCAGTGCGGTTTCCCGGAACTGCTCGCGCGCGACTCGCAGCGCATCGTCAGGTGTGATGGCGGGTTCAACCGTCACATTCTCAATACTGGGCAAGGAGTGATTGGTGATCGCGTACAGTGCGTCGCCGGCATCGAAATGCGCACGCAGTTCGGCGCCGCGTACCGGCACACCGTCGACGTGCTGTTGAAAGACATAATGCTGCCGGCCGGTGCCGTCGGAAAAATCGCGCGCCAGGCGCAATTCGTTTTCCGGATCGCGCAATCGAAACAGGCTTTTCTCACGCGCGACATATTCCAGCGCCGTGCGCGTACGGTTTTCATCGTTGTGCTGGCTTGCGCGAGCAAGCGGTTGCTCGCCGCGCACCAGGAACTCGGGAACGCCGGTTTTTTTCGAGAGGTGGATTTCCATGCCGCGGTTCGCGGGCGCCTGCAACAATGCCTTGAGGGCTTCGCGCCGTTCTGCGTCGATACCGGACTCACGCGCAACAGGCGCTGATGGCACTTCAGCAGCGCTTGCATCGAATGCGCAGGACGCGAGAAAACTGGCCGCGATGAAACGCGACAGAAAAACAATCTTTTGCATCGATCGAACCTGTCCGGCTGCGAGCTGTATGGAAGGGATTTCAGGTGCGGCGGATTATGCAGTGGTAACCGGTGATGGTAAGCAGTGGTAAACACCCGCGCATAAAGGAAAACAAGTTTTCTTCACTTTTCATGCAGGGGAAACGACGCAATGAGCAGCGGTAAACACTCATGCCGCTGCTGTTGGATTCTGTCAGCACAGTCGCAATGACAGAAGGATGTCCTGTCTTGCGAGGAGGGATTGTCAATGGTCGTCATGGCGACGTTTCGAAGCATCAGGAGTGCGGCAATTGCGGGCGCGGTCGCGTTGCTGGCCGGCGGTATCGCGGCATGCGAATCCACAGCCGATGCCGAGCGCGCCGCGCAGACGGATTCCGCGCGCGAAGCCGTGCAGGAAAAGCCCGGAAAGGAAAAGGAAGATGCCGCGAATGATCGCGTGCGGGGCGTGCGTGTGTTGACGCAGGCGGACGAGTGGCCCGGCAAGACTTCCATAGAAGATGTCGTGACGCCGGTACGCGTGCATATCGACAACGGCGGCAGGATTCCCATCGATGTCCGTTACCGCGATCTCACGTTGCTCGGTCCCGACGGCAAGCGCTACAACGCCGTGCCGCCGTATCGCATCGATGCCGGCGCTGCCGGCCCGACGGTGGATCCGGGCCGCGGTCCGGTAATCAACCCGGCGTTCACCGGCACCGGTTTCGAGATCGCGCCGTACTACAGCGCGGCGTATCCCGGACTCGCGGTGTATGAAGACGTGTTTGTGTTCGACCGGAACTATTACGACACCGCGTACCGTTACTGGGAAGAAACGGAGCTGCCGAATCTCGAAATGTTGCAGCAGGCGTTGCCCGAAGGCGTGGTGCTTGGCGGTGGCAACGTGGAAGGCTGGGTTTACTTCGAGAAAGTGCCGAAGGAAGTGGAAAGCGTCGTGCTGCACACCGATCTCGTGGATTCACGCAATGGCCGGCAGTTCGCACAAGTGCGGGTTCCGCATGACGTGAACTGAAGGGTCCTGATCCCGGCACGTGCTGCCGGGATCAAGGACCGGCGATGCTATCTCGTCTCCGCCGCGAGGTTTTCGATTCCCGGCGGCGCAACCGCCGCGGCCTTCAATCCGAACAACGGCCGCAGAATGTTCACGCGGCGAATCACGAACTCGTGCAGCACGAAACAGCCGGCGATCGCCGCCGCGATCACCAGCGCGGGTTCGACAACCGGCCCGAGCGAAAACTTCGCGAGCTGGTAACCGGCGACGACGGTGATCGTCTGGTGCAGGACGTACCACGGGTAGACCGCTTCGGTGGCGTACGGCAGCCAGCGGAACGGGCGGTTCAGCAGGTGAAAGCTCCAGCCGAAGATCGCGAGCAGCATGATCCACTGATAAAGGTACTCGAAGAAGTCATAGCCGGATCTGAACAGTGCAGGTGATGCCGAGGTGCGTAACGTCAAGAGCAGCATGAAGACGGCAAAGCTTGCGAGCGCGGCAACCAGCATCGGCCAGCGCATGCGTTTGAGCTCCGCCCAAAGTCCTGCATCCGCTCCCATCCAGTATCCATATAGAAACACGGTGAAATATTTCGCGTGGTTCTCCCAGTCGGTGATGAGATCATGCGTGCTCGGGAACGTCATGAACCACGTGTACAACACCAGTGGCACCGCCGGCAGCAGCGCGAGCTTCATGCCGCGCAGTCCGCGGAAGCGATCACGCAACCACAACCCGGGCTTGCTGTTCAGCAGTGGCAGCGCGGCGGCGAGCAGCAGCGAATACGTCAGCAGGTAGGGCAGATACCAGAGGTGATTCCACGTCACACCGATGTGCGAGCCGTCGAAGGCGCCGGCAGGCCACGGCTGGAAAGTGAAATAGGCAACCAGGAATTGTGCGTAGTTGCCGGCAAAAGCGCTGTTCGAGATCGCCTGCAAATACGCTTGCGGCGGAACGATCACGGCCATGCCGAACAACAGCGGCACGAAAAGCCGTTTGAAGCGCGACCACGCGAAATCCCCCGCGCCGGTGCGCCGCAGCAGGAAATTCACCGCAAGTCCTGAAATCAGGAACAGCAGCGGCATGCGCCAGCGGTTCACCAGGATCATCGGATACTGCAGCCACTCGGAAACGTATCCGGATTTCACGTGCCAACCCCAGTCGGCCACGTAGAACATCGCGCAGTGGTAGAGAATCAGCAGCGCGAACGCGAGTACGCGCAAGGCGTCGATATCGTAGCGGCGATTGACCGCGGTCTGGTACTGCATGTCGGTTTCCTCGTATGAATCGTGCTGACAGCATTGGCTCGCAGGCCGGAGGATCAAAGCCGAAAGGGACGCAACGGGGGGCCGCTGTGACAAGCGGCGGTTACGAGGGACGAATGAAAACGGCAGCTGCTAGAATCCGCTGCACTGGCGGGGGTAGAACAGCAGGCATGAATCCACAGACATATCTCGTGCACCGGCGTTTCTTCGAGATCGGCTTCTGGGTGCTGATCCTGGCGGTGCATGTCGTTGCCAACAGCATCACCGTGAACATCGACTTCGCGCGCAGCGAACTCGATGTCGCCACGTGGAAGCCCTGGGTATGGGAAACCTCCAGCGCAATGTTGTGGCTGGCCATCATTCCGCTGCTGGTGGCGTTCGATCGCCGCTTTCCACTGCAGCGCGGCAGCTTCCGCCGCGGCATTCCGGCGCATCTTGCATTCACCCTGCCGTTCTCGTTGATGCATGTGTTCGGCATGGTCGCGCTGCGCGAGCTGGCGTACGCGGCGATGGGTACGAATTACAATTTCGGCAACTGGCTCGAAGGCCTTGGCTACGAATACCTCAAGGACATCCGTACCTACGGAGGATTCCTCGCTGCGATCTATCTGTATCGCTTCGTATTGCGCCGGGTACAGGGAGAAGCGGAATTCCTGACCGAGGGCCGCGAAGAAGAAGCCGCGGAGCCCGTTACCGACCGCTTTCTCGTCAAGAAGCTTGGTCGCGAATTCCTGGTGAAGGTTGGCGATATCGACTGGGTGGAATCATCCGGCAACTACGTGACCCTGCACGTCGGCGAGCGGCTTTATCCGTTGCGCGAAACCATGGCTGGCATCGAACAGAAACTGGGCACCCAGGGTTTTGCGCGCGTGCATCGCAGCGCCATTCTCAACCTGGATCGCGTCAAGGAAATCGAGCCCTTCGATACCGGCGATGCGCGTGCTCACCTCGTCAGGGGCGGCAGCGTGCCGGTGAGCCGCCGTTACCGGCAGGAGCTCAAGGAGCGCTTGCGCTAGCGCGGCGCTGCCGGTGGCGCACGCAAAAAAGGTTCCTCCCGGATCAGCGGGGAGGCGAAAAGCCCGTGCTGGTGGAGAACCTTGTTCCTCGGTATTCCTGCGTGGCGTTCTTGCCGTCATTCCCGGTACCCCGGGCGAGGTCCCCGCGGTTGGGGAAATCCAGTGATCATTCGCTATCCATCGGTGTTGTTTGCGTCGTGCCAGGCGAGACAGGGCAATGCGAAAACGGTAGCGAAACCGGAATACGCCGAATATTCCATTCACCGGCTTGCTGGATTCCCGGGGTACCGGGAATGACGGCAGTCGAAAAACTTCAGGTCACCACGCACCTTGTCGCCGACTATGGATATTCGACGTATTCCTTGTATAACGCGAACATGACCGCCTCCCGCCAATCCGTGATGAACAAAAAAAAGGTTCTTCCCGGATTAGCGGGGGAAACGACGCGAGGCGCCGTTGCAGCGGTTCTTTGGAACCCGAGAGCGTGTCCGTTCGCTATTCCACCGACGACGCCGTCATTCCCGGTACTCCGGCGAGGTCCCCGTACCCGGGGAGAATCCAGTCCGGGGCACTGACCGGTCAGACAGGTAGCAGATCAAACCGTCATATCCAGTCTGCGGAACTACAGCAATGAATCTTGCTCCCCCGTTAATCCGGGAAGAACCAAAAAAAAACCCGCCCTTCGGGGGAAAGGACGGGCTGAAAAACCAGCCATGAGAGGGGGTCTTATGTACTGGTGAGGAGGATATTGGGACAGCACTGTGTCCGTTCAATGAACGAAATGCGGAGATAAGGTGACATTGTCACGTGCTCCCACCCGCTCGCCATTCCGCCTCCCCCTCTCGGATGCCGCCGCGAAAAGACACAACCGCCGGATGAGGCGCTTCACTGCGGCACAAATAGAAAAGCCCGTCCTTCGGGGGGAAAGGACGGGCCAACAGGGCCAGCCAGTGAGAGGGGGGGAATCTCGTGGGTGGCTGGCATAGTGAATACTGAGCTGCGAAGTTGATGGTTCAATGAAGGAAATGCGGAGATGGGATTTTTCTTTTCCACACTATGGTAAGTGGCAGGCCATAAAGGAGAGCGTTCGGCGGAAAGCTCGATTATCTTCTGTCGCCTCAACCGGCAATCCGTCTCAACAAAGCCTATAAGGATTCAGTCATGCGCCTTGAAACTTTGCTGCTCTCATTAGTGATTGTTTTCTCCACAACCTCCGCCGCGCAGGCGGCCGAACCCGCCCGTTACTCCTTGATGTACTCCGACAAGATCGTCGGCTACCACACCGTGGAGCAGAAGAGCCCGGATCACTGGGAGGCGGTATTCCATGCCGATGACAACGGCCGCGGCGCAAAGCTGAAAGCGGATTACCGTTTTGCGAAAGATGGCCGTCCCATCGAGATCGGCATTACCGGCAAGAGCTGGTTCCAGGCGCCGGTCGACGAGCATTTCGAAATCCGCGACGGCGTTGCACGCTGGCGTACGCTCTCCGACAAGGGTGAAGCGCCGGACGACGGCAAGAGCCTGTATTTCGCCGCCGAGTCGCTGCCGTTCGGTCTCGCCATCCTCGCGCGGCAATTGAACAAGGCGAAAGACAGCACGCTCTCGTTGTATCCCGCTGGCGAGGCGACCGTCGAGCACCTGCATGCGCTGGAAGCGGACGGCAAGCGTTTCGATCTGAACGCCATTCGCGGCGTGGACACCGAACCGCACATCTTCTGGACCGACAGCGAAGGAAAGCTGGCCGCGTGGTTGATCAGCCAGGCAATCGTTCTCGTTCGGGATGATCTCGACGAACTGCTGCCGAAGCTCAACGACGCGCAGCAAACCGTCCTTGCGAAACTGAATGACGAACGCGCTGCGAAATTCCGCAAGAGCGTCGATGGCATCGTCGTTTTCCAGGACGTGAAGGTCTTCGATTCGGAAACCGCGAAGCTCCTGCCCGGACGTGACGTGCTGACCTTCAACGGCCGCATCACCGACGTGCGCAAGACCGGTGCGGCGTTGCCGGAAGACGCGCAGATCATCGAAGGCAAGGGCGCGACATTGCTGCCGGGCCTGTGGGATGTGCATGCGCATTCATCCGATGCCGCGCAGGGTTTCGCGAACATCGCGTTCGGCGTCACCTCCGTGCGCGAGATCGGCAACGAAGCGAAAGACATCTTCGCCATGCGCGACAACATCGAATCGGGCGCTGCCATCGGTCCGCGCCAGTGGCTCGCGGGATTCGTGGAAGGCAAGTCCGAAACCGCCGCGAGCACCGGCATGATGGCCGAAACGCGTGAAGAGGCGCTCGGCATCGTCGACTGGTATGCCGATCGCGGTTATCACCAGATCAAGATCTACAACTCCGTCAAACCGGAATGGGTAAAGCCGCTGGCGGATCGCGCGCATGAGCGTGGCATGCTCGTCAGCGGGCACGTGCCCGCGTTCATGATCGCCGAAGACGCGGTGCGCGCCGGCTACGACGAGATCAACCACATCAACATGCTGTTCCTGAACTTCCTGCTCGAAGAAGGCGACGACACGCGCACCATGCTGCGTTTCACGCGTCTCGGCGAGCGGGCGGCATCCGTCGATCTCGACAGTCGTCGCGTGAAGAACTTCGTTCGCGAACTCAAGAAGCGCGACGTCGCGGTCGATCCCACACTGCGCGTGTTTCTCAGCATGATGCTGGCGCGGCCCGGCAGTCTCGATCCGACTGCGGAATATTTCGTCGAGCGCATGCCCGCCATCTGGCGGCGCGCGGCCTACCAGCCGTTCATGGAAGTGCCCGCGGAGTTCGATGACAACTACACCGCAGCCGCACAGGCCATGCGCGACATGCTGCTGATGTTGCACAAGGAAGGCGTCACCCTCATGCCCGGCACCGACGGCGCGCCCGGCTATAGCCTGCACGGCGAACTCTTCGAATGGGTGCGCTCCGGCATTCCGGCGGCGCAGGTCCTGCAGGCCGCCACGCTCGTGCCGGCAAAACGCTTCGGGCTGGATCGTGAAATCGGCAGCATCGCGCGCGGCAAGCGTGCCGAGCTCGTGCTTGTCGATGGCGATCCGGTGAACAACATCGAAGACCTGCGCAACATCCGTCTCGTCATGCAGGGCAAGAACCTGTTCGACGCACCGGCGATGCTGGAGTCGTTGAGCATCAAGCCGTAACGCGTATCGCTGTTTCAGCAGCCCGGCTTTTTCGAATGAAAAGCCGGACTTTTTTATTGTGTTACCCGTCATTTTCACATCCGCGTGGCCGTGGACGCGCCGGGAAATCCGGCCTCAAGACGGTACTGGTGAATGAAGAAAAGTACATTGAGTCGCTTTTCTGACCGATTGACCAACCTCGCGTTCGAAAATCATCGCGCGGTGGCGCGCCCCCTCACCCCGTCGCCGTCACGCGTTTGAATATCGGTTGCGGTGGTTCGATCGATCCCGGTACTTGTGTTTCAACACCGCGCCCGGACGCTGCTACCATGCCCTGCAATAATTCGAATATCGGCACGATCGCAGTGCTGTTTCAGGGACAGGGGAATTCGGCATGCAATGGGTACTGGCAATTGTTTTCGGCATCGTTGCGGCGGCTGCTGCACGCAACAATGTAGCGCACATGGGCATCGGCGCTGTCCTTGGATGGCTGCTCGGCCAGGTCATTTCGCTCCAGTCGCAGTTGCAACGTGTCGAGCGCGACATTCGGGAACAGGCGCTTCTCACGGCAAGCCGGCAACACGGCTCTGCTTCCACGGAGGAAAGGGACTCGGCAGCGCAGCCGGAGAAACACGCGAGCGTCGAAGCGCCTCCGCCATCCACCACGGCCGCATCGGAACTGCGCGAAGCACGCCGTTACGAAAAATCGACAGCGCCTGTTGATTCATCTGCGGATGTTCAGCCCTCGGCATCAACGCCCACGGCGTCCACGAAACGAGAAGAAACCGTTCCGAATTCCGCTGAATCGTTGCGCTCGATTTCCGAATCGGCGCGAAAGGCCGCCGAAGACATCGCCCCGAACTGGCACAACCATGCCGCGGTCCGCTGGCTGCTGAAGGGCAATATCGCCGTAAAGGCCGGTGTGCTGGTGTCATTCTTCGGCGTGGCATTCCTGTTGAAGCACGCGGTCGAGCAGGGCTGGATGAGCGCGCCGATCGAGTTCCGCCTGCTGGTGGTCGCCGCGTTCGGAGGCGGGTTGATCTGGCTGGGCCTGCGTCTGAAAGAAAGCCATCGCATCTATGCCTTGAGCATCCAGGGCGGCGGCATCGGCATTCTTTATCTGACGACGTACTCGGCATTGCGCCTGTACCACGTGCTGCCCGCATCCGCGGCGCTGGCGATTCTTGCCTTGCTGGCGGTGGGTGCCGGCTGGCTCGCCATCTCGCAGAACGCACGGCAACTCGCCGTGCTCGGCTCGATCGGCGGCTTTCTTGCGCCGCTGCTGGCGTCCACCGGTTCCGGTTCGCACGTTGCGTTGTTTTCCTATTACCTGGTGCTGAACCTCGGTATCGCCGGCGTTGCCTTCTACAAGCATTGGCGGATGCTCAACCTGCTGGGTTTCATCTTCACATTCGGCATCGGGCTGGCGTGGGGATCGCAGTATTACCAGAAGATATATTTCGCGTCGGTCGAACCCTTCCTGGTCGCGCACTTCATCCTGTACACGACGATCGCGGTGCTGTCCGCGTTGAAACAACCTTTTCGCCTGCGGGGTTACGTCGACAGTGCGATCGTATTCGGCTTGCCGCTGGTGGCGTTCCCGCTGCAGGCAGCACTCGTCGATGGACAGTCGCGCCCGCTGGCATGGACAGCGACCGTGCTCGCGATTTTCTACGGCTTGCTGTCACTCGCATTGCGCAGGATCTGGGGCGACAGCTTGCGCCTGCTGACGCAGGTATTCATTGCGCTCGCCGTGATCTTCGCCACGCTCGCCGTGCCGTTATGGCTGGACGGGCAGTGGATATCGAATACCTGGGCACTCGAAGCCGCCGCCATGATCTGGATCGGCCTGCGGCAACGCCAGGCGTTGACGCACTGGGGCGGCATCGGCGTGCTGGGTCTCGCGACGCTTGCGTATGTCGCCAGTCTTGGCCTCATCGACGTTTCGCCGGCATTGTTGAACGCCCGCTTCCTGGGCGGCATGGTGATCTGTGCGGCATTCACGTTCTGCGCCTGGGTTTATTCCACTGAAGAAGAATTCGCGCAGAAGTTTCCGCTGGATCTTCTCGATGTTCGCGGCATCCCGTTCACCTGGATAGCCGCCAGTGCCGCGACGTCGGGGTGGTTGCTGCTCGGTGTCGTGGAGATCGTCGAGCACGCGCCGCATCGCTGGATGCTCGCGCTTACGCTGATTCACATTGTCACGCTGTCGCTCGTTGTCGAGTGGACGGCGCGCCGGTATGTACCGGCGGTTCGCATCCTCGCACTGGCGGTATTGCCACTGGTGCTGGTGTGCGCGTTCACGTGGATGTCGCGTTACGCGCATCCCTTCGGCATGCACGGCTGGGTTGCGTGGCCGTTTGCCTTTGCGGCGCTGATTCGTGTTGCGCACCTGTTCAAGAAACAACGCAGCGTGCTGCTCACCGGCATGGTCTGGCTGGCGGCGGCATTGCTCGCTGATGAAACGGATTACATCGTCGACCTGCTCGTTGAAAGAAGCCGCGACTGGCAGGTCGCCGCGGTGTTCACTGCGATGCTTGGCTACATCTTCGTCGTGCGCCGCTATCTGCCACGCATCCATGGCGATGCGTTCAAGCCCGACCTCACCTTGGGCCCGATGATCGCGCTGCTGTTCATCTCGATGATGGCCTGGCTCGTGGCGGTTCCCGGTTATTTTTCACCCGTACCGTACGTACCCGTCATCAACGTGATGTTTCTGCTGGGTGTCGTCATCGCATTCGAAGCGGTGCGCTTCGCGATGAAGATCATGGATCAGCGCACGCTGCTGTTCTTCGCCGTGGGCACCGGCCTCTTGCTGGTGACCTTCGAAGTCGCGCGCGCGACGTACCAGCTCGCCGGCGTTCCCTATCATTTCGTTCCGATGTGGCGCAGCGGTATTTTCCAGGCCGCGCTGTCGATGGTCTGGAGCGGTATCGGCATTGCCGGAATGATCCTGGGCGCACGGCATGGCCAGCGCATCGTCTGGCTCGCGGGCGCGGTACTCATGGCGGTCGTCGTGCTGAAACTGTTCGGCGTCGATCTCGGCAATTCGGGCAGCGTCACGCGCATCGTGTCGTTCATCGGCGTGGGCCTGCTGCTGCTGCTCGTGGGTTACTACGCGCCGGCACCGACCAGTCCGAAGAGAACGTGATGCACAAGGGCGTGCAGCTCGTGCTGAAAGCCGGCAAGTTGACGGGTAGCGCAGTGTTGCTTTTCGCCGTTGCCGTTGGCGCCGTACTCCTTGGCCAGCGGATCAGTCTGCACGGCGAACTTTTCGAATGGGCGCGTTCCGGCATTCCGGCGGCGAAGGAAAAGCCGGGCTTTTTTGATTGTTGTTTCCCGTCATTTGCGGTACCTGCGCGTGGTCCCCGCAGTTGGGGAAATCCAGTCTGAGAACAAAGCGAAATCACTGGATCCCCTGAGTACAGGGGATGACGGCAAGAGCAAACACGTCATCAGGATTCCGTCTTTCCCACTACTGCTGCCGTTCCCGGAATTCGTCACGTCTTGCTATTGCTGTCATTCGTGATTCACGAAGTTCCCGCTACTGCCGTCATTCCCGGCGTGCATAGCATTCCGCTACTGCCGTCATTCCCGGTACTCCGGGAATCCAGTCAAACAATCTGGCCCCACAGATCCGCCCACTCCGGATTTCGTTCCTCGATCAACTGAAGCTTCCAGGCTCTCTTCCACTTCTTCAGCTCGTTCTCGCGCGCTATTGCCGCCGGCATGTGTTCAAGAAGCTCGAAATGCACGAGGCGTTTAACGTTGTATTTTCTGGTGAAGCCTTCGACAACCCCCTCGCGATGCTGCCAGATGCGCTTTCGCAGATCCGACGTGACTCCGATGTACAACGTGCCGTTGCGTTTGCTGGCAAGGATGTAGATCGCGGGTTGCATTACTGGATACTCCCCGGGTACGGAGACTTCGTCCGGGTACCGGGAGTAACTGCGGGAGCGGGCACTGACTCTGTTATTTGTTTCACGTTCGAACCTCCATGTTCAATCAAGCGCTAATGATTCGGATTATCGAACATCCATTTTCCTTCCGCGATACAGATTGCGGCTTTTTGTAAGGCCGGCCACATAGGTAACACCCGGAACCGGGCACATGGGTAACACTATGTTGGCCGCAGGAGGCGACCGGTTCGTTCATCCACAATGCCGAGGATCAGTTTGCCGAAGTGTAGCTGCCAACGCCCGTCCGCTAATGGATTCAAGCCGACATGTTCGCCCGTTAACGGCGGGTCGTGTAAACAGGTCGTCCGTGAAGCTTGATGTAACCACCGCATTTCACTTTTCGGATCATGAAGTGATCCGGATAGATGATGTCAGGCAGCTGCTCCGGATACGGCCGATGGGAATGGACATGGCGATCCGCAGGGCAAATGCCTAGCCCAAGACTCTGGTGTGGCCGCACACGGTTGTACTCATGACAAAACGTGTTGAAGGCGCGCTGTTGTGCCGAGAGGTTGCCTTTGGGTGGGCTGGCGACGGCGGCTTTGAGGGTGCGATGCATGCGTTCATGACGTCCGTTCTGTTGTGGACAACCGGGCGCTATCCGCTCCGGAAGAACATCCAGCTTCAATAGCCATATCGCCAAGGGACTCAAGCCTCCGAGCACATTCATCGCAAATGGCCAACCGTTATCTGTTCGAATGGCATTGGGCAACCCGTGCTCTCGAAACACGTCCGTGTAGCCCTGTTGTGTCGCCGGAAGATCGGGACCGTACAAGCCGCGGCAGAGAAACAGAAAACGACTGCAATTATCCGTGATCGTCAGCGGGTAGCAGTAGCGGCCATTCCCGAGGCGGAAGTGGCCTTTGAAGTCGGCACTCCAGACAGCATTCGGCGCGATGGCATGGGCGAGCGGCTGTGAATGCGGCGGAACCTTGTGACGTTTGCGACGCGGCCTGATTAAACCATGCGCTTTGAGTAACTCCCCGATCGTGCTCACCACCGGCCAACATCCGTCGGGATCTTTTCGATACAGCGCCGAGTGAATCGTCTTCGGACCCCAAGATGGGTACGCGTGTTTCAGCGCCAGGACCACCGCCACTATCTGATCCTCGGTCCGGTGTAATTGCGTCACCCGGGCGCGACTCCGACTAGCCCTGTCATCCCTTCAGCCTTGAACCGGCGTATCCACTTGTAGCCTGTCTTGCGGGATATTCCGAAACGCTCGCAGAGCTCCGTCACGCTAAAACACCGGCTCAACCAGCTTTGAATGAAAGACTCTCGTTCGTTCATGGTACAGGTCTCTTTCCAAGGCATTGGCTCCTCCTTTGCAAGCCAACGCGTTATAACCTGTTACCCATGTGACCGGTTTGTTCTGTTACCTATCTGGCCGGTTAGTACCTTGCATTACTGGATTCCCGGAGTACCGGGAATGACGGCAATAGCGCGTTCCTTCTGCGATGCATATTGCGTTACCGGGATTCCGAGCTCTCGTCCCGCGTCACTACTGCCGTCATTCCCTGTACCCAGGAAATCCAGTTTTTGCGTGTATTCCCGGCATCGCCGACAGTTCAGCCTTGCGATCGCAGCGGTTTCCAAAACCTCGTCCCGCCTCACTACTGCCGTCATTCCCTGTACCCAGGGAATCCAGTTTTTGCGTGTATTTCCGGCATCGCCGACAGTTC
>Ga0299914_10000237_pt1 | contig 32918 bp, 28 predicted proteins | sample RVTome_10_FD_201361 | JGI IMG/M metagenome (GOLD analysis project Ga0299914, IMG submission 201361) | Soil microbial communities from uranium-contaminated site in the Upper Colorado River Basin, Wyoming, United States - RVT153D57 (version 2) ... | reverse complement strand
CGACGAGCTCGACTTCGCCAAGCAGATCGCGGGACTGCTCGACGATCCCGAGGCGCGGCGGCGGCTGGGCGAGGTCGGCGTGGCGCGGGTGAGCGGGCCGCTGTCGTGGCGGGAGTCGGCGACGGCGTTGCTATCCGCCTACGACCGCGCAATGAAACCCGGGCGAGAATGACAACGAACGCCGGTCAGCGCGGGCAGGGCACGTTGTCCTCCACCGTGCTCGTGACATTGTAGTTGGCGTCGACCGTCACGACGTCGTTGTCAGACCAGGACAGGTTGCTGCCACACAAACCGTCCGTCTCGTAGGGAAAGTAGGCGAACTCCTTGTCCACAACACGGTTCCCGGACACCACCCACGAGCCATTCTTCGGTTTGAGATAGAGACTCGCCACACCACCCATAGCTAGGTTATTGGTGATACGCGCGGCGTTCGTGGTGTCGGAATAGACGAAGATCGGGGCGGTGTATCCGCCGGTCAAATCCGCCATATCGAATGTGTTGTGGTCGACGACCAGACGTTGCGCCGCCGGATAGTCCTGGATTCCGTCCGCGTGCGCGTCGTGGGATGCCACGCATGCCTTGTAGTAGGAATCCCGGATGGTCACATCCGGTCCGGACGCGCGGAACCCGTCCTCGTGGCCGCGCACGTGCACTCGAATCGCCGTGTACCGAGCGAACCCGACGCCGTTCGGCGTCCAGGTGGGGGTGCCGCATCGCGCCGGCCCGACCGTGGAGTCGGTGATCGTGAAGGACCTCGGGCCACTGCCGGTGTCACTGATGACGGAGTCGTCGATCATGCTGCGTTTGATCACGACGCCCTCTGCCTGGACAACCAGGCTTCCCGTGATGTGCTTGAGGTCGATGACCTCTCCCGGTGTCCTCGCGTAGAAGTCACCGACGACCATGGTGAGGTCACTGCCGGGCGGCACTCCGGTATTCGACGGGCCCGGATAGCCGGAGACCTCGGGCGGGGACGTGCCCGGCGGCTCGGTCGGCGTGGTGGCCGTCGTGCTCCTGGTCACCGTCGGCGTGCTCGACGTCGGCGTTGCGGACGTCGTCGGCGTGACCACCGGCGTCCTGCTGGTGGTGGGCGCGCTCGTGATACTCGGAACCACGCCCGTGGCGGTCGGGACGGGCAACTCTTCCGGACACACTTCCGCTGACATGCCTCGGTCATCGACGGCGGCACTCAGCCGCACACAGGGCACGGCATCCGCCGGTGTCACTTTGCACCCGATCAGCACGGCGCCACCAAGAATGACCGCGAGGGGGAGAGCACAGTGCCGTGCGACATGCCGGCGATTCGAGACACAGCTCGATCGCATGATCTTTTTATATGTCACGGTGGACGGCCTTCGGCCTAGTCGCTGATTTGGATGAGCCACGTGGTCAGGCTCATTCGGGGCCATTTCAGCTACCCGGTGCTAGCCGGGTGCGACGGAGCATAACCCATAATTCGTCACCTTCTGATCCGCCAAACGGAGCATCTCAGAATATAGGTCTGAGATGCGGAAAGCGCCACTACCACGATTTCAGAAGAATTGATCAAGGCCGCGCCACGCCTGCTTATGATCAAATTCATCGCTACAATTTCTCTTCGTGATAGCCGGCTACCGCCCCGCCGGTGCGCTCGTAATACTCGATCACCACCGTGTGCTCGCCCGCGGTCAGCGCGACGTCGGCCGCATAGGAGGTCGGCGACTGGTCCTGCCAGCCGTTGATGACGAGGTCGCCATCGACGAACACCCGGATGCCGTCGTCACCGGTCACATTCAGCCGGTAGGTGCCTGCCTCATAGCTGGTGGTGCGGGTCCACCGGGCGGAGAAGAAGTTGTCGGGAACACCCGTGCCCGGTGATCCGCCAAACCCCCAGTCGAAGTCGACCGCGTCGTCTTGCCGGGTGAGCACCGGGGTTCCGCTCAGTTCGGGGTTGTCGAAGTACTCACCGGCGAAGGACTTCGCCGAGGGCGGGAGCGGCGTCGGCGGATCGTCGGTCTGCTCGTACGACAACCAGGCCACGGCACCGCCAGCGGCTTCGAAGTACTCCAGGACGATCTCGTGTGTTCCCTCGCTGAGCTGAGTCGTCACCGAATAGGTGGTCGGCGCCTGCCATAGCCACTTGTCGAGGACCTTGACGCCGTCGACGAAAAGGCGCACGCCGTCGTCGCCGGTGACCGTGAACCTGTAGTCGCCCGCGGCGAACGCGGCCGACGTCGTCCACCGGGCGGAGAAGCTGTCGGCGGGGATGCCGTCCCCCGGCGAGCCCTGACCCCAGTCGAAGTCGACGACCGGGTCCTGACGAGTCATGGCGGGCGCGCCGGACAGGTCCATGTTGGCGAAGTATTCGCCCACATACGCGGGGGTTTCCGGCACGACATCGCCGATCCGCTGGTAGTCGAGCGCCGCGCGGGCACCGCTCGTCGCCTCGAAATACTCGACCCGGATGACGTGTGGGCCGCTCGTGAGCACCTTGTCGACACTGAACTCCGCGTTCTGGTGCTGCCATGCGTCGACGATCGCGACGTTGTCCACGAAAACCCGGATGCCATCGTCGCTGCCGCCGCTGAAGCGGTACAGGCCCGCGGAGAGAGCATCCGTGCGAGTCCATCGCGCGACGAACCGATCGTTGTCGATCAGCGGGTCGGGCGAACCGGAGTCCCAGTCGAAGTCCAGCGTCTCGTCGTCGCGCACGAGATCGGCCGCCCTGGTCGGCATGGCGGGGACACCGAGCTCGTCGGGCGTGTTCCAGTACTCGGCCCGATAGCCGGTCTCCTGGGCAAGATCGCCGACCCGGCTCTGGTTCAGCCGCGCCACCGCGCCGCCGCCGCTTTCGTAGTACTCCATCACGACGGTGTGCGGTCCACCGTCCATCGGCAGCCAGACCGAGTACGCGGTCGGCCCCTGGTCGATCCACTTGTCGATGACCGGAACCCCGTCGATGATCAGCCGGACACCGTCGTCGGTAGTCGTGGTGAACTCATACTCACCGGGCGCCAGGCTCACCGTTCTCGTCCAGCGGGCGAGGAACTGGTTGTCCGTGATCTCCGGCGCCGGCGAACCACTGCCCCAGTCGTGATCGATGGTCTCCTCGTCGCGCGCCACCAACGGCGCGGTGCTGGGGATGACCGCCGCGCCCGCATTCATGTTCCAGTACTCGGCGCGGTAGGCCTCCCCGGGTTGGTCGAGGGCGGCATCCCACGTCAGCATCGCGGTCGCGTCGCCGCCACCCTCGACGTACTCCATCTTGATGGTGTGGTTCCCCGTGCCGAGGTGCATGGTGTGGCTGAACTCGGTGTTGGACGGCCCGGACCACTGGTTGATCACCCGTTTGCCGTCGATGTAGAGGCGCACGCCGTCGTCGGCGACGGTGGTGAACGTATAGCGCCCGGCGCCGAACCACTGCTTCTTCGTCCAGCGCGCGGCGAACCCGTCGACGGGCACCGAGGGATCGGGCGAGCCGTCCCACCAGACGAAGTCGATCATCGGGTCCTGCCTGGTCAGCAGCGGCGCGCCGGAGAAGTTTCGGTTGTCGTAGTAGGTGCCGGTGAAGGACTCCGACGGCTGGTACGTCGCGGTGTAGGTGGTGTCCGCTTCCGGCGTGGTGATCGTGTGCCGAATGCTCTTGCCGTCCGACCACCCCGCGAACTGCAACGGAGTCCCGTCAGCGGCGGTGGCCATGACCGGAGCCGCCAGGTCCCGTTTGAACCCTTCGACGCCGGTGAACGATCGCGGCGTGCTGACCGGTACGCCGTCGACCGTCAGGCCCAGCCCCGGCGGCGACGACGTCAGGGTGAGCTCCGACTTCCTCGGCTGGATCTCGACGGTCTCCGTGGTCGAGAGTCCGTTCCTGTCGGTCGCGGTGACCGTGATCTCGTACGAGGTGTTGGCGGACGCCTCCCCGGTGTCGGGAATGGTGAAGGAGCCCGCTCTCCCGGTCAACGGCCCGGCGAACGGGTGATAGTGGGTGCCGTGGTGTAGCCGGACCACCGACTTGATGTCGCCGTCGTCGAGGTCGAAACCCGCCGCGTCACTGGCGAAAGCGTTGTAGGTGATGGTGTCGCCCGCGCGGTACAGCGCGCCGTCGGTCGGCGCGGCGACCGTGAGTGTCGGCGGGATTCCGACCTGAACGGTGATCGGCTGTGCGGGCGTCTCGTTCACACCGTCCGAGACGGTCAGCCTGACCGTGTAGACGCCCTTCTCTGCGAAGGTGTGACTCGGGGCGGGGTCGGTGCTCGTCGTCCCGTCGCCGAAGCTCCACTGGAAGCTGAGTGGGTCACCGTCCGGATCGCTGCTGCCCGAACTGGCGAAGTTCACCGTCAGCGGCGCGGTGCCCGTGGTGACGTCGGCCGACGCCTGTGCCACCGGCACATGGGACTCGGTGTTGTAGCCGACCCGGTACAACGCGCCCGGCCAGTAGGTGAGGTAGTACATCGACCCGTCCGGAGCGACCTTCATGTCGACGACGCTGCCCGCCTGGTTGTCGAACTCGTGCACCGCGGTGACATCGCCGTTGCCGTCCAGCTCAGCGCGCTTGATGAACCCGCGTGCGTAGTCCCCGAAGAACAGGCTGCCCTGGTACTCGGGCGGGAACATCTCGCCCCGGTAGACCGGTCCGCCGGTGACCGAGGCGCTCTCCCCGTTGTGGTGGTAGGCGTGGATCGGGTCGATGAAGCCCTCGCAGCTCGCCGTGCACTGCCCCTCGTGCAGTGGCCAGCCGTAGTTGCCGCCCTTGACCACCCGGTTGAGCTCCTCCCAGGTGAAGTCCCCGACGTCGCTCAGGTACAGCTTGCCGGTGGCGCTGTCGAACTGGAACCGCCATGGGTTGCGGAAGCCGTACGCCCAGATGGCGCCGAGCTTTCCCGGCTGCCCGACGAACGGGTTGTCGGACGGAATCGAACCGTCCTTGTTGATGCGCAGAATCTTGCCGTGCGGGTTGCTCAGGTCCTGTGCGTTATCGCTGTTTCCGTTGTCTCCCACCGCGAAGTACAGCTTGCCGTCCGGCCCGAACCTGACGCTTCCCCCGACGTGAAGCAACTGTGACGGCGACTCCGTTCTGAACAGTTCGAATGGGCCATTCGTACCGACGTCGGTGGCCGCGCTGAACCGCACGAGGTGGTTCAGGAGATCACGTCCGGTGTAGTAGAAGTACACGTAGTGGTTCGACACGCCGAAGTCCGGATCGAACGCGATGCCGATCAGACCCCGGTCTCCGGTCGGCTCCGCCGGCAGCTCGGCGAACGGCTGCGGCAGCAACTGCCCGTCCTTGACGATCTTGATCGTCCCGGCTCGCTCCAGGATGAAGATCCGGCCGTCCGGCGCGATCTCGAACCCGGACGGACCGTCGAGCCCGTCGCCGACGACAAGGGACGTCTGGAAGTCGGCCGGGGGTGCCGCCACCACCTCGGGTGCGTATCCGAGCGTGCCGAGCACTAGGACCAGCGTCGCTAGCAGCGGGACAGCCCAGCGCCTCCGACCGCGGGTGAACGACGGGGGCGTGAGCATACGCACTCCAAGCACTGCCGTTGGTCTCAGGTCGTGGCCCGCCCACAGGTCTCCCGCTAGGCGTATACGTGCAGTTCGCACTCCGTCAGCAATGCGTTACGAACCAGCGATTCGGCGGATTCGTTCCGTCCGATCATGAAACATGTATGCCGCCGAGGAAGACATACCAGTGATTGCCTCGGAATGAGAGATGGCGAGTATGGCGGCGAATCACGCGGCGTGGCACGAGATGCGGGTGCTGGTGACCGGCGCGTCCGGGTTCATCGGGTCACACCTCGTGCGGCGGTTGCGGACGATGGACGTCGAGGTACACGGGACGAGCCGGAGCAGGCGGGATGGCGCTCCCGACGGCATGACCTGGCACGTCGCCGACCTGTCCGACCCGGCCGCGACAGACGAGCTTGTCCGGCGCGTGCGTCCCGACGTGATCTTCCATCTCGCGGGCAAGGTGACGGGACGGCGTGATCGCGACCTGGTGGTGCCGATCATGCAGGCCAACCTCGTCACGGTGGTGAACCTGCTCGCCGCGGCGACGGAGCACGATGGCCCCCACGTCGTCCTGGCGAGCTCCATCGAGGAGGCGGGCCTGACGCGGCCCGGGTCGGCGGCGGCGACCCCCTACGCGCTGGCGAAATGGGCGGCATCGGAGTACGCGTTGCTGTTCCACCGGCTGTGGGCCGCGCGAGTCAGCATTCTCCGAATCGCGATGACCTACGGGCCGGCGCAACCGGACCACACCAAACTGCTGCCGTACGTCATCCACTCGATGCTGGCCGGTACCGAACCCAGACTCAGCAGCGGCACCCGGCTCGTGGACTGGATCTACATCGACGACGTCGTCGACTCGCTGCTCGCTGCTGCTCGAACCGAAGACGGCATCGGCCGCGTCATCGACATCTGCACCGGTACGAGCGTCACGATTCGCGACACGATCGATCTCCTGCGCCAGACCATCGGCACCGACGTCCGGCCTCGCTTCGGCGCGGAGCCGGAACGCGAGCATGATCGCGATCAGCTGGCTCAACCCGACGACGCCGCCCGGCTACTCGGCTGGCGGCCCCGCATCGAGCTCGCCGACGGCCTGCGCCGAACGGTCGACTGGTACACCGGCCAACAAGGTGTAACCGAACATCGACTACGACCGAACCACACGTGACGGGACAACTCAGACACCAGAGGATTGCGATGGCGGGTTCGGTCGTGAACCTCACCGTGCACGGCATCGGCCCTGCCGACCGCACGCTCGACGACGGCGAGGACGGCACCTGGGTCAGCGTGGCACGGTTCGAGCAGGTCCTCGACGCGGTCGCCGGTCGTCGGGACGTTCGGATCACGTTCGACGACGGCAACGCGTCCGACGTCGACGTGGCGCTGCCGATGTTGCTGCGCCGAGGGTTGACCGCCGAGTTCTTCGTCCTTGCCGGTGAGCTCGACAAGCCGGGGCGGCTGGACAAGGACGCCGTCCGCGAGCTGGCGCGAGCCGGGATGCTGGTGGGGTCCCACGGCTGGGCACATCGCGACTGGCGCACGCTCACCGCCAGGCAGGCGGCGGAGGAGTTCGGCGAAGCGCGCCGGGTGCTGGCCGATCTCACCGGCCAGCAGGTCTCCCGGGCCGCGATTCCGTTCGGGTCCTACGATCGCCAGGTCCTGCGGCGGCTACGGCGGGCCGACGTCACCCGGGTCTACACCAGCGACGGTGGCCGCGCCCACCCGTCATCGTGGTTGCAGGCTCGAACCAGCCTTCGCCACGATCTCGACGACGAGTGGATCCGCCGCGTCCTCGACGGACGGCCACCGCTCGCGGTCCATGCCCGCAAGCGGCTTGCCCGTGCCGTCAAACGCAGCCGCGGCCGGCCGTTGGGGGCATCGCGATGAGCGAAACCCGACCCTCTGTCGCCGTCGTCGTCGTGACCTACAACAGCGCCGACGTCGTCGACGACTGTCTGCGCTCGATCTCGCTCGGCATGGCGGGCGTCGGCCTCGCCGAAGTCGTCGTCGTCGACAACGACTCGACCGACGAGACGGTCCGCATCGTCAAGGGCTTCACCGCGCTCCCGGTAACCCTTGTGCAGACCGGACGCAACGGCGGGTATGCCGCCGGGATCAACGCGGGCATCGCCACGCTCGACGGCGTGTACTGCGACGCCGTGCTGGTGCTCAACCCGGACTGCCGGCTACGACGTGACTCGGTGCGGGTGCTCGCCGATGCGTTGTCGCGCCCGCGGTGCGCCATCGCCGTGCCCAAGCTGATCAACCCGGATGGGAGCCTGCAACCCACGCTGCGACGCGCACCCACCGTGCACGGCGCGATCATCGAGGCACTGATCGGCGGGATCCGGGCCGGCCGGGCCTCGTCGCGCGGCGAGCTCGTCACCGATGCCTCGCTGCACGACATGGCGGGTGAGGCCGTCTGGGCCACCGGGGCGGCGATGCTCATCTCGGCGGCGGCCGCGCAGGCGCTCGGGCCGTGGGACGAGTCGTTCTTCCTCTACAGCGAGGAAACCGAGTACATGCTGCGCGCGCGGGACCATGGCTGGCACGTCTGGTACACGCCGGACGCCGTGGTGGAGCACATCGGCGGTGAAGGTGGCATCGACCCCGCCCTCTCCGCACTCATCACGGTCAACAAGGTCCGGCTGTTCCGGCGCAGACGTGGCACGCTCCCCTCCTGCGCCTACTACGCCGTCACGCTGCTCGGGCAGGCCGCACGGGCGGCGGCCGGACGTCCCACGGCGAGGGCCTCGCTGGCCGCGCTGCTCTGGAAGTCTCGGCGGCTGCGGCTGCCGGGGCAGGCGCACAACGGTCCGGGTGGCCCGCCATGACCGTCGCGATCAACGCCATCGCGGCGGCTGACCTCCCCGCGGTCGGGCGGTTCCTGCACACCCATCTGAACCGGCGGGTGCCCGCGGCGGCCTGGGAGCGAGCCGCCAGGCCGCCGTGGCAGGCGTTCGCTCCCAACCACGGATTCCTGCTCCGCGACGGAGAGGTGATCGTCGGCGCCTATCTCGCCTTCTACTCGGAGCGGGTCATCGACGGGAGGCCGGAACGCTTCTGCAACCTCGGCGCCTGGTGCGTGCTGCCTGACTACCGGTTCCACGCGCCCCGCCTGCTCAGGGCGCTGCTGGCACAGGACGGGTTCCATTTCACCGACCTGTCGCCGAGCGGCAACGTCCCCGCGATCAACACCCGGCTGGGCTTCCGTCCCCTCGACACCGCCACCGCGCTGGTACCCAACCTGCCCTGGCCGACCTGGCCGGGCCGTCGCCGCATCAGCTCCGCACCGGCCGTCGTCGAGCAGAACGTCGCGGGCCACGATCGCGTGCTGTACCACGACCACGCCGAGGCGGCCGCCGCCCGCCACGTGATCCTGGTGGACGGGCAACGGTCGTGCTATGTGATCTTCCGCCGGGACCGCCGCAAAGGGCTCCCGCTGTTCGCGTCGATCCTCTACGTCAGCGATCCCGCGGTGCTGCACGACATGGCGCGGCAGTTCAGCCGCCACCTGTTGCTGCGCCACGGCGTCCTGGTGACCTTGGTGGAGTCGCGGCTGATCGGCCGCCCACCCCGCTGGTCGTTCTCACTGGCCGCACCTCGCCCGAAGATGTTCAAGAGCGAGCGGCTGACCGCGGACAAGATCGACAACTTGTACAGCGAGCTCGTCTGCGTGCGGTGGTAAGGGGTGTCTCCGACGTGACCGACATGGATATGCGAACCCGCCTGCCGGACCTGGTCGGCTGGATGGCACAGCGCCGGGGCGACGGCCCCGCCCTCACCTACGCCGACTCGACGCTGAGCTACGCCGAGCTCTGGCAGGAGTGCCGTGCGGTCGCGGGAGGTCTGCGCGAGGCCGGGGTCGAGCGCGGCGACCGCGTCGCCGTCTACCTGGACAAGCGGGCCGAGACGATCAGCGCGATCCTCGGCAGCTCGGCGGCCGGTGGCGCTTTCGTGCCTGTCAACCCCCTGCTGCGCCCGAAACAGGTGGCGCACATCCTCACCGACTGCACCGCCAAGGTGCTGGTCACCTCGCCGGAACGATGGGCATCGCTGCGCGACGACCTCGCCACGTGCGAGTCGGTCGAGCTGATCGTGCTGGTCGGTGCGGCGCCGGAGGCCGGTGATCGAGCCGGTTACCGGCTGCTGGAGTGGGACAAGCTCCGTGCCGCGTCGCCGGTCGGGGTGGCGTCCGAGGTGATCGACACGGACATGGCGGCCATCCTCTACACCTCGGGCAGCACCGGTGCGCCGAAGGGCGTGGTGCTGTCGCATCGCAACCTGGTGGCAGGCGCGCAGAGCGTCGCCGGGTACCTGCACAACTCGCCCGGCGACACCATCCTCGCGGTGCTTCCGCTCAGCTTCGACGCCGGTCTCAGCCAGCTCACCACCGGCTTCCACGCCGGCGCCCACGTGGTGCTGATGAACTACCTGCTGCCGGCGGACGTGGTGCGGCTCTGCGCCAAACATCAGGTCACCGGGCTCACCTGTGTTCCTCCATTGTGGATCCAGCTTGCCGAGAGAACCTGGCCACCGGAGGCGACCCGGAGCCTTCGCTACTTCGCCAACACCGGCGGCAGGCTCCCAAAGGCCACATTGGACACACTGCGCGCTACCTTCCCCGCCGCGGCGCCCTACCTGATGTACGGCCTGACCGAGGCCTTCCGGTCCACCTACCTGCACCCGGCCGAGGTGGACCGGCGGCCGGACTCGATCGGCAAGGCCATCCCGAACGCCGAGATCCTGGTCGTCCGCCAGGACGGGTCGCACTGCGCCCCAGGCGAGGAGGGCGAGTTGGTGCACCGCGGCGCGCTGGTGGCGATGGGCTACTGGAACGACCCGGAACGCACCGCGGCCCGATTCCGCCCCGCCCCCGGCAGGCAACCCGGACTGCCGGCCGACGAGCTCGCGGTGTGGTCGGGTGACCGCGTCGTCCGCGACGAGGAGGGTTTCCTCTACTTCGTCGGCCGGATGGACGAGATGATCAAGACGTCCGGCTACCGGGTCAGCCCGACCGAGATCGAGGAGGCCGCCTACGACACCGGCCTCGTCCGCGACGCGGTGGCGCTGGGCCGGGACGACCCACGGCTCGGACAACACATCGTTCTGGTGGTGTCCCCCGCCGCCGACGAGACGCTCGATCCCGGCGCGCTGCGGGTGCGGCTGCAGGCGCGGCTGCCACGCTACATGGTCCCCGCCGAGATCGTCGTGCGCGGCGAGCTCCCCCGGTCACCGAACGGCAAGTTCGACCGCACCCGAATCAGGACGGAGCTGGCATCGTGACCACTACGAGTGTCCACACCGTCCGGCCGTGCGTCGCGGCCTTCGGGCAGGACTCCGGCATCCTGACCGTCGGTGGCATCCCGGTGGACCGGCTCGCCGAGCGGGTCGGCCAGACCCCGTTCTTCGCCTACGACCGCGGGCTACTGTCACAACGGATCGCACGGCTCCGAGCGGCGCTGCCTGCCGGTATCGAGCTGAGCTACGCCATCAAGGCGAACCCCATGCCCGCCGTGGTGCAGCATCTCAGCGGCCTGGTCGACGGCTTCGACGTCGCCTCGGCACTCGAGCTACGCACCGCGCTGGACACCCCGGTGTCGCCGGACCGAGTCAGCTTCGCGGGGCCGGGCAAGTCTCCCGGCGAGCTGCGACAGGCGGTGGCCGCCGGTGTCACCGTCGAGCTCGAGTCCGAGACCGAGGCGAGCCGGGTATGCGAGGTCGGCGAGCAGCTCGGCATCCGTCCCCGGGTCGCGGTCAGGGTCAACCCGGACTTTCAAGTGAAGGGCTCCGGCATGCGGCTCGGCGGCGGGCCGCAGCAGTTCGGGGTCGACGCCGAGCAGGTCCCGATGCTGCTTCAGCTACTGGCACGCGACGACGTCGAGTTCGTGGGGTTCCACGTCTTCGCCGGGTCACAGAACCTGCGCGCGGACGTGCTCGCCGAGAGCCAGCGGCGCACCGCGGAGCTGGTGCTGCGGCTCGCCGACCACGCACCGGCGCCGGTGCGTTACGTCAACCTCGGCGGCGGGTTCGGCATCCCGTACTTCGACGGCGACCAACCGCTGGACATCGCGTCGATCGGCGCCCACCTGGCCGAGCTGCGCGACGGTGCGCTCGGCTCCGGTCTGCCCGACGCGCGGCTGGTGATCGAGCTCGGCCGCTACATCGTCGGCGAATGCGGGGTGTACGTGACGCGCGTGCTCGACCGCAAGCGCTCCCGCGGCCGCTGCTATCTGATCGTCGACGGCGGGATGCACCACCACCTCGCCGCGTCGGGGAACTTCGGTCAGGTGATCCGGCGGAACTACCCGCTGGCCGTCGGCACCCGGATGGACCAGCCCGCCACCGAGCGGTGCACCGTCGTCGGCCGGCTGTGCACGCCGCTCGACCTGCTCGGCCAGGACGTGGAGCTGCCACCCGCCGAGATCGGCGATCTCGTCGTGATCTTCCAGTCGGGCGCGTACGGCCCGACCGCGAGCCCTGCCGCCTTCCTGAGCCATCCGGCACCCGCAGAGGTGCTGGTCTGAACGTCGAGAACCAAGGGAGCACTCATGGACCTGACCAGCCCACCGACGACGGTCGACGACGTCGCGCGGATCCTCGTCACGACCCTCGGCATCGACGCCGGAGCAACCCGGCTCGACGCGTCGACCCCGCTGTTCGGCGCGCTACCCGAGCTCGACTCGATGGCTGTCGTCGAGGTGATCGTGGCGCTCCAGGAGCACTTCGGCGTGCACATCGACGAGGAGGACATCACCGCAGCGGCTTTCGAGACGGTGGGCAGCCTGGCCGCGCTGGTCGACGCGACGCGCCGCTGACACGTTACCGCCTGCTGCTCACGTCGGTGCCCCATCGGATCTGGCCACCCCGGCGGGACCGCGCCCGGGTGACGCTCCGGTCGGCCACGAGCACGGCGAGGTAACAGGTCGCGTCGAGCGGGCTCACGGTTCGCCGGGCGAGCAGCGCGAGCAGCGCCCGAAGCGTGAGCCTGCCCTCAGCGGGCAACCGTCCCAGCTCCGCCAGCTGCCGATTTCCCTGCCGGACCCGCACCCGTCGGCGCAGATGTGCCGCCACCGTCCTGGCTGGACGGACGACCGATCGTGCCTGGCGCACCACGGCTCGCTCGGCCCGGCCGAAGCTGCCGTGCACCCAGCCGTCATCCGAGATCACGTCCGGCACCGGGAAGACGCGAGCATGACCCTGCTCGGTGAGCAGATAGACCCCGGCGCCCGCCAGCGCCCGATGCGGGGCGACCAGCTGCTCGTGTACCCGGTGCAACCGCATCGCGACCGGGCCCACGCCGGCGAGGTCGAGCTCGGGCAGCGGCGCGCAGGCGAGGATTCCGGGCCGGCCCGCTGCCTCGACGAGACGACGAATCGAGTCGGCCGTGATCGCCACGTCGGCGTCCAGGTAGACGCGTGGGAAGACGCGACAGACCTCGTCACCGATACGCAGCGCGTTGGGCTTGCCCGGGGCCGGAGTGCGCAGCACCCGGACGCCGAACCCGGTGACGACCTCCGCCGTCCGATCGGTGCAGGCGTTGGCCACCACGACGACGTCGAACTCGCCGGGGGCGGTGCCCTCGAGCAGGCGGCCGAGGCAGTCGCGGATAACCGCTTCCTCGTTGTGGGCGGGGATGACGATGCTCACGACCGGGTGCATCAGAGTTCACCTCGCTGCCACGGGCGGGCGCGCGCCTGCTGGCGCTCGTTGCGGAGCATAGCCCCCGCCGCTCCGATGAGCAGGAACGACAGACCGGTCACCGCGTGGAACGACAACAGGTCGAACGTCGCCGCCCCGATCAGCGGAACCGTCAGGCACGCGGTCAGCGTCAGCCCCAAGTCGCGCACATCGGGATCCCGGCTCAGGTAGCGCGACCGGAGCGCGGCGTACATGCCGACCACGAAGAGGCCGACGAACATGACAAGCCCGATGATCCCGGTATGGACCAGCGTCAGGATGTACTGGTTGTCGAAGACCAGATACTTGGGCGCGTACCAGGTACCGAGGCCGCGGCCGAGCCACGGATGCTGACTGATCTCGGCGGCGGCAGCCGGGTAGTCATGGGTCCGCCACTCGACACTGTCATCCGAACCCATATTGGCGAAGAGACCGCGGAACGTCCCCAGCAGACCGGGAGACGTGAACTTGATCAGCACGAGGAACAGGCCGACGACCCAGATGGCATGCAACCGCCGTCTCGCGGACCAGCCGAGTCCGAGGACGACGGCCACCCCGGCCAGGCCGAGGACCGCGGACCTGGAGACGGAGAACATCAACCCGGAACCGAGCAGGAGCGCGCACAACCACCAGCCCCACGCCGAGCGCCCCTTGCCGTGCACCTGGAAGCCGAAGTGAACCGCCAATGGCAGGGCCATCGCGCATACGACGCCGAACTCGATCGGATTGCTGGTCGTCGCGCTGACCCGGCGGAAGCTGGAACGCTCCCAGACAAAGGGATCCTCGGAGTTGACGCGTAGCACCGGGAGCCGGAGATAACTCGTGACGTCGAAGGCGAGCAAGAACTGCAACGCACCGATGACGGCGATCACCGCCCCGGCGATCACGACGGTCCGCAGGACGGTGTCGAGCCGGTCTCTGCCGCGCACGCCGTCGCACAGCAACAGCGCCACGCCGAGGTAAGCGAAGGCGATGACCATGGCGTGGTCATTCAGGTTGAGCTCGTCCTCCGGCAGATAGCCGTAGGTCGAGTAGCCGTAGGTGGCGAGTAACGCCGTCGCGTTGAGGAAGAGCACGGTGCGCACGGCATTGGCGCCCTTGGCCACCCCCAGCGTGGTGGTGAGATGCGCGCACGCCCACCACAGACCCACGAACAGGCCGATCACCTCGGCCGGTGTCAGCGAGATCGGCAGGCCCCTCAGCACCAGCCTGGCCGGAATCACGAGCAGCGCGCAGATGAAGATGCAGGCGAGCGTCGCGCCGTCGGCGCCGATACGGCGTTTCGGTGTCAGGAAGCGCTCGTCGGGAACGGCTCGCGGGGAGGTGATCGTGGCGGACATGTCACCCCGCACCGGTTGCCACGCGCGGCTGCCGTCGTTCCCGGCGCGCGTTGGCGACACTCTCGGACGCGAACGCGGTCACGAGGCTCGCGATGCCACCGAGCCCGAGGGCCGCCACCGCGGAACGCGCCTTCCCACTGCGCTTCTCCTCAGGAACGGTCGCCGGGACGACGACGTCCATGGTGATGTAGGTCGGCTTGGGTGCTTCGACCACCTGTTGCCGGTTGGCCAGCTCGATCCGCGCCCGCTGCACCACCCGTCGCACGATGCCCTCGGCGCCGCTCGCGGTGCCGCTCTCCCCCCTGATGAAAAGGAACGGCCCGGTGATCAGCAGCTCCGGGTTGATGCTGCCATTGTTCACCTCGTACGACGTGTCCCCGCCTGGGACGACGCCGAGCTGCGCGGCCAACTCGGGCTTCTGCAACGCCTGGATGAGAATCGCCGCCGACGTGTTGAGGCCCTGCTCGAAGTTGAGCAACGGATTGATCAGACTCGGCGGCATGTCGGGATTGGCCGAGGTGCTCGATCCGATCAGTGGCGTGGTCAGCACGAGAACCGCGTTCGACTCGTACCGGGCCGGTACCGACGCGTACACCGCCATCGTCGCGGCGATCGTAACCATGAATGCCGGCACGACGACGTACCACCGCCGGAAGAGAACGAGGACCGTCCGCCAGAAGTCCATACGTACCTTCCCTGCCGGGCTGCTGACAGCTGCATAGCGCAGGCGTCCACGCGCCTACACAGACCAGTCGCCCGGAGGTCCTGCCCGCGTTACGCGAGGAGGTAACGATCTGCCGACTGGTACGACAACGAAGGCAGACGACCTACCCAGAGGAGCGAGCCCGTGACCGATCTGGCCGTGATCACACCGAGTTTCGGGCCCGACGCGGAGCTGTTCGCGCACCTGCACCGGTCGGTCATCGACTACACCTCGTCCGACACCGTGCACCACGTTATCGTCCCCGATGCCGACCGGACCATCTTCCAGCGGTTCGAGGGCCCCCGGTGCCGGCTGTGGCTGGAGTCCGAGCTGCTGCCGCGCCGGTTCGTGCGCGTCCCGCGAGCGGGTCTCTGGTGCAACCTGAGGCGGCCATGGCCGCCGATACGAGGCTGGGTCATGCAGCAAGCACTCAAGATCGCCGCCGCGGGCCAGGTTGCGGCCGACTCGATCTTGATCGCCGACTCCGATGTAGTGCTCGTCCGCCCGACGAAGCCGGAGAGCTTTACCGAGAACGGGCGGCTGTGCCTGCATCGGCTCGACAACGCGGTGCACGCCGGGATGCGGCGTCATGTGCTGTGGCACCATGCCGCCCGGCGGCTGCTGGGACTCGATCCGCCACCGGCGCTGCCACTGCCCGACTACGTCAGCTCACTCAACGTGTGGGATCCGCGCTCGGTCCGGGCGATGCAGCAGCGGATCCAGCTGGCGACCGGCAGAAACTGGCTGGATGCCTTCACCGCGGAACTGCATGTCTCCGAGTTCATTCTCTACGGGGTGTTCAAGGACGCCGAGCTCGACCTGACAGGCCGTCCGCATCCGCTCGACCCGTACTTCTGTCACAACTACTGGACCGGTGACGCACTCGATGCCGAGGCGGCCCGCGCCTTCGCGGACGCCTTGCCCCCACAGGCGGTCGGCATGATGATCTCGGCGAAGTCGCGCACACCGATGGACGCGCGGTTGGCCGCCATCCAGCGGTGCGCCTCGCTCGGCGAGCAATGAACCCGCTGACTACCTCTCGGCGGACTGGATGGCCGGCGCGTGGTCCGACCCGTTCCTGCTCGGCATCCCCGCCGTCGCGAGGATGTCCGGAGCCTCGCTCGGCGGCTGGTCCCAGAGAGTCCGCTCGTCGTCCGATTCGGCCTGCCGCCTCGCCCGGCGCGTCGTCCTGATCCGATCGATGCCATAGGCAAGGCAGAACCCGATGACGATGCCACCGGCCAGCACGATGCCTCCCGCCCGCAACTTCTCCGTCAGCACCACCTGCGGATACGACGGTCGAACCACATCGACGACCTCGATGAACGTCGACGGCGGCGCATCGAGTGCCTCCTGCCGTGCGACCAGCTCTCTCCGGATGCCGTTCTTGGCCGCGACGACCACTCTCCTGGCCTCCACGCTCGACGTGCTCAACGCTTCGATGTGGATGAACGGGCCGACGCTGGAGAGCAGCTCAGGATCGGAACTGCCGTCGTCGACGACAAGCTCCGTCGGGCCGTCCTCCCACACCCCGAGGCTCCGCCTCATCTCCGGGGTGTTCATCGAGTGAATGAGAATCGCCGTCGTCGTCTGCAGTCCATCGTTGAACAGGAGCAGCGGGTTCGACAGGCCGACCTTCTCCTGCGGGTCGAGCGGAAGCGTGCCACCGGTGGTCGGCGTCGTCAGCACGAGCAGGGCGCTCGACTGGTACTGGAGCGGGACCAGGTACGAGCCGAGCGAAGCGAGGGCGATCGCGACCATGATGATCGGGGGGCCGACGTAGAGCCGCCTGAGCAGCCGGCTGATGCTCCGCCAGAAGTCCATCCTCGCCCCTCACCGATTCGCGCCCACCGCAGCGCAACAAGCGGTCGCGCCCTCTGTTGAGCCAGTCGCACTGCCGCCAAACCCTGTTACACATTTTCCTGTTCCGCTTCGGTTACGTCTGACAGTCATCGAGCGAAGTCCACGTCGAGCGGACAAATGTCAGGAGGTCGGTGAATGGCGGCGATCGACGACCGGATACCCGGGGCGCGGACCGGTCCTGTCCGCGACAGGCTGGCCGGGCTCGACGGCGTCCGCGGTCTCGCCGCGCTCTTCGTCGTGCTGCACCACTGCTGGCTGTTGTCGTTCCCCGGCTACCCGGCCAACACTGGTCCATGGTGGACGACGTGGCTGGTGTACGGCCATTTCGCGGTCGTCGTCTTCATCGTGCTGTCCGGCTTCTCGCTCGCGGTCTCGCCCGCGCGCAACGGTTGGCAGCTCGGCAGCCTGCGTCGGTTCGCGCACCGGCGTGCGTGGCGAATCCTGCCGCCGTACTGGGCGGCCCTGGTGTTCAGTCTCGTGATCGCCTGGACGCTGGTGCCGCAGCCGCAGGAGGGGCCGCCGACGGCCCGATCCGTCGTCGTCTACGGCTTCCTGGTTCAGGATCTCTTCGGCGCGCCCTCGCCGAACGGCGCCTTCTGGTCCATCGCCATCGAGGCTCAGCTCTACCTGGTGTTCCCGCTGATGCTGCTGGTGCTTCGGCGCGCGGGCGCCCTGGTCATGCTCGGCGCGGTGACGGCGATCGTGAGCACCATCGGCCTGCTGGCGCCGAACGTCGCGATCGTCGGCGAGCTCATGCGCCTCACCCCCCAGTTCGCCCTGCTGTTCGCGATCGGCGCGGTAGCCGCGGGCGTCGTGACCGGACGGGGCGGCCGCATGCCTTTGCCCCTGTTGAGCGTCGCCGCGGCGGCTCCGGTGATCGTGCTGATCGTCGTGCGGGGATCGGAGTGGACGGTCGGTCACTACTTCTGGGTCGACCTCGCCCTCGGGCCCGCTGTCGCCCTGCTGCTGGCAGGCATCGCGACCGGCAGGCCGACCGGACTGGTACGACTGCTCGACATCCGGCCCGTCCGGAGCCTCGGCTCGTTCTCGTACAGCCTGTACCTGACGCACGCACCGATCGTGGTCGCCGTGTCGCAGCTCCTCGTGACACCCGCCGTCGGCAGTGGCCTGCCTGCCCTGCTGTTGACGCTTGCGGTCGCCGTTCCGCTCGCGCTGGTTGTCGGCAGGTGCTTCGCGTCGCTCTTCGAGCTCCCCTTCCAGCGGTACCGAACCTGGCCCGCGCTCCGAGCGGCGCTCGGCAATGGTCCGTTCGCCGTGTTGCTCCGAACTCGACGCCCGCGTCCCGTGTCGAGCGCGGAAGAAGCTGTAACCGGACAGGTCGAACCTCCGAACACCAGTCGATAGATGCACCGGCTCAGGCAGTGTGAGGAGCTACCACGATGCAGGACGTTCGTGAGTTCACGTTTACCCGCGAGGCGCTGTTCTCGCTGGCTGACCGGTTGCGCGACCACTTCCGCCACGCCAAGCCGTTCCGGCACGTCGTCATCGACGACTTCCTCGACCCGGCCGCGCTGGAGCCCGTGCTCGACGAGTTCCCCGAACCACGCGACGTCGAATGGCAACGGTTCGATAACTCCAAGGAGGTCAAGCTCGCGCTCGCCGACACCGAGCAGATGGGCCCCGCAACCAGGCACCTGCTCAGCGAGTTCAACGGTCAGGTGTTCATCGACTTCCTGGAGCGCCTGACCGGCATCGAGGCGCTGCTACCCGACCCGCATTTCGCCGGCGGCGGCCTGCACCAGATTCGGACCGGCGGGTACCTCAAGGTCCACGCCGACTTCAACCGGCATCAGCGGCTCAACGTCGACCGCAGGCTCAACGGACTGCTCTACCTCAACAAGGAGTGGCGCGAGGAGTGGGGCGGGCACCTGCAACTGTGGAACAAGGACATGACGCGGTGCGAGCACCGAGTCCTGCCCGTCTTCAACCGATTCCTGCTGTTCGCCACGACCGACGACGCCATGCACGGGCATCCGGATCCGCTGACATGCCCGCCGGAACGGGCGCGACGCTCGATGGCCCTGTACTACTACACGAACGGCCGGCCGGCCGACGAGACCGCGCCCAGTCACAGCACGCTGTTCAAGGAGCGACCCGGCGAGGAGTGGCGCGGCAACCTGCGGCAGACCGTCAAGCGCTGGACCCCGCCGGCGCTGGCGGAAGCCACGGCCCGGCTCCGGAACCGTTCTCGATGACCCTCGCGTTACTCGTTGAAAGCTGGTTATTCCGATATGACGTCCCACTACCCGCCGTTCCAACGAATCCTCATCCGCGCCGTGCGGCTGTTGCTGCAACCGGGCCGGCTCGTCCTCGCCGTCATGCGACGGTTGAACCTCGGGTCGCACGAGCTGCGCTGCGCCCTCGACCTGTATCCGCGGCCGCACTACGCCTACGGCGTGCAACAGGCCGCCGACCTCGCCCGGCGGCTCGGGGTGGAGCGGATCAGCGTCGTGGAGTTCGGCGTGGCCGGCGGCGCCGGGCTCGTCGCGCTGGCACGGATGGCGCGTAAGGCGTCCGCCGCCACGGGCGTGCGGATCGAGGTCCACGGGTTCGACCGCGCGGACGGTCTGCCCAAGCCGGTCGACTACCGCGATCTCCCCTACATCTGGCGCGAGGGTGACTTCACCATGGACGTGGCCGCGCTGCAGCGGCGGGTTCCCGAGTGCAGCCTGATACTCGGTGACATCGAGGACACCGTCGAGTCCTTCATCGACGACAAACAGCCGGCGCCCATCGGGTTCGTCGCGATCGACGTCGACTTCTACTCGTCGGCCGCGGCCGCACTGCGCCTCTTCAGCGGCGAGCACGCCTACTTCCTCCCGCGCGTCTTCTGCTACTTCGATGACACGGTCGGCGACCATGACCAGGTGCTGCACAACGAGTTCGTCGGCGAGCTTCGCGCCATCGCCGAGTTCAACGAGGAGAGCACCGCAGTGCAGCTGACCACGATCAACGGGCTCGCCCACAAGCGGGCGATCCCGGCTCCCTGGCACGACAGCATCTACGTGCTGCACCGCTTCGAGCACCCCGAGTACGGCCAGTACATCGGCGATCCCGATACCCAGACGCAGTTGCCGCTCTAACCGCGGGTCTTCGTCACAGCGACGCTCTGACGCGCTCAACCGTCAGTCCGGCCGCCTTGCGGCGGGCCCGCTCAAGCGCGCACTTCTTGCGACGAACATAAAGCTCCGCCACCGCCGCCTTCGCCCGGCGCCGTTGCTCCGGCGTCAGCTCGACTTGGCCGAGCCACTTCACGATCTCCCTGCTCTGCATGATCGACGAGAAGCCGTTCTGCCAGACCGGCACACCGAGCAGGCGCGCGTTGGCTGCCCTGGTGTGGTTGACCCAATGCCGGTGGGCCAGCACCTCGGGCACCTGTCCCCACGGCCCCGCGAGCGCCAGCTTGGCGCCGAACACCTCGTCCTCACGCAGCATGTTGCGGCGGTCGATGCCGAGCAGAACGTCCCGTCTGATGAGCGCATAGAGCGGGTCGACGTGCAGATAGCCGACCGTCAGCAGCCGGATGACCTCGATGAAGCGCTCGACCGGATCGTCACTGGCCAGGACGTCTCGCTGCGGGCTCCCGGTGCGGGCGACGCCGTCCTCGCCCGTGTAGGCCATCAGCGTGGACACGAGAATGAGGCGGCTGTCCGCCCGGAACTGGTCCAGACATCGGGTCACGTAGTCCGGCGCGATCCAGTCGTCATCGCCGATCCAGCGAAGGTACCTGCCGCGTGCGAGCCGCATGGCGCTGACGAAGTTGTTGAGCAACCCCACGTTCTCCGGCTGCCGGTGATACACGACGCGGCTGTCGGCGTCGGCGAGCGCGCGCCCGATCTCGTCCGTGCCATCGGTGGAGGCGTTGTCGCAGATCACCAGCTCGATACGCTGATGATCCTGTGTCAGCACCGATCGACCCACGCTCTCCAGCTGCGCGGCCCCATTGAAGACCGGCAGCGCGATCGACACCAGGTCGCCATGCATCCCCATCGTTCCTCCAGTCGGATCAGCGCATCTCTGCCTTCAGCGGCCATCGTCTTCCGATTCGCTCACCGAGCGCCTTGCGTTGCGCGCGTGGCACAACGAGCACGAGATACAGCAGCACAGCGGGTCCGCCCGCGGCGGCGAGCACGACGAAGGCGCCACCGCTGACGAGCTCCGCCAGCAGCCACATCACCACACCCGCCGCCGCGCACCCGGCAACCGGACGAACCAGCGCGGGAACGACGGGACGGAGATGGACGCCGAGACGATGCAGCGCGAACGTGCCAAGCGGCACCGCGACCGTCGCGGCGACCACAGCGTGCGCGATCGCGGCGCCCTGGATGCCACCGGCACTGGTGCCGACGATCAATGCCGGAACGAGCGCTGTCGCCCACGCGAGGTTCAACCACGCGGTGGTGCGGGTGGCGCCCATCGACGTCAAGATGTCGAACGTCAACGACATGAAGACGCGCGCCACCATGACGACCGCGAGGAAACGCAGCGCGGCCGCGGCGGGTGCCCAATCGGGACCGTAGAGAAACGCGATCAGCTCTGGCGCCAGCACGCTTATGACCGCCGCCATGGGCAGGACCGTGGCGACGAGCACCGGCAGCGATCTCTGCACGCCGCGGGAGAGCACCTCGGCCTCCTGCTCGGCCAGCCGCGAGAAGCTCGGCACCGACACGTATCTCACCGCGGTGGCGACCAGACCGGGAACCCAGCTCGACATGTTGAACGCCAGCAGATAGAACCCCAGCATCACGGGGCCGAGCGTCTTTCCGACGACGACGGAGTCGGCATAGATCAGGATCGACTCGATTCCCAGCGCCACCGCCACCGGAACGCCGAACCGAACCAGCTTCACGGCAACGGCTCGATCAAGCCGATACCGCCATGGCAGGCGGGCGGCGAGAAGCACCAGTGCACCCGTGACCACCGAGCCGGTCAGCTGTCCGACCACGAAGCTGTAGGCGCCCGCACCACGCGCGGCGAGCGTGATCGCGATCGCCGCGTTCACCACGAAACCCGCGGTGATCGCCATCATCAGCTTGTCGTGGTCGAAGCGTCGTTGCAGCGTCGCGACCCGGACCGCGGTCACGCCGTCGATCAAGATCACCGCGGTGAGGAGCCGGACCAGCAGCGTGGCCTCCTCGCTGCCTGCCAGTGCCGCGAAGTAGGGCGCGCCCAGCCAGAAGACCGCGTACCAGCCCACGCTGAACACGAGTGCGAGCGTGGACGCGGTCGCGGCCATGTCTTCGAGCTTGCCGCGCCACTGCACCGTCGCGGCGATGATGCCGACGTCGTTGACGTGCATCACGAACGCCGTCGCGGCAAGGGCGATCGCGTACAGGCCGAAATCCTCCGGCACCAGCAGTCGCGCCATCACCAGGCTCATGGCGAAGGACCCGACCTTCGTGGCCAGCGTGCCCAGCAGCGACCAGCGGAGGCCGCGACCGGCCTGACGGCCGATCCCTTTCGGGTCGCGGTCGCCCGTCCCGTGACCCGGGACCCCGACCTCGGGCATCTCGGTCGTCATTCGCCACCCGCAACGCGTTCCAGCCAGATCTCCCGCCAGAACGCCACGTACTGACGCGGGCAGTTGCGCTTGTACACGCCTTCGCAGACCACGTCGTCCAGCACGATGCAGGGACTCTTCATGTGGAGAAGCTCGCCCGTCTTCTCGTCCATGCACCGTTCGACGCGGGCACGAACCCTCGCCGTCCTGCCGCAGTAGCGAGCCATCTCCTCCTCGAACCCCATGCCGCGGTTGAGCCGCCCGGAGTCGAGGGTGCGCATGATCTCTTCCTTGGATCGGATCCTGACCAGCTCACCCGGCTGGAGATTCAGGTACCCGGTCGGTGTCCTGCCGGTGAGGCGACCTTCCACCCAACCCCAGTGCATGCCACCTCTGATCAGCAGCCAACGCGGCAACCACCGCTTACTCAGGTGCTGGTAGTGGTTGAACAGCCCGAAGAAGACGCCGCGCAGGGTGAGCAGGATTCCGGCGTTGCCGCTTCGCACGTCCTGGATGTACTGCGACCGGTCCTTGACCGGCACGGGGGTGGGTGCGGCGCGCCGCATCTCGGTTGCCTGACACGAGAACCGTTCCTCGCCGTTCGGGCCGGGCTCCTTGCGGGAGTTCTTCACGAGAAGCGGTAGCAGGACTCGGCGGTCGCTGTGCTCGGGTGCGGGCTCGTCGGCGTCGACCCGTTTCAGCCACGCCTCCTTCCAGTACAGCGAGCACTCCATCTGGCAGCCACCGTGCAGCGAACCGTCACACTGCGCCCCGGTCAGGTGCACGGCACGCTCCATCCGCGTCAGCCCGCCCGGGCCGATCATGTCGCACACCTTGTGCGCCACCTTGCGCACGGTCATGCGCCGACCACAGAAGGCCACCATCTCCGGCATGAACGGCAGACTGTCCAGCTCCCCCCGCTCGTCGAGGGTCGCCTCGATCTCCGCGGCGCTGCGCACCTCGACGAGCTCGCCCACTCGAAGGTTCAGCGTCTGCTCAACGCGCAGCGGCTCAGTTTGCGTCATGCCGATTCACTCCTCGCGGTGCCGGCCGGTCTAGTAACTAGTTCTCGTGATCGGGTGTCCGCGTTACCGCCCAATTCCGGCGTAACGTGGCAAAGCAGACGGGTCGAGCATGCGGCGGCCGTCCACGACCACTGGCGATGTGCCCAGCCCGGCAAGGATCTCCGGCACGTCGGCGTAAACGGACCAGCGCGTCACGATCACGATGCCGGTGGCGTCCTTGATCGCGGCGGTGAGATCGTTTTCGTAGGCTGGCCGCTCGGCGGGCAGCTCATCGAGCGCCCCCGCGCCGACAACCGGGTCATGCACGACGACGTCGGCGCCGGCCGCCAGCAGCGACGTGAGCACCGGGAACGCGGGTGAGCAACGCACGTCGTCCGTGTCGGGCTTGAAGGCCAGGCCGAGAACGGCGATGCGGTGTCCACGGAGCGGCCCGAGCTCGCGTTCCAGCAACTCCACGAGGCGGGCCGGCTGGTCGGCGTTGACCGCGGCGACGGCCTCGAGCAGCCGCAGCGGGGTCCCGGCCTCGCGGCCGCGTGCCAGCAGGGCGGCGACGTCCTTGGGCAGACAGCTTCCGCCGTACCCGCACCCGGCTTCGAAGAACGCGGCGATACCGGCCCGCACCGGTTCCGCACCGGCGGCAGCACCGGTGAGATACCGCGACAGGTGCACCCCCCGCATCACATCGACCGTGTCGATGCCACCGAGCGCGGCGCCGAGGTTGGCGATCTCGTTGCTGAACGAGATCGCGGTGGCCAGCATCGCGTTCGACGTGTACTTGATCATCTCGACGGTACGCGCGTTGGTGGCGACGAGCGGCACGTCCGCGAGGCCCGTGTACAGCTCGCGCAGTGCTGCCAGCGCCAAATCGTCGCCGCCGATCACGATCCGATCCGGCCGGAGGAAGTCGTCCACGGCCTGGCCCTCGGTGAGGAACTCCGGGTTCGCCCCCACCCCGAAATCGATGCCCGCGCGTTTTCCCGACGCCCCTTCGAGCAGGTCGGTGACAGGGCCGTCCGTCGTGCCGGGGAGCACTGTGCTCTTGACGATCACGCAGTGGCCGCGACCGCCGGCGCCGAGTACCGCGCCGATCTCGATGGCCGCCGCTTCGACGAACGAGGTGTCGATGCCGCCGTCGTCGCGCGACGGCGTCCCCACGCAGATCAGCGTGATCGCACTGCCGGACACCGCGGCCGCGAGATCGGTCGTCGCGCGGAATCGGCCGCCCGTGTGGCTGCGAAGCAGATCCTCCAGCCCAGCCTCGAAGATCGGGAGGCGACCGTCGTTGATCGCGTCGACCTTCCGCGAATCGAGGTCGACGCACGTCACGTCGTGTCCCAGCTCGGCGAGGCCGAGGCCGGTGACCAGCCCGACATAGCCGGACCCGATGACGCAGACTCGCATCACTGCTCCGTCCCCTCCTGGTTGCCGGAGTACCACAGCAGGGTTCGCCGGAGCCCGTCCGCCAGTGTCACCTTCGGCCGGTAGCCGAGCTGGTCGCGGGCCTTGCTGATGTCCGGACACCGCCGGTTGGGGTTGTCCACCAGGTACGCCGCCTCGTCACTCACCCGGTGCGTGACCGCGACACTCACGTCGAAGAGCTCCGTCGCCAGCCGGGCGGTGGTCTCGGCCAGTTCGAGCATGGTGATCTCGGGCCGGTCGATCCCGATGTTGTACGGCTCCCCGTGACCGCCCCGCAGCAGCGCGAGATAGTAGCCGGTGACCGCGTCGGTCACGTAGCAGAAGGTCCGGCGCGGCGACCCGTCCGACAACAGCACCAGGTCCCGCCCGGCAAGCGCGTCACGGCACAGGTCAGCGATGACGCGCCCGTCGGTGATCTTCATCCCGGGGCCGTAGTTGTTGAAAGGACGTGCCATCCGCACCGGCACGCCGTACTGCTGAGCGAAGTTGACGCACAGTGTCTCGCCGTACCGCTTGGACTCGTCGTAGCAGGCACGCGGTCCGGTACAGGAGACGAAGCCCCGGTAGGTCTCCGGAGTCGGTATCGCGTCCGGGGCAGGATCGCCGTAGATCTCACTCGACGAGAAGAAGAGGAACCCGTTGAACTCCTGACCCGCGACGCGGCGCTTTCGCGCGTACTCGAGCAGGTTCCGCAGTCCGGTGATGTTCGCGTCCATCGTCTCGATGGGGTGTGCCCGGTAGTACGTCGGCGTCGCGATGCCCGCCGCGTGGATGACATAGGCGAACTCACCCATGTCGTCTGGCAACGGCTCGCGTACATCGTGGGCGCGAAGTTCGACGTCGGATCGCTGACCCAGCTCGCTGAGCCAGGCCGGTACGCCGCGGAAGTAGTTGTCGAAGACCGTGACGTGAATCGGCGGCTCGCCGGGATGGGCGTCATTCCAGGCAAGCGGTGTCTGCACCAGGTAGTAGCCGAGGAACCCCGCTCCCCCGGTGATCAGCAGCCGCTTACCCGACATCGCGGCAAGCTCGTCATCGAGATCGCCGAGGATGACGGCGAGATCCAAACGTCGCACTTCGGCGGCCCGATCGCTCATGTGACACTGCCCTTCGGTGACTGGCCTACTGGGACGGGCACGACCGGAGCCACGACCCGTGGCGCGGGTTCGAGGAGCACCCAGCTTCCGCCGTCCCGTTCGATACTGGGAAACCGCTGCCGGATCTCGTCGAGCATGTCGGGGACGAACAGCACGACCTCGTCCGGACGACGGGACAGCAGGGCATCAGGGGCGATGATCGGGACTCCGACGCCCGGGAACCGGCGTCCCTGCTTGTGCGGCGACGCGTCGGCCACTCCGGGCAGCAGCTCGGGGCCGATCGCCGCGTGGTTGAGCAGCGGCACCGCTCGGGACGCGGCGCCGTAACCGAGCACGACCCGCCCGCTGTCGCGGGCGTCCGTCAGCCACCGCCGCAGCGCGTGCGCGGTGTCGTCCGCGGACCGCGCCAGCTCACGCAGGGCCGCCGCGTCGGTCACGCCTGCCGCCAGCTCATCCTCGATGAGCCGGCGCACGCTCGCGTCGGGCTCACCCGCGTGTCGCGCGGCCACCAGCACTGTCCCGCCGTACAGGTCGAAATGCCACGCCGCCACGGTCTGCAAGCCGACGGACCGCAGCATGTCGACCATCGTGGGTGTCGACAAGTACACCGGGTGACCGTGTCGCACGGCGTTCCACTGGTTGTGGCGGAGGATCGCGGCCAACGAGTGGTACTGCACGAGCAGAACGCCGCCCGGGGCCAGTTCCCGTGCCCGCTGCGCGAGGGCAGCGGCCTGGTCGCCGTCGTGCATCAGACCGAAGCTGTCGACGACGATGTCCGCGGCCGCACCACCATCGCAGGGCCGGATCCCGTGGTCGGCGAGCAGTCCGAGCCACGAACCGCCATGCGGGCTGGCATGCTCGATCGCCGTGCCCGCATCGGGCACCAGGCCGGCGGCGACGACGCCCGCGACGGCCTGGGCGGCCTGCATCGTCAGCGCACGCGGCTCGACTCCGCGCGGCTCATCCGGAACGGTCGGGTCCTCGGCGAGCTGAGCCAGCCCGCAGCGCGCGCACAGCCACATCCGCAACGGGTAGTCCGGGTCGGCTGCGAGGTCATCGAGCGGCGGGAAATGGTCGCAGGCCGGTTGGCGACCCATGTCCAGCACGAGCTCGCCCATGGTGCCGCGGCAGAACCGGCACGTCACGACCGGACCTTCTGGTCTGCTCATACCGCCCCCGCTCTCCGTGGTCCACTCCCTCCACCATTCGCCGCGACACCCGGTGAAGTTACGTGCTGAACGAGACCGAGATCCCCTGGCTCAGCCGCCAAGGTTCACCGTCAGCTTGGTGCCGTAGAAGCCTTCGGCGTAGCGGGAATGGCACTCCACCCCGCGAAGCCGCGCCAGCCCGAGAAAGACCTCGTGGTCGTACCACTGCCGGTAGCGTTGCGACGCGTAGTGTTCGTGCAAGAGCTCGGCTTTACGCTCCGCGACTTCCGTCGTCAGCGGCTGATAGACCGTCGGCGTGCCCAGATCGCCGTCCCATTTGACGATCTCGTAGCCGAGCACGAGGTGATCACGAAAGGCAGTGGGAACCAGCTCGGCGACAGCGCGGTGATCCTGGTGCGAGTCCCCGGCGCGCGGCGCGAACAGCAGGTCCGGATCGGTTCGGCCGCGCAACTCCTCCAGCGCCGACTTCACCTCACCCCACTGCGCCGGGAACCGCCCGTCCGGCAGTTTGAGCACGGTGACGTCGAGGTCCGCACCAGGGCAGAACGCGTCGAGCGCGGCCCGCTCCTCGTCCTCCCGGACTCCGCCACCGCCCGCCAGCACCAGCGCGTCCACCTGCAGGCCCGGTCGCGCGCCGCACAACGTCAGCAGGGCGCCGCCCGCACCGATCGCGATGTCGTCGCAGTGCGCGCCGACCGCCACCACCCGGTCGACGCCGGCCGCGCTGAGGCTGATCACGAGCTCAGCGCCGTGGCTGCCGGGCCGTGCTCCCACAGCGCCCAAGGCCGGTCCCCGCGAGCATAGGAGGCATCCAGTGCGCCGCGTTCCTTCACGGTGTCCGTCGGTCGCCAGTAGCCGCGATACGGGTAGGCCTGCAGCCGCCCCCGCTTCGCCAACTGGACGCACCCGTCGGCGACGAGGTCGCCGTTCTCCGGAATGTGATCGAAAATCTCCTGCCGGAGAATGAAGTATCCACCGTTGGCCCAGAGCGGCATATCGGTGACCGGAGTGATCCCGCCGATCATCCCGCTGTCGCCGATCTCGATGCAGTGGAACGTCCCCGGCGGCGGCACGACCATCATGGACGCACCCGCGTCGCTACGCGCGAACCGCTGGATCATGTCTGGCAACGGCGCGTCGGTGAGCACGTCGGCGTAGTTGGCCAGGAAGGTGTCCTCGCCGTCGACGTAACGGCGGACTCGCCGCAACCGCTCGCCTATCGGCGACTCGATCCCGGTATGCACGAACGAGATCGTCCAGTCGGCGATGTCCGTCGACAGCAACTCGGTTTTGCCGCCATGCAGCACGAAATCGTTGGATGCGGTCTCCTCGTAGTTGAGGAAGAAATCCTTGATGTGGTGCGCGCCGTAGCCGAGGCACAAGACGAAGTCGGTGTGGCCGAAATGCGCGTAGTACCGCATCACATGCCAGATCAGCGGCCGGGGCCCGACCATCTGCATCGGCTTGGGGACGTCGTTCGCGGTGCCGTTGCGCATCCGCATCCCGTATCCGCCGCAGAACAGCACAACCTTCATGGCCCGACCTCCACGATCTCCAAGCTCGGGATGGGAAAGACCAGCTTGCCGCCCCATTCGCCCACATAGGACAGTTGCGTTGCGATCTCGTCGCGCAGGTTCCACGGCAGCACAAGGACGTAGTCGGGGCGGTCCTCGGCGATCCGCTCCGGCGGCAGGATCGGGATTCGCGTGCCCGGTGTGGACTTCCCGTGCTTGTACGGGTTGCGATCGACCGTGTACGCGAGCAAGTCCGATCGGATGCCGCAGTGGTTGAGCAACGTGTTGCCCTTTCCGGGCGCGCCGTAGCCGACCACGGTCCTCCCCTGCTCCGCGGCGTCGATCAGGAACCGCATGAGGTCACGCCGCACCCGTGCCACCCGCTGCGCGAACTCCGCATATCCGGACAGCTCCTGCAGCCCGGCGGCCTTCTCGCGACTCAGCACATCGAGCATGCGCCCGCTCGGTTCGCCTGCCGTGCCGAACGGCCTCGCCCACAGCCGGATCGACCCACCGTGGGTGTCGAGCAGCTCGACGTCCACAAGCGACAGCCCGCCACTGGCGAGGGCTCGCTGCGCCGATGCGACGGTGTAGTACTGGAAGTGCTCGTGGTAGATCGTGTCGTACTGGTTTCGCGCCATCAGAGTGAGCAGGTGCTGCACCTCGATGGACACCCAGCCATCATCGGCGACCAGCGAGCGAAGTCCCTTGGTGAACCCGATAACGTCCGGGATGTGCGCGTAGACGTTGTTCGCGACGACCAGGTCGGCAGGCCCGTTCTTCTCCCGCAGCGAATCGCCGAGGGCGGGTTCCAGAAAGGCGGTGACGGTCGGCACGCCCGCATCGCGGGCGGCGTCGCCGACGTTGACCGAAGGTTCGATCCCCAGACACGGGATGTCGCGGGCGACGAAGTGCCGCAGCAGGTAGCCGTCGTTGCTCGCCACCTCGACCACGTACGACTCGGAGCCGAGTCCCAGCCGGGCAGTCGCCGAGTCCACAAAGGATCGGGCGTGCTCCACCCACGACGTCGAGTACGACGAGAAGTAGGCATACTCCGTAAAGGTGTCCTCCGGCGTGATCAGGGCCGGTACCTGCGCCAGCCAGCAGTCCCGGCAGACGCGCAGGTGCAGTGGGTACGTCATCTCCGGCTCGTCGAGCTGCGCAGCGGCCAGGAAGCGCTCACACGGCGGCGTCGCACCGAGGTCGACCACACTGGACAGTGAGTCCGAGCCACACAGTCTGCACGTTGTCATCAATACGCCCCTTGACCGCTGAGGACGGCTCTGATCGTCTTCCACAAGATCACCACGTCGAGGGCGAACGACCAGTCCTCGACGTAGCGCAGGTCGAGCCGCACCGACTCCTCCCACGGCAGATCGCTGCGTCCGCTGACCTGCCACAGCCCGGTCATCCCAGGCTTGACCAGCAGCCGGCGCCGAACGTGCGGGGCGTACTCGGCGCACTCGCTCTGCAGCGGTGGACGCGGCCCGACCAGCGACATCGATCCGCTGAGCACGTTGAACAATTGCGGCAGCTCGTCGAGCGAGTAGCGGCGCAGCACCGTGCCGACCCGAGTGACGCGAGGATCCGCGCGCAGCTTGAACAGCGGTCCCGCGCCGTCATTGACGTCGGTCAGCTCTGCCAGCTGAGCGTCGGCGTCGCTGACCATGGTGCGAAACTTGACGATCGTGAACAGCGTGCCGTCCTTGCCGACCCGGCGCTGCCGGTAGAACACCGGACCTTTGCTCTCGGCGACGATCAGCGCCGACACGGTCAGCATCAGCGGCGCCAGCAGCACCAGCAGCAGCGCGGCGCCAACGCGGTCGACGAGCTCCTTGACGACGCGGCCGAACCCGGTGAAGGCGGGCTCGCTGACCCGCAACAGCGGCAACCCGAGCACCCCGCTGATATGCAGCCGCGGCCCGGCCACCTCCATCAGGCCGGGGTCGATCACCATCTCGGTGCCGGTGCCTTCGAGGTCCCAGGCGAGCGTGCGCAACCGATCCGGCGTCCAGTAGGCGTCCGGTGTGATCGCGACGATGCGGTAGCCGCCTCGCCGCACATGCGCCGCGACGTCACGGAAGGTGCCGATGACCGGGACGCCGTCGAGCTCGGTGCCGCCCTCGGCGGTGCCGGTCTCGGTACACACCGCGTCAACCCGCCAGCCGACGTGCGCCGCTCCCCTGGTGCGGGCGATGACATCGCGGATCGCGGCGGGGTTGCCTGCCGCGAGCACCGGCAGCAGACAGCGCCCCTGGTAGCGCTGCCGGTGCAGCAGTCGTCGCAACAGGTAACGCTGCGGGAACACCAGTAGCGCGATCCCGGGCACGACGACGAACACCCACAGTCGTGCCCCGGCCGGGGTGCCGATAGCCAGCAGCGAGAGATTGAGGGTGACGACCGAGGCGAACAGTCCCTTGCCGAGCCTGCCGAACTCGTCAGGGCCTTGGCCGAGCACGACCGGATGCCACACCCGGCTCATCCCCAGCGCACAGGCCACCGCGAGCACGGTCAGCACCTCCAGCACGACGAGCGACGGCACCGTCCATTCCGGGTGACGCAGCTTCATCACGGCGCCGATAACGGCCACGACCAGCGTCGTCGCGGCCAGGTCGCTGCCGATGACTGCCTGCCGGTAACGCGGCTCCCAACGGGTGCGCGGCGCCGCTTCGAAGAGATGTCGCTCCCGGCGCCGACCCCGCCGCAGCGCACGCTGGGAGATGAAGGGGTCCGCACGCCCGGCCTGCACCGGATGCAGCGGCCTGGAGTCGACCTCCTCGCTCACTGCGACCCCCTTACCCAGGTGACGACCATTCTCGGCTCGCTCGTACTTGCCTAACCGTCGCCGGGTTACAGGGAAGCGTTACGGGACTGACTGGCCGAAGATCGCTTTTGTTACTTGTAAGGCAAAAAGAACAGAAGGTAACAATTCTGACGTGGCAGCGAAGACTGGGCAGTCACGTAACGATAAGCAATGAAGGCGGCACACTATGCGACACAACCCATGGCAGCGGCGAACGGTCACCAGTCTCGGAGCTGTCGCAGCGATGTTCGGCGTCATAATCGCTACCGCGGCACCGGCAGGAGCTGTGCTTTCGACCACCGTTGACAACGGCGGGTTCGAATCACCCGCGATCGCACCGGAGGTCTTTCACACCTATTCCGCCGGCGAGTCGATCGGCGCATGGCAGGTCGTCGACGGCAGCGTCGACATCATCCACGACCGGCTCTGGCGGGCAGCCGAAGGCGAGCAGGCCCTCAACCTCAACGGGAACGAACCGGGCACCGTGCAGCAGACCGTCAGCACCTTGCCGCTGACGAAGTACATCGTGACCTTCTCCCTGGCGGGCAGCCCACAGCAGCAAGGCGAGACCACCGGCCAGGTGCTCGCCAACGGCAAGGTCATCAAGAACTTCTCATTCGACACGACCGGTAAGACCGAAGACGATATGGGCTACGTGACGGTGCGGGCGTCGTTCACGGCGACCGGGCTTTCCACTGACCTCGCCTTCCGCGGCACCACGCCTCCCAACGCCAACGGAGCGGTCATCGACGATGTGCGGATCCAAGCCTGCCTGCTGATCCTGTGCCGCTGACCGCTTCACCGCAGTTCGTAGTCGTCGAGCGGGAAGTGGCCGGCTCGCCAGCGCACGGTGACACTCGACTGCGGCCGCACGATTGACGGCCGGCCGTCGCGATCGAGGTAGTAGCTGTTCGACCCGGCGCAGGACGGGTCGAGGAACAGCGTCTTCTCGTGGCCGGAGTCCATCGCCCGGTAGAACTGCCGTTGCGCCCCGGGGCGCACCCCGGCGTAGGTAGCGCCCTGACGGCGGGCGTGGCTGATGACCCGCTGCGCGTGCCTGGTCTGCGACTCGACCATGATCAGCCAGGACCAGCTGGTCGCGAACTGCGGCGCCGGGATCAGGAACAGGTTCGGGAAGCCGGTGACGCTGATGCCCTCGTAGGCCTGGTAGCGGTGTTCGAGCCACCAGTCCCGCAGGTCGACGCCGCTCTCGCCGCGCACCGCGTAGCCGGGCACGCTGTCGTACTCGAGGAACTTGAACCCGGTCGCGAGGATGAGGGTGTCGATCTCGCGG
>Ga0299914_10000236_pt1 | contig 32974 bp, 33 predicted proteins | sample RVTome_10_FD_201361 | JGI IMG/M metagenome (GOLD analysis project Ga0299914, IMG submission 201361) | Soil microbial communities from uranium-contaminated site in the Upper Colorado River Basin, Wyoming, United States - RVT153D57 (version 2) ... | reverse complement strand
AGCGAACGCGGAGGTTGGATATCGAGGGCGAGTGCGCATCGCCCCAGGCTCGACGATCCTCCGCTCAGTCGCCAACGCAACACCGCCATGCTGGATCCCACCTTGGACGCCATCGCCGCGACCGGGCTACTCACCGATGTCGGCACCGTCACGCTCGATCGCGGCTACGACTACCCAGCGATCGGGGATCGCCTGCACGACCGCAGGTTGACCAATCTCGACATTCAACGCCGCGGCACCAAACCAGCCCCCGGCACCCCGCACCGGCTCACACTCGGGCTCCGCTGGATCGTGGAAGCGACCAACACTTGGTGGTCGAACTACGGGCAACTCCGCCGCAACACCGACCGCCGCACCCGACACCGACACGCCGCGTTGCAGCTCGCGACCGCCGTGCTCATCATCGGGCGACTCATCAACTACCGCAGCCGCTGGAGCCCCACCTGACACACCTACTCGCTCGCGTCCTTAGCGGTTGCGCGCCGCCCCGCCGCCCGGTCCCGGCGAGAGTGATGCTTGGATCAGGCCGTTCCCGTTGCGGTGTGGGAGGTGGTTATCCCGCTGATCGCACCACTGTCGATGAGCGTCGCTGCGGCCCTCTCGACGGCCCTTCGCAGGGTGCGGCGGCTGTCCGGGTCGAGTGCTTGTACTTTCGCTCCTACTGGCGCTGCGCCCAGCGTGCGGATGAGGTGATCAGCGTCCTCGAACACGACGGTGATCTCGTCGCGGCGGACCTCGACGTCGGCGAATCCCGCTGTGCTCAGCTCGTCCTGTAGGTGCTGGGCATCAGTGAATCCCCAAGGGCCGTTGCGGTAGTCGGCGGCAGCGTCAGAGCCCAGGACCTCCGCAATGGCGGCTGCGATCGCCGCAAAAGGCTCACACGCCTCAATCTCGCACCAGACCGACACGCCCGCACGTCCGCCGTCTCGGAGGGCGCGTCGCAGTTCGCTCAGCGCACCGACCCTGTCCCCGAAGAACTGGAGGCCTTGCTGACACACGGCCACGTCGAACGAGTCGTCGTTGACGCTCAGAGCCTCCGCGGTGCAGTGCCGATACTCGATGCTGACGCCGCCCACCTCACCTTTGGCTCTGGCGATGGACAACATCTCTTCGCTCAGGTCGCAGCCGACCACCGAACCAGAACGTCCAACCCGGCCGGCTGCGAGTCGCGCGACTGTTCCGGGACCGCAAGCGACATCGAGCAACGACTCGCCTCCATGGACGCCGACTCGATCAAGCAGATGCTCGCCCCAGGGCACGAACACCGGCCCGACCAGCGCTCTCTCGTACGCCGCCATACTCGTTCCGGAGAAATTCTCCCCCCAATCCCTACCGTCGCCCATCGTCAAGTCCTCCTATGCGGTCGACGCCGCGATGGTCGAACACGGATCCGAATCCTGAACGTCGGTGGACAGAAGCCCCTCACGATCCCCGTCGGCAGAGCCGCCACGCCGACCGTACACCCGTCCCTCGGCAGCGAGACCCGACCTGACCCCGACCGGGAATCCTAAAATGTGCAGCCAAGTCGTGCTCGCGAGCGTGAGCACGCGGCCAGCGATCGAGGCCTCCGAGCGCGGCAGAACGACGGTGCTGCGTGCGCCTCGCAACTTTGGTGCCGCACCAGAACGCGCGCGCTGACTCGACCAGTGGCCCGGACCGCGGAAGGGCGCGCTGTCCGGCGGTGTTAGGTTCGCGAGTTCAGCACCGAGCGGTCGGATCCCTCATGCGAAGCGCTCCGTTATGAAGCGTTGGTTCATGGACTTCGGCGCCCATCTGCCGCTGATGGACTTCGGCGGCAACCCCTACACCCTCGGACACCTGGCCGCCTACACCGACACCGCGGCGCGCCTCGGCTTCGGTGCGTTGTCAGTCAACGATCACATGTTGTTCTCGGTGCCTTGGCTCGACGGCCCCACCGCGCTGGCGGCCATTGTCGAGCACTCGGGAGCCATTACGCTCGCCACGACCGTGTCGCTGCCGATCATCCGCGGGCCGGTGCCCCTGGCCAAGACGTTGGCCGCCATCGACCGGCTCAGCCACGGTCGGCTGGTCGTCGCCGTCGGCCCCGGCTCGTCCGAGAAGGACTTCGACTCCGTCAGCCTTGACTTCACCCAGCGATGGGCGCGTCTCGACGAGTCCATCGGCGCCCTCCGCGCGTTGTGGCGATCCGAGGGCGCGCCGTTCGTCGGCCGTTTCTACTTCACCGAAGGGATCAGCCTCGATCCCCACCCGACGCGCCGGGAAGGACCACCGATCTGGGTCGGGAGCTGGGGCTCGGAAGCCGGGCTGCGCGGCACCGCCCGCCTCGCCGACGGCTGACTGGCCTCGCCCTACAACACAACGCCGACTGCGTTCGGCGGGGCATGGCTCCAACTGCGTGACCTGCTGCCGGCTCACGGCCAAGACCCCGACGCGTTCCCCAAATCCCTCGCGACCATGTGGTTCTACATCACGGACAGCAAGGCAGAGGCGGACCGGGTCATGCGGCTACGGATGGTGCCGACCCATCCACCGCCCCGAGGAGATCCTTCGAGACCGTCTGCCCGTCGGCCCGGCTGAGTTGTTCGCTGAGAAACTTTCCGCCTTCGCGCGGCCAGGTGTCCAAGAGGTCTTCGTGTGGCCCGTTGCCGACGAGGCGCACCAGCTCAATCTATTCTGGGAGAAGGTACGGGCCGGCGATCGCCGGGTAGCTCTCGTTCCCAACGAGGAAGCCCTCCGTCAGGTGGGCCCCGCAATACTCGCGATCGGGCATCATGCGCTGAGTCCACCCGCGTGAACCGCCCGCCCGAGGGAGGCATGAGGGATGACCGTTGAGATCTACACGCTGGGCGCCTGGCGGGTGAAGGGAGGCAAGCAGAGCCGGTTCATCGAGGCCTGGCCACCCGGCCCCCTGCTCACCGACGACTTCTCGGCACCTTCAGGGTGTGATGTACGCCATTTCGAAGGCATCCAGCGATCCGGCAGCGGGTGGTGAGCCGGGCTATGAGCGGGGCGCGCATCGAGTACCGGCGCCCCGCTGACGGTGCCGTGATGCGGTGGTCGGCTGCGGCAGCCGTGTGCGTTGCCTCACGGCACCCTCGGGACCAGAATGTCAGTCGAAGGGGGGTGGTCGAGAGGCGGCTGTTCGTCGCGACAAGAGGGCAGGGAAGCCCAAGGGCGCCGTAGCTCGGTCACATCGACCAAAGGGGACGTCGTGCGCACGAAGCGATTCGCGGTTCCGGTCCTGGTGGCGTGTGCGGTGCTGGTCATCGCTGAGCTGGCCGCTGCCCAACCCACACCTGGCGGTGAAGCCGAGGTGACGGTCGGGAGCGACGACACGATCTTCTCGCAGAACAAGCAGAACGAGCCGGCCGTGGCGGTGAACCCGGCCGATCCGGAGGTCCTCGCGGCGGGTGCGAACGACAACATCGACCTCGAGTCCTGCGATGCGGGCGCTGCGAACACCTGCCCCTTCACACCCGGGGTCGGGGTCTCCGGGATCCAGTTCTCGTTGAACGGTGGCGAGTCGTGGGTCCAGCCCGCCTACAGGGGCTACTCGGCCCGTGGCTGCCTGGGTCCGGCGGAGTGCGTACCCGACCCTGCCGGCCCGATCGGCACGCTGCCCAACTACTTCGAGCGCAACCTGGTGTCCAACGGCGACCCGGCGCTGGTGTTCGGACCACAACCGGACGAGGCGGGCGGCTTCGACTGGGACAACGGGGCCCGCCTCTACTACGCCAACATCACGACCAACTTCCCGGGCGAGGAGGGCTTCAAGGGCCAGGCCGCAATCGCGGTGTCGCGTACCGATGACATCGCCGGCGCGGTTGCGGGCGACAACGACGCGTGGATGGATCCGGTCATCGTCACCCGGCAAAGCTCCGCGCTGTTCAGCGACAAGGAGCAGTTGTGGGCAGACAACGCCGAGTCGAGCCCGTTCTTCGGCAATGTCTACGTGTGCAACGTCGGCTTCCGGGGGGTCGGGGCGGGGGCGCCCGAGCCCGTCCTGTTCGCCCGCTCCACCGACGGGGGCGATACGTGGCGAACCCGGCAGCTCAGCGCGGCGACGAACAACAACCAGACCGGTGGCCGGCAGGGTTGTGGAATCCGTACCGACAGCGACGGCACGGTGTACGTGATGTGGGTCGGCACCGACATCCGGACTCGGGAAGGTGTGTTCTTCCAGACCCGCAGCTTCGACGGGGGCGAGAACTTCGAGCGTCCGCGGGCGATCGTGACCGTCGGCAACGTTGGTCAGTTCGATCCGGTCCAGGGGCGTTTCACGATCGACGGTGTCGCCGGCGCCCGGTCACCGCTGTTCCCCAGCCTCGACATCTCCAACGGGGCGCCCTCGGGCGCTGACGCCACCGACGAGGTGCTCGTCACCTGGTCGGATGACAGCTTGGGTACGAACAACGAGCGCGCGTGGGTGATCTGGTCCACCAACGGCGGCGACACCTACAGCCCCAAGGTCGTCGCCTCCGAGGGATCTGAGCGGGTGAACTTCCCGGCAATCGCCATCTCGCCTGACGGGCGCGACGCCTACCTGGTCTACAACGCACACCTCGACCCGTGGCGGACGACGACGTCCACACCGCGACGCATGCTCGGTGTGGTCCGCCACGCCGATGTGAACGTCGCCACCGGCACCGTCGGCGCGTTCACGACACTACATCGCGGCGCGGTCGGCGACGGACGAGGGTCGAGCGCCAACGGCCTGACATCGGAGTTCCTCGGTGACTACAACTACGCCTTCGCCACACGCGACATCGCCGCCGCCGTGTGGGTCGACAGCCGCAACGCTGCTGTCTGCCCGGCGATCAACGCCTTCCGGCAATCGCTTGTCGACGCCAACCCCATCACACCACCCGCACCCAACCAGGACTGCCCCAGCAACGGCGGCGTCTTCGGAGGCACGGACATCTTCGGTGGCACCTACCTCGACCCCACTGCGCCCTGACGCTCCGCAGCCCGAGCGGCATCCCGCGTCGCTCTGCCGTCCCTCACCGCCGGCTCCGGCCCGGATAACGACATCGTCGGTCGTGGTGGTGTCGAGCAGATCGTCGAGATCTACCGCCAGCGCCCGTGCGAGCGGCACGAGTACGTCGACTGATCGTGCGGCGCCCGGCTCGATCCGGCTGACGGTCGAGGCGCTGCGGTGGCTGCGCCGGGCGATCTCGTCGAGCGACCAACCGGCGCTGGTGCGGATCGCTAACCCACCCGGCACCTGACGGTTCCGCCACCGCGCGTACCGCCAAGAGGGCATGGGACTGTTCCGAGGGCACCTCCACGGAACTTCGTTGGGCGGTACCGGCAAGGAACAGATGAGAACCCGTCGGATGGACGACCCGGCCCAGCGACGCAGCCGACATCGACGTGATGTGGCTCATCGGATTTCAGCGGGGTGGATACGCTGGAGTAGCGCCCAGTTCGGCCGGCCGGCGTACACGTTTCCCGGCGTAGCCGCTACCCCCTACACGGTGCACATGGTTCCACCCCCAGGGTTCGAAGTCGTCGGCCCGGTCGACCTGCCCGCCGACGCCACTACCGGCGATGTCACCGCCGTCGACTTTCGCCCTCCCGCAGACCCCGCCACCCACCACAACGACCACCGTCACCACGACCACCACGTCCACGTCGACGACGCAGGGCACGACCACCACCGCAGTCATCCCCTCGACGACCACCCCAACCACGCCCCCGCCGAGCTTCGCCCCCACGACTGCGGCCCCCGACCCCGCTGGGATCCCCAGCACCGGCGCCAACACCGACACCCACATCCTGGGCGGACTCCCCGCCATCACCGCGGGAGCAATCCTGCTGCTACTCAGCCGACGCCCCGCCTCGACCGCCGCTCATAGCTCACCCCACCGCTGTCAGATCAGCTGAGCATCCAGTCCGCGAACTCCGGCCAGCCCGCGACCTTGTCAGCACGGCCGAACGGCGGCCGCCACGCCAGCCCGCCCCGGCCGACCTTCAGGCGGCCAAGCAACTCGCCGTCCCGGCGTACCTCGAACTCGACGTCGGTGTTCGTGATCGACACCGGACGCGTCACCGACATCTGAACCTCGTGGACCATCACAACTTGCCTCCCCCAGGATCGCAGGGCGCCCTCGCCGCCAATCCTCACAGGTCGGGAGACCGACGAGGCTCGCAGTGGCATGGCACGATCCCAACCTCCGTGGCGGCGAGCACCGTCCCGTCTGAATCGCCCGTCAACTACAACGGGGGTAGCCGCTGACGGAGTCGGCAGGTCGAGACGCTCCAGCGCCGAGCTGAGCGCCCTCAGCGAAAGTGAGGCGACCCCGGCGGTCAGCTGGCCGACCAGCCCCTCGAGACGCCGTCACCGACGACTCGGCTCGGCTCCGGCGCCACAACGAACACTATTGCAATGGCTTCGAGATCCGTCATGGCGAGGCCTCCACACGGTGGCTGGTCGACTACACGCAGCCTCTGTCGTCATTGTCGCCGTCGAGGCCATGCGGGTCGCTCCCGATCACGGTGACCGAACCGCCGAGTCCCCGTAGTCGAGGTCGGGCTGGTACGCCGGGACGCACCGCTGATGGTCCGGATCGCTACTCACCCCGGACGGGACCCCCGCCGCGGCTGCAGGTCGGGGATCGACCCGCCATGCCAACAGCGGACTTCGTAGCGAAACAGTCGCGACCGTCCCAGGAAGGCGGCACCGACCGGTCCCTCCGATACGACCCCTCGATCGCCGCGTGTTGTCCACACCGGCGCCATTTCGACGGCGGTGGTCACGCCTGTCGTGCGCCAGCTCGATGGGACCTGGGCTTCCCCCGAAACCGTGGAGGGTTGCTGATAGCTGTTGGAGCCTCTCATCGGCCAGTGCCCCGATGCCAGCGGAGCGCTGAGGGTGTCAGTGGCGGTCTGAGCGCCCGCGGCTGGTGTCATGCGGCTCGGTCCTGTTGGGCCCGGTCCGCTGCTCGCTGGGCGAGGACTTGTTCGTAGGTGACGGGTGGGAGCATCTGGCAGCTGCTGTGCCGGCGCCGGTGGTTGTAGGCGTCGATGAACCGGGCGACCTCTCGGCGGGCGTGGTCGGTGGTGGTGAAGTGCCGCCGGGAGAGCAGCTCGTGCTCGAGGGTGGAGTTGAAGCTCTCCGCAGCGGCGTTGTCCAACGCCGAGCCGACCCGGCCCATCGACTGGGTCACCCCCAGGGAGTCGCAGGCTCGGGCGAAGAGGTCCCCCACGTACTCGCCGCCCTTGTCGGTGTGGAAGATCACCCCGTCGATGTCGCCACCGCGCACGGCGGCGGCCATGCACAGCGCCGCCTTGGCCAGCGCCGAGTCGTGGTGCTCACTCAAAGCGAAGCCCGCCAGCCGCCGCGAGGCCAGGTCCAACACGGTGGCTAGGTAGAGCTTGCCCTCGTCGGTTCCGACCTCGGTCAGGTCCCCGCACCAGCGCTGATCGATCCGCTCGGCACTGAAGTCCCGCCCGATCAGGTCCGGGATCGGGTCAGCAGCCTTGTCGGGGCGGGTCAGGGAGCGACGCTTGCGTTTGGGGGACCGGCCCTGCAGGCCCTGGCGGGCCATGGAGGCGGCCACCGTGTTCACCGACACCCGCCAGCCGGCCTCGACCAGGTCCTCGAACACCCGCGGCGACCCGTACGTGCCCGGGTTGCCACCCGACTCCCCGAAGGACGCGCGCACCGCCTCGTCCAGCTCCGTCCGGCGGCGCTGGCGCAGCGTCGGTGGGCGGTCACGCCACTTGTAGAACCATGAGGGGCTCACCCCCAGCCACCGGCAGCACTTGGCGTGGGGCACCCGATGCTCGGTCCTCTCCGAGGCGATGAACGACGCCACGCTCATCGCGTCGCCTCCTTGACCCACAGGACCACCGATCGCTTGAGAACATCACGCTCCATCCGGAGCTCGGCGTTCTCCTGCTCCAACTGCTGCAACCGGGCCCGCTCGTCGACGGTGAGCCCTTCCTTCTCACCCCGCTCGATGCGGTCCCGCTTCACCCAGTTGCCCAGGGTGCCTGCATGGATCCCCAGATCCCGGGCCACCTGGGCGATCGGCTTGCTGGTCTCCCGGACAATCCGAACCGCCCCCTCCCGCAACTCAGGGTCATACCTCCGACGTGTCTCTGGCATCACCACTCCTCATAGGGGATGCCTCCACGCTTCGGGGGGATGCCTGACCACCCGAGCGCCAGTGGCATGGGACCACGTCATCGGGGTGTCAACGTCGGCGAGGGGATGATCGCCGGGCGAGGGTGGAGTGGTCAAGCGCGGTTGCTTCGTACACGATTGGCACGCACGCCGCCTGATCGCCATTCGGATATGCGATCCGATACTCGGGGCCGCCGAGTGCCGCGACGATGCGGCCGAGCCGGACGGCGATGCCAGCTTCCTCTTCGGCTTCGCGTCGAGCAGCGTCCGCGGGCGACTCGTCGGGTTCGATCGTCCCGCCGATCGTTGTCCAGCGCCCGGAGTCGATCTGGCGAACTAGGAGGATGCGCCCGTTCTCGTCACGGGGCAGCACGGCAACGGTAGGGACGAGTAGGAGGTCGGTGCCGATCCGCTGCCGGATGCGCGCGATGTAGGGAGAGATGGCCACACAGCCAAGGTAGGCACTCGACGTCGGCGTCCACGGTCCTCCCACGCGACCGACCCAGATGCGTGCCGTTGAAGGGCGCGCTCGATCTGCGACCGAGCATCGTTGGTGGGGAGGAGCGGTGAAGCCGGAGTCGGATCGCCGGGGTGGGTTACCGGTCGCGACCGGGAGGCGCTCCCGCGAGAACGTTACCCACGATCCCGCCGCCGGAGGACACCGCGCGTGGCGCGATGCGGCATGCGTGCCACGGATCGTGGCCCGAGGCCAGACGACCGGGTTTCCGGCATCCACAGGGGGATCAGCGACGAAGGAATCACGATGTTCCGACCACGAAGGGTCGCCATCGAGCGCTACCGCTACCGGGGCACCAAGATTCCGGCCTCGGCAGCGAGCCGGCCGAGTACGTCGCGCATGAAGACCAGCGCACGACGGTCGTCGAGGTCGCGGCCGATCGTCCGCTCGTGGTCGGCGTCCGGTCCGGTGTCGCCCGAGGTCCGCCCGGCGACGCCGACGACGAGCGGGGTGAGGGCAGCGACGTCGGGAGAGCCGGCTGATTCGAGGTAGCCGAGGATGCGGGCCGCCTCCGGCACGCGGTCGACCTTCGCCATCATCCTGACGAACTCGACGGCGGGGAACTTGGCGACGTACATGTTGTCGTGGACGAGGAGCTCGTCGACGTAGGAGCGCAAGGTCTCGAATGCCCGGAGCCGGTCGCCTCGGCGCAGGGCGCTCCGTGCTTCGAGGGGGTTCTTCAGCGTGTGCGTGCGGTCGGGGACGTCGACGGCGGCAGCTTCCTCGTAGAGCTGCCGCGCCTCGTGGTGCCTGCCCTGCACCGATGCGGAGATGCCGAGGTACGTCAGTGCCCACTGCAGGCAGGTCGGCGGGCCGTGGGCGCGGTACCGCTCGGCCAGCGCGGCGACGAGCGCGTCGTGCTCGTCGAGGCGCCCGCTCATCAGCAACGTGAAGCCCACCGCGACGAGCTCGTTGAGGTCCGCGACGTAGTGCTCGCCCTGCCGGCGGAGCTCGACGATCGACCGGCGCGCCCATGCCGCCATCGATGCGTGGTCGTCGGAGAGGAACGCTCGCGCGTAGCGGATCATGGGGCGGTCCGGCTCCCCGTAGCGGCCGACGAGCCGTTCGTACCCGTCGGTGTCCCTGTTCCGCATGTACCGACGGGCGGCCCAGGTGACCCCGAAGGCGATAAGCTCCTCGTCGTCGGGTGGGGTGATGGCGAGGATCCGCTCGGCCCAGTCGCCGATCTCGCTCCGGCTCCGCATGTAGACCTCGGTCGCGACCGGACCGACGAGTGCCCGTGCCAACCGGCGGTCGTCGGTGGCACATGCCCAGTCGACGGCGGCACGGAGGTTGGGCCACAGCTCGTCGAGGCGGACGACTGCCTCGATCTCGGCCGGGCCGGCCAGCTGGTCACGGATCTCGCCGACCATCTGGACGCACCACCGTGCGAGGCGTTCGGCGATCACGTCGGTGTCGCCGGACTCGGTGAGTCGCTCGGCAGCGAACTGGCGGATGGTCTCGAGCAACCGGTAGCGACGACCGAAGGGGCCGGACTCGACGACGAGCATCGACCGGTCGACCAGGTCGCCGAGGAGGTCCTCGACGTCGACAGGGTCCAGATCGGCGTCCGGATCGCCGCCGGCACCGGCAGAGTCTGGATCGGCACCGGCAACCGCACCGACAGCGTCTGGATCGGCACCGGCAACCGCACCGGCGACGATCGTCTCGGCGGCGTGGCGATCGAACGGGCCGGCGAGGACCGAGAGCCGCTCGATCATCGCCTGCTGCGGCAGCGTCAGCAGGTCGTAGGACCACTGGATGGTCGCCCGCATCGTCCGGTGCCGCTCGACGCTGGCCCGGCGTCCGCCGGTGAGGAGCCGCAGGCGATCCTCGAGCCGCTCCACCAGGTCGGCCGCCGAGAGGTGCCTGGTGCGCGCCGCGGCCAGCTCGATGGCCAGCGGGACGCCATCCAGGCGGCGGCAGATCTCCTCGACGTCGTCGCGGCTGGCGGACGGGTCGAACGCCGGAGAGGCCGCCGATGCCCGGTCGTTGAACAGCTCGACGCCCGGCCCCGCCGGTTCCAGGGGTGCGACCACGACGAGCCGCTCGTCCCGCAGGCCGAGGCCCTCCCTGGAGGTCGCGAGCACCCCGACCTCCGGGCAGCCCTCGGCGACCGCCTGGGCCAGGTCGGCCGCCCCGTCGATGACGTGCTCGCAGTTGTCGAGGACGAGCAGTGCGCGGCGCGGCTGCAGCTCGGCCACGATCGCCTCGGTCAGCGTCCGCCCGACGCCCTCCTTCACGTCGAGGACGTTCGCCACGGTCCGCGGCACCTCGCTCGACGTGCCGGTCCCGGCGAGCTCGATCAGCCACACGCCGCCGGCGGCGTCGACGTCGGCCCGGTGGGCGGCCGCCAGGGCGAGCCGAGTCTTGCCGATCCCGCCCGGCCCCACGAGGGTGACGACCGGCGAGGTTGCGAGCGCCGCCTGGACGACCTCCAGGTCGCGGTCTCGGCCGATCAGCCGACCGAGGCGACGAGGGAGGTTCCCGCGCCGGCTGTCGTCGGTCCGCAACGGCGGGTGCTCGCCCTCGCCGAGCTGGAAGATGCGCTGCTCGGCGACGACCCCCTCGAGGCGGAACGCCCCGAGGTCGCGCAGGTCGCACCCGTCGAGCAGGGCCGACGTCACGCCGGACACGAGCGTCTGGCCGCCGTGACCGGCGGCGGCGAGGCGCGCTGCGACGATCACCGCCGGCCCGAAGTAGCCCTTCGCCCGCTCCTCGGTCTCACCGGTGTGCAGGCCGATCCGGACCCCGATCGAGATGTCGCCGGGCCACCGTCGGCCGCCCACTGCGGCCTGCAGCTCGGTCGCCCAGGCCGCTGCGTCGCGGGCTCGGTGGAAGGCCGCGCCGAACGAGTCACCACCGGTGGCGAAGACGTACCCGCCGTGATGATCGACGGCCGCCGTGACGAGCTCGTCGTGGCGAGCCATCGCCTCTGCCATGTCGGAGCGGTGCGCCGCCCACAGCCGGGTCGAGTCCTCGACGTCGGAGAACCCGAAGGTCACGGTCCCGGACGGGGCGCCCAGCGCCGAGGCCATCGACGTCCGGTTCACGCCCAGCTGCTCGTCCTGACCCAGGATCAGCGACTCGAGCTCGCGGAGCCGGGGCCCCGGCTCGACCCCGAGGCCCTCGACGAGGTGCTCGCGGGCTCTGCGGTAGGCGACGAGCGCATCGGCCTGGCGGCCCACCCGGTACAGCGCCGTCATCAGCAAGGCCCAGAGCCCTTCTCGGAACGGGTGGAGAGCGGTCAACTCGGTCAGCGAGCCGATCACCGAATGTGCATCGGCCTCGATTCGCCGCCCCAGGTCGGACTCGACCACCCCGAGGTACTGCTCGACCAGCCCGTCGACCGTCGCGCTCAGCCCGTCGGCGTCGAGCCCGGCGAGGGGCGTGCCGGTCCACTCGGCCAGCGCCGCCTCGGTGTCGTCCACGCCGAGCAGCCGTTGGAAGCGGACCACGTCGACGGAGCCGGCGGGCAGCTCCAGGCGGTAGGCGACGCCGGTCCGGACGATCGAGTCCGCGCCGAGGCCCTTGCGCAGGCGGGTGACGTACGACTGGAGCGTCTTGTCGGCGGTGCGCGGGGGCTCGTCGCCCCACACCAGCCGCACGATGCGCGAGACCGGTACCGCCGATCCGGGCGACAGGGCGAGCACGGCGAGCACCGCCTTGCACTTCGCCGGCCCGATGTCGACCGGTACGCCGTCGTCGGTCGCGGCGGCGACGCCACCGAAGAGGCGGATCTGCACCACACCACCTCCCGTCGCCGGCTCGTCCATGGCCCGAGCATGCCCGCGTGCGCTTGCAGCCCGTCCGGCGCTCGGTCGGGCCCCGGTCGAGCCCAGTCTCGACCGTCCTCAACCGGAACACAACCGATCCGCCACCACCCTCCCACCGGGCCCGGGCACGGTCTGGCACGTGACACACCACCGTCCGCACCTCGCCCCTCCTCGCTCGGGTCGCCTCGCGCGCATCGGCGCGTGGTGCTTCGACCACCGCAGGGCCGCCGTGGGCATCTGGTTCGCCGCCCTGATCCTCGTGTTCGCCGCCGCCGGCACGATCGGCGCGGCCTACGACGCGTCGACCGACATCCCCGACTCCGAGAGCGCGGACGGCTTCGACGTGCTCGACCGGTACTTCGCCGACCTCGGGACCGGCGGCGCCTCGGGCACGATCGTCTTCCGCGCCGACCAGGGCGTCGACGACTCCGCCGTCATCGCCGCCATGGAGGAGCTGTTCGCCACCGTCGACGCCGGGTTCCCCGACGAGGACGGCACCCCCCGGCACCCCGGCGCGACCGTCGTCTCGCCCTACGGGGACCGGGGCCAGTCACAGGTGGCCCGCCAGGGCCCGCTGGCCGGCCGGCTCGCCTACGCCCAGGTCAACCTGGCCGCCGACGTCGACCTCACCGAATCGGCCGCCCTCGGCGAGGCGATCCACGACGCGGCGCCCGACGTCGAGGGCCTCGAGGTGCTGCCCGGTGGCGCTGCCCTCGCCGTCTTCGAACCACCCGAGACCGAGTTCATCGGCCTGGCCTTCGCCGTCGTGGTGCTGATCCTCGCCTTCGGCTCGGTGCTCGCCATGGGCCTCCCCATCGCCGTCGCCCTCGGCGGTGTCGGAGCAGGGATGGGCGTGATCGTCGTGCTCAGCAACGTCTTCAGCATCCCGGACTTCACGACGTTCCTCGGGATCATGATCGGGCTCGGCGTGGGGATCGACTACGCGCTGTTCATCGTCACCCGCTACCGAGAGGGGCTCCACGGCGGCCGCTCGCCCCGCGACGCGACCATCGCCGCCATGGACACCGCCGGTCGGGCCGTGATCTTCGCCGGCGTGACCGTCGTCGTGTCGCTCCTCGGCCTCCTGCTGATCGGCATCGGGTGGGTCAGCGGGATGGGCATCGGCGTCGCGGTCACCGTGCTCGCCACGATGGTCACCTCGATCGTCCTCCTGCCCGCCCTCCTGGGGTTCGCCGGGGAGCGGATCGAGGTCAGCCGCTGGCGGGGCCTGATCGTCGCCGGCTTCGTCGCCGTGGCCCTGCTCGGCATCGGCCTCGGCGTCCCGGCCCTCTCGGCCCTGGGTGCCGGCCTCGCCGTGCTCACCCTGCTCGTCAGCTTCGCCGTGCGCCCGCTCCGCAGAGAGGTGCCCCGGCGCACGCCGAGGCCGGTCCGCGCCACGCTGGCGTATCGGTGGAGCCGCACGATCCAGCGGCGTCCGTGGCTCTGGGTCGTCACCGGCACGAGCATCCTCCTCGTCCTGGCGGCGCCCGTCCTTGGCCTGCGCCTCGGGTTCTCCGACGAGGGCAACCACGCCACCGACAGCTACACCCGGCAGGCCTACGACCTCGTCGCCGAGGGCTTCGGCGCCGGACACAACGGCCGCTTCACCATCACCGTCGTCCCCGGCGCCGCCGACGGCGCGGCCGCCGTCGAGACCCTCGAGCAGGCGCTCGCCGACACCCCCGGCGTCGCCGCGGTCGCGCCGGCGTTCGCCGACCGCCCGGGCGCCCCCGAGGCCTACCTGATCGACCTCGTCCCGGCGACCGCACCGCAGGACGCGGCCACGACCGAGCTGGTCGCCACGCTGCGCGACGAGGTCATCCCGGCGGCCGTCGCCGGCACCGACCTCGACGTCAAGGTCACCGGGACGGCCGCCGCCAACATCGACTTCACCCACTTCCTCGCCGGCCGGACCCTCGTCTTCTTCGGGGCGGTGCTGGCGCTGTCGTTCCTGCTGCTGATGGTGGTGTTCCGCTCGCTCCTCGTGCCGCTCAAGGCCGTCGTCATGAACGTCCTGTCGATCGGCGCCGCCTACGGCATGCTCGTGGCGATCTTCCAGTGGGGTTGGGGCGCCGACCTGATCGGCATCGACAGCGGACCGATCGAGGCCATGGCGCCGTTGATGCTGTTCGCCATCGTCTTCGGGCTCTCGATGGACTACGAGGTCTTCCTCCTGTCGCGGGTCCGCGAGGAGTACGACAGGTCCGGCGACTCCGCCGCGGCGGTGGCTGACGGCGTGGCTGCGACCGCACGGGTCATCACCGCCGCCGCCGCCATCATGGTGGCCGTCTTCGGCTCGTTCATGCTCGAGGACGACCGCATCACGAAGCTCTTCGGCCTCGGCCTGGCGCTCGCCGTGCTGCTGGACGCCACCATCGTCCGCATGCTGCTCGTGCCGGCCACGATGGAGCTCCTCGGGGACAGGAACTGGTGGATGCCCGCGTGGCTCGATCGGCTGATCCCGCAGGTGCACGTCGAAGCACCCGCCGACGACGCCGCTTCCGGCACCGTCGTCGACACGCCCGCCCCCGCCCCCGAGCCCGAGCTCGTCGACGCATGAGCCGGGCGGATCGGCGCAGGGTCGTGACGATCGAACCGGCGGGGGTGCCGGGCGCACCGACCCGGGTGTGCGCCGGGACGGACCGGGATGCCGACCGGCGGTCGCGGCGGGTGCCGGCCTCGATCGGCCGGACCGCTACGCGGTCTGCCAGAGCCCGACGGTGTTGCCCTCGCTGTCGGTGAAGTAGGCCGAGAAGCCCATGTCGCCGACCGGCGTTCTGCCGACCAGGGGCTTGCCGCCGTGCTCCTCGATCGTCTCGAGCGCGGCGTCGATGTCGTCGACCTGCAGCGTGATCACGGGGGCCTCGACCGGGCTCTGGCGCTGCAGCATCCCCCCGCCGATGTAGCCGACCTCCGTGGGCATGCCTTCGTCGCCGGCCGGGCCGGTGGAGACCAGGTGGCGGTGTTGCGTTGGCCAACGCAACACCGCCCATCATCGGCATCGACACCCCCGAGCGGGGTGAGTGCGGCTACGACCGGCCGCTTCGCTACGTCGACACCGCAGACGGGACCGACGTCGGCCTCGCTCAGATCGAGGCCAACCAGGCCATCAGCCGCTACGACTCCCGCGACGGCTACGGCCGCCACGACCGCGAGGACTCCTACGTCGCCGCCGACCAGCGCACGATCGTCGGGTGCTCCACCATCCCCGGCCAGCCGGTGCCCGTGCCGACGCCTACCACGCAGGCCCCCGCCGGTAGCGGTGGCGGCGCCAACTGCGACCCAAACTACGACCCGTGCATACCGCGCTTCCCGCCGGATCTCGATTGCGCCGACATCGGCCACTCAGTGAGCGTCATCGGCGGCGACCCACACGGCCTCGACCGCGAGGGTGACGGGTTGGGCTGCGAGAGCTACTAGTCACGCTGCCAGATCGTCCCGACGGGGTGAACGCATCGGCGCCAGTGGCCAAGCACTGCCGCGCGAAAATTACGCACCCTCGGACCGCTACTCCCCCACCGCCGCAAGCGCCGCATGCCTCAACGTGCGCAACAGTCCGCGACCGGGAGGCGCTGCCGCGCGATTGTTACCGACGGTGCAAGCCCGTGACCAGGGCGAACGCGCCCCGGACGGCGGCCTGAAGACCGCGATCACCACATGTCGGCGATCGATGACGTGCGCGCTGGCGTCAGCGACGCGCGGCATCTGACAGGCGACAGCTCCCGACGCGTAGATGGCGAGCCGCCTCGACGGACAACGGCGCCGGGATTATGGGGCACCCGGGCCGGGCGACATCGACCGGCACTTGGGGACGGTAGGAAGCCAGGATGAGAGGCAAGTGGCTACTTGTCTGCAAGTCACCGCTTGCCTATTGTGCTGGGTCGTGGCCGACGTCTTCGATGCACTCGCAGCGCCGGCCCGCCGAGCAATCCTCGACGTGCTGGTCGCGCGCGACGACCAGACGCTGTTCGAGGTCTGCGGTCGCCTTGCGGCCGACCATGACCTCGACTTGACCCGGCAGGCGATCTCGCAGCACCTCGCGGTGCTCGAAGACGCCGGGCTGGTGCGCACACGTCGAGACGGTCGGTACAAGTTCCACTCCATCGACACGGCACCGCTGCGCGCCTCGGTGTCTCGATGGCTCAACGAGGAGATCAACCCGTGACCATTCGCCTTCACGTGACGAGTGTGTTCGTCGACGACCAGGAGAGAGCGCTTCGCTTCTACACCGAGGTGCTCGGCTTTGAGCCGCGCACCGACGAGCCGATCGGGAACGGCGACCGGTGGCTCACGGTCGGTTCGCCAGGGCAGGACGTGGAGCTGCTCCTTGAGCCATCGGGGCATCCGGCAGTTGGTCCATACCGGGAAGCGCTGACCGCCGATGGGATCCCGCTGGCATCCCTTGCCGTCGATGACGTCGAGGCAGAACACGACCGACTCGTCAAGATTGGCGTCACGTTCACGCAGCCGCCGGCCACGATGGGACCGATCACGAGAGCGGTCTTCGACGACACCTGCGGGAACCTGATCCAGCTGATCGCTCGCTGACCCCGTGCCCCCGACCGCCGGCTCCGAGCGGATGATCACCACGGAGCGGGGAGGTCGCTTCATCCGGCAATCCTGAGCGCACGAGTTTCCGGGGAGCCAGGATCGTCTCTGTGCGTGCGCATGGGGTCGACCGGCGTTACGTGATTGTCTCTGGACCAGCCGCGAGCGGGAAGACGCTGGTCGCCCGCGGCCTCTCCGACGAGCTGGGCTGGCCGCTCTTTGCGAAGGACACCATCAAGGCTGCCCTCATGTCCGCCCTGCCCGTGGCTGATGCCGATGACGCCCGTCGGCTCGGTCGGGCGGCCGTGGTAGTCCTGCTGGCTGTGGCCGCCGAGGTGACGGGCGGAGCCGTCCTGGAGGCAGTGTGGCGGCGGGATCAGGGTCGTGACGCGGTGTCCAGCCTCCATGGAGTCGTGGTGGAGGTCTTCTGTCGCTGTGATCGGCCGACCCTGGAGGCGAGGTACGCAGCGAGACGCCGACCTTCCGGGTACGTCCCCGAGCACCAAGACCCTGCAGAGCTCTGGAGTCCCGAGACCTTCGAGCCCTTGGCCGGCGGGTGGTCGGTCATCGAGGTCGATACCGCTGGCGAGGTCGATCCCGTCGCCCTCGCCGACAGGGTGAGGCAGGCTGCGAGGTAGCCACAAGCGCCGCTTGCGAGTGGGTTGCCCATTGTCATGGCGGCGTCCCGAACCGCTCGATATCCCTCCGGTCCCACTGCCCCGTATCGCCGGCTCGGTGTGCGCTCGCGGGGTGTCCATGTCGTCGACGGGGGTTCGGTCTTGCACCGACCCATGGCTGGGTTGGCCGCGGCTCGTGACCGAGCGTTCTGGGTTCGGCGCGTGATCTGACGAGAGTGCGCCGACTTGGATAGGTCAGACCGGCAACAGGATCCCCGCGAAGTACGCGTCGAGCTCGGGATGGGCGTCGAGGGGCAGCACATGTGCGACGTACTGGTCGGGACGCACGATGACCAGCGCACCCCGCTCGCGATCGATCCCGCGCAGGTCGAAGATGGCTTTCGCGCCAGTTGTCCAGTCCGGGGCGAACGCCTTCTCGTAGTCGAACAGGCCGTAGGGGCCCTTGGCGGGGAGCAGCAGAGCAGGCAAGTCCTCGACCCGAAGGTCTCGGTGGCTCTTTTGAAACACGGCGCGTACATCGAACACGGCGTCAGGATCATCGCCCTCGCGCGTGTACCGCGGCACCAACGACCGTGCGATGTACTCGCACAGAGCGCGCAAGCGCGACCCTGGATCTGCAACGTCGACGGCGTCGGCGAACGCGTAGAGTCGATATCTGCCGTCGGCGCGGTGGCAATGTCCGAGGTGCATCGGCTTCGCATCTGCGAGGCGAGTCACGGTCGCCGAGTGGAACCGCATGCCGATCGCGAACCCCGTCGCGAGGTGCTGGTGTGTCGCCTCTCCGGTGAGCACCGATGCGGTGTAGCGGGTCGCGACGCCCGCTGTGTAGCGGAGCGATTGCTCGAAGTACGCCTGTACCTCGGTGGGATCCACGCCCCCGGCTTGCGGGTTGGCGGGATCTTTGGGCGGTGAGGCGATGATCGACGACCATTCCTTGTCGAAGTCGATCAGGATCTTGGCGACCGCGTGCCGCTCGGCGGAGTAGCTTCGCAGCAGCGACTCTGGACTCCGTCCTTCGGTCACCGCGGCCAGCTTCCACCCGAGGTTGAACGCGTCCTGCATCGACACGTTCATGCCCTGTCCGGCCTTGGCGCTGTGTGTATGACACGCGTCGCCGGCGATGAACACGCGGGGCGGTCGGGGGTCGGAGCTGTCTGCTGGTACGTCGTCGAAGCTGTCGGTCAGTCGTTGGCCGACCTCGTAGATCGAGAACCACGGCATCTCCTTGACCTCGATCGTGTACGGATGCATCACGCGGTTGGTGATCGCGACCACCTCGTCCGGCGACATATTGCGCACGGCGCCGCGATCGTCGGGGTCGACCTCGCCGAGGTCGACGTAGAACCGCACGAGGTACCCACCTTCGCGGGGGATGATCATGATGTTCCCGCGATTGTTGGACTGGATGGCGCACTTGATTCGGATGTCAGGGAAGTCGGTGACAGCGAGTATGTCCATCACGCCCCAGGCATGGTTGGCGAGGTCACCACACAGCACGTGCCCGATCGATGCGCGCACGGCGCTACGAGCACCATCGCACCCCACGACGTAACGAGCGCGCACGATGAGTTCCTCGCCGGCGCGTTCGGTGTCGGTGGAACGCAACGTCACCGCCACCGGATGGTCGTTGCCGTGATCAACGACGAGTCCGACGAACTCCAAGCCGTAGTCCACCTCAAGCCGGCTCGGCGAGCGCCGCATCGATCCGAGCAAGTAGTCGTGGATCCGCGCCTGGTTGACGATCACATGCGGGAACTCCGACAGACCGTCCTCGACGTCCTGGATCCGCCCCGTGCGCACGATCCGCGACCGGTCCCGCTCGTCGGGTCGCCAGAACACCGTCTCGTTCACCCAGTAGGCCTCGTTCAGCAGGTCCGCACTGAGTCCGAAGGCGTCGAACATCTCCACCGTGCGGCACGCGACACCGTCGGCCTGCCCGAGATGAATCGGTCCGGACCGACGCTCGACGATACGAGTCGTGATCCGCGGAAACTCAGCCAGCTGGGCGGCGAGCACCAGTCCGGCGGGACCGGAGCCAACGATCAACACGTCGACCTCACTCGGCAGTTCGCCCGCTCGAGACTCCGCTGCCGGATCGGCCGGCCGGATCCGAGGATCACCGACCTCGAAGCCGCCCATGTGGAACTGCATGAGCGCGCGACGCTACTGCGAACGTCCCCTATCGCCGGCTTCGTGATGCGCTCGTGATCGTTGGTGCACCCCCGAAGATCGCCGCCGACCGTCCCCGAATGCGCGCCGATAGCTCGTGGACATGGACCGGCCCCAGAATCAGGGATGCGCGAGCCGCGAGGCACGCCGTCAACGCCGTTCGAGGGTCCGGCACCAGCTGCCCGAGCTCGTTGGTGGGGAGGAGCGGCGACGAGGCGCTCCCGCGAGAAGGTTACCTACGGTGAGCTGACTGATTGTCAGCGAGCGTGGCGCGAGCCGATGCTCGGTCCTGCTTCCGACCCGGGATCCGCCCGATCGAGTTTCCGGCATCCACGGGCCGTCGAGCACCGGGGCCAGGTTGTTACCTACGACGGCGACTTCGGCCGCTTCGATGGCGTCGAGTGGGAGGACCCGCGACCTCCGAACGGCTCCTGACCTGAGCCTGCAGCGGTCAGAGGGAGCGGGCGAAGGCGGCCAGGTCGGCGATCGTCGCTGCGTAGACGTCGGGCATGGCCTTGGGGAACAGGCAGTCACCGGCGTGGCACGTGCCGTTCACGGTGCGGCCTACCGCCGGCACCCCGGCCGCCAGCAGCTTGCGGAAGTAGGCCAACCCCTCGTCGCGCAGCGGATCGAGCTCGTTCACCGAGATGACGTGGGGCGGCAGGCCCTCGAGGTCGGCCACCTCGGCGTGGTAGGGCCACGCCAGAGGATCGGTGTCGTGCTCGCGGGACGGGTCGTAGATCCGGGCCAGGGGGCCCATCATCTGACCGCTCAGGAAGTAGCCGTCGTTCTCCACCAGCGACGGCAGGTTCGGGTCGCCGCGGTCGTAGGCGTTGGAGATGTAGGGGCACTGCGCGTACACGCCGTCGATCTGGTCGATGCGACCCTCCCGCCGGGCCTTCAGCGCGGTCGCCAGCGCCAGGTTCCCACCGCCGCTCTCGCCCGACACGACTATGGTCGAGATACCCAGATCGGCCCGGTGGTCGTGGGCCCATTGCAGGCCCGACGTGCAGTCGTTCAGGCCGGCGGGGAACGGGTGGTTGCCGAGCTTGCCTGCCCCGTTGCGGAACTCGACGCCGACCACGACCAAACCAGCCGCGGCCAGGCTGTCGCGCCAGCGCACGTAGTTCGGGTCGGCGGCCGCCCCAAGCACCATCCCGCCGCCGTGGGTGTGCACCACACAGGGCACCGCACCGTCGGTCGACGACGGCCGGTGAACGTACAACTGGATGTCGTTGCCGTCGACGCCCCGGATGACCTCGGTCGTCGACTCGACACCGGCGATCTCGGGCAGGTCGCCGAACAGCGCCGCGAAGACGGCGCCGAAGCCCTCCTCGGTGGCGGCCACATGCTCGTAGATCTCCTCGTCGGGCGAATCCGACGTCACCGGCGTCGGCGGCAGCACGCCGTCGAGCCCAAACGGCGCCATCGCCGCCAACATGCGGGGATCGGCCCGAGGATCGTCCCGCAGCTGCATGTCGGGCGAGCCCAACCGGCCAGGAAGAACAGGTGCGGCGTGCATGGTCATGGCGACCTCCCCCTTTCACCTCACGACATCACAGGACGCGGACGTGACGTCCCCGACCCGACATCGCTGCTCGACCCTACCCAGGTTCTGTGATGACGACCTCACCCATGATCGCCTCAACCGCGCCGTCGGACCGGGCCAACACCACGGCCACCTCGTCGTCGTCGAAGCCCAGCTCGCACATCGCCTCGGCGCCGCCGGTTCCGCCTCGGCCTGTCCACCGTCGAGGACAGACGCGCCAACCTGGCCAGCGCGGACCGGAAACTCGGTCGGGGACGCCGCGTGGTTGGTGTCTGGGGGTGCGTGTTCTGGGGTTCACGACCGAGTGTCCGGCACCGACAGGGTGAGAGCATCCACGCCAGTGGCCAAGCACTGCCGCGCGAACATTGCGCACCCTCGGACCGCTACTCCCCCACCGCCGCAAGCGCCGCATGCCTCCAAGGTGCGCAACAGTCCGCGACCGGGAGGCGCTGCCGCGGGAACGTTACCTACCCTCGCGCTACGCACAGTGCGGGCGGAAGCCTGATCGCTCACAACACGGGGCGTGCGGGCGCACGAGTGAGTTTTCAGGCACCCACACCCTCGCCGACGCCAATGCAACAGGGCCCGCTGGAGTCCGGGCCGGGATGGGAGTTGAATGGACCGGGTATGGGGGACCGCGGCTCGCTGAAAGTGCCCAAGGAGACGCGTGCTCGCACGTGGGTCCGTCAGCGGGTGCGGTGGTTCGACTGGGAGCGGAAGAAGGATTTCCCGGGTCGGATGATCCTTTTTAAACCGCCGCCCAAGGACGAGCTGACGAGCGCGGCGTCGAAGACGGACACCCCGCATCCCAAGGAGTGGGGAGACGAGGTGCGCGGGTTCTTCTCGATCGCCTACCGCAGCGGCGCTCCCGGGATCTATCTAGTCAAGGCCGAGGACGTTCCGGCCACGGTGCGGGACGATCTGCTTTGGCACGGCGAGCATTGGAGGGCCCAGTTCGGTCGTCGCATCGCCGACGTAACCAGTGTGACCAAGGACTCGGTCAAAGGTAGTAAGAACACCAGCCTGTACGAGATCAACGTTGACATCTCACGCTCATCGAGGCGGTCTCCGGACGGTGTCTTCGAATGCACAAGACCGTTCAGTGAATCGCCGACCGTCGAGGATGCGCGGGCGGTCTACTCGGAGGTTGCGGCGGCGTGGCGTCAGCTCACCGAGGTTCGTTTCAAGCTGCTGGCCCTGCTACCGGTCCTCACCGGGGTGGGTTTGTTCGTGCTGCTCTCCCCGTCGAGTGACGTCGCCGCAGCGCCGAGGGGGGTGCGGGCAGGTGCCGCCGCGTTCGGACTCGCCGTCACCGCTGCGCTGGCGATCTACGAACGGCGCAATTCCGAGCTGTACGACGACCTGATTTCGCGGGGCAAACACCTCGAACACCACCTCGGCGCAACGAGCGGGGTCTTTCTCGGGCGTCTCGGAGGGCGCTGGCCGGTGCGTCACGACTCCGCCCTCTACCTCATCTACGGGGCCACCCTGCTCGCCTGGCTGCTTGCGTTGGTCGCCGTCATCTTCGGGTGGGTCGACCCGGCGTCCGACGACAGGTCGGTGCCACAGTTCGTCATTTTCTGACTGAGGGCTGGGGGCGTTGTTACGTTGCGGGATCGGGTGCCGCGCCGGATCGCGTGCTGACCCGGGCAACTTGTCAGATCATGTCTACGAGCTCGTCGACCGCTGCGTCCAAGCGCAGGCGATGGCACCGAGCCTCGTCGCCGAGTTCGTATTGGCCACGGCGGAGGTTGCACGAAGGTGTGGCCGCGGATCACAGCCGACGCCGTCCGGTCGCGCTTGAGACTGCGGATCGTCTGAGCCAGGCCTTCAGCCGTCCGTGATCGGCCTCCACACGGTTATTACACCATCGGTCAGAGGTCGGCAGCACGTCGTCAACCGCGGCAAGCAGCGCCTGCGCCTTGTCGGTCACCACCTCTACGGGACGATCATGATCGCCAAGGCGTGGTCGAAGAACCGCCGTGCCGCCTCGGTGTTGCGCCGCCGGGAGATGTACACGTCGATCACCGTCCGTGCAGGTCCCGGTAGCAACGTCCCTGTCCTCCAGTCGACCGTGGGGTGGGTTACCGGTCCCAACGGGGAGGCGCTGCTGCGTCAACCTCGCTCACCTTTGGAGTCCGGCTGGGCATGCCCACGTAGGCGCTCACAAGCCCAGCACGCGTCGCAGACCCTCATCGATAGCCCCAACGAGCGGCCCGGGCAGTTGCCCCACCAGGGCCGTCAACCAGGAGCGGTCGACCAACTCCAGGCCCAGCGGCACTGCCACCGAGTCCAGCGCCAGACCAGTCGCGCCGGACTCGAGTAGCACGTTGCCGCCGAGACCTGCTCGATCCAGATTCGACGTGACGGGCACGACATGCGTTTGCCACACGTCAACACTGAGCACGTCGTCGGACGACACGACAACACACGGTCGACGCTTGTCGAGATCAACCCAATACACCCCACCGCGGGCTACCACGGGGCGGATCGCTCCATCCGCTCCCCGGCCGCTCGTGCGTCCGCCCTGCTTGGCCGAGACTCCCCTCCCGCCTCTGCCCCGGCCAGCGCCGCGTCAGCGACGAGCTGTTGAGCGAAGCTGACCGCCGACTGGGCGGCGTGACGACGGAGCTGTTCGGTTACCCACCGCGAGAACGGTACGTCGAGGCCCTCGATGATCGGCACGACATCGTCAGGCACGCTGATCGTCTTGTTCGGCACGTACGTATTCTACATACATCCCTGAGGGGCGAGCGGCGGCATCGACAGCACGCCGCGAGATGCGTAGTGATTCCGGGCGTTTCGGTCCGACGACGGATTTTCGGCACGCTCACGTGCCCCACCTTGACCACAACGGAACGGGTGTTCGATGCGGTGATAGTGGATCCGGTCGAGGTCGCCCGGGCGTTCCTCGCCCTCGTCGCCGTCCTCGAACGCCCCGAGCCGTACGGGATGCCGCCGTGGAAGGGCTCCGTCGTCGACGCCCACGTCAACCGGGTCCGCTGGTGCCTCGAACACGCCAACTGGGGCGATGCTGCCAGCCTCGGCTGAGCGCAGGCCATGTGTACCGCATGTGGCTTCCTCGCACCGACGGCACAGTGGATCGCGAGTGGGCGCGAGTCGTCCCGGCGGTGGCATGGCCCGTCGCCTCAACGGCGTGAGTTGAGACTCCGTTTACCACGTGGAACTGAAGACCCCTACCGCTATCACTCAAGCGAGGGCGCGTGTAAGCGGTCAAGTCGCAGATCAACCGTGTCCGACCTTCTTGATGAACAGGTCGATCGGGTCACGCAAGCCTGTCGATAGCCTGAACTGAACTCGCTGGACCGCGTCATCTCGCCCGACGATCCCGATGTCGATCAAGCCAGTGAGGTAGTCGACGGAATAGACGTACTCGGCCCAATAGAGGTCACCTGGACCGAGGAAGCACAGGCTGTTCCGAGTCGGGAAAACCCAGGCGACGTCGATCCGTCCGTCGCTATTTCGACCAATCCATTGGGCTGTCGTCTGGTTAGGTATCTGCCAACGAAGTGGGAAGCTACCAATCGGATAGGCCCCCCGGTCGAGGCTCTGATCTACGACTCTCGCTGTGAAGTTGGCTCCGCCGGCACGGTTGTAGACGAGAATGTGAAGGAGGAAGACCTTCAGTCCACCGAACTCGACAGCGGGAAGCTCCGCTGCACCTGGTGTGAAGAGCTCGATGTCGATCTCACGAAGTCGCCTCAGCTCACCCCTGAGTACACCGAGTTCACGGACAGCCTCAGCCAGGTGGTCGTCCACTGCAAGAAACTCGACGACGGTGAACGTAGGAGATAGAACAGCCCGGCCACAACGATCCACGCAGTCGCCGCAAGCAGCGCCGCGACAACCCCGTCTGGCTCATCGCTCGAGTACCAGATGACTCCGCCCGCGACCACGGCGAGCACGCAGGAGACAAGCAGCTGCTGTCGTATGTGCTGCCAGTAGTCGTGACCGGCGGTGTTGCGTTGCGGAATCGGGCGCCGCGTAGGGCTGCCGCTCGCCAGCTTCCGCTCGTCAGATCATGTCGACGAGTTCATCGAACGCAGCAGCCAAGCGCAGCTGGTGGTTCCCGGCGCCCACGCCGAGTTCGTAGTGGCCCCTGTGGGTGCCGGATACTCGGTCGTTGACGCTACGTGGTGCTGAAGCCAGCCCACTTCACCCTCGGTACTGGTGCGGCAGCGCTCGGCCGGTCGCAGTTGATGGCGCCGCGACGTTGGCCGTGGCGGTTCAGGTCCGCTGGTACAGGATGGGGCTGCGGCCTCGTGCCGACGAATCGGGGTCGGGGCCTAGCTTCGTGATGGTTCCGTCGGCGACCAGTTCGGCGAGGGCCTTGCGGACGGTGGCGTTGGTTCCACCAGAGGCGGTCTGGAGGTCCTTTACCGTGAACCGCTTGGACACAGAGGGCGTAGCGGCCTTGACGTCGGCTACGCGCACCCCCGTGGATCGGCGTCGGGGTGTGGTGGTGGCCGCTGGGCGGCGGCGGCCTCGTACCGGGAAGCCGGCTGCGGTCAGGTCGGCGGTGGGTACGCCCATCTCCAGGAAGGGCGGCACCCCGATTCCTTCGCTGTCGGCCCATTGCTTGGCGACGGCCATGAACGCGTCGCGGGCCTCGCCGCCGTTGACGTCTTGGGCTTGCTGGATGGAAGCCATGGCCTTGAGCTTCGCGACGGGGTCGGTGGAGCTCTCGAGCTGGGCTCGCAGCTTGGCGATCTGTGCTTCGTCACGCACCGAGCTCGGGTCTTGTAGGAAATTGAGGTACCGGCGGATACTGTCCTCGGTAGAAGCTGTAGCCCTAGACACTCCTCAACGGTCGAATAAGGCGATGCGTTCGACAGTGTAGCAATGAGCCTGTGGACCCGTCCTAATGACGTCTGTTGTTTGATCCTGGTAGAACAACGTTGGCCATATGAAGGCTCTGCCGGTGGGTGTGTGGCCGAAAACTCAGTCGTCCACGCTATGTGGCACTGCAGCCGACCGGCACGGTCGGTGCCATAGCGGCAGCGCTCGACTTCGAAGCTCTTGAGGCATGCTGACGCGTGCGGACTGCTCGATCGCCACTATCGGAGTGACGCTTTCGCCCACAGCGGCGATGCTGACCACGCTGAACCGTGGGGTGGGTCGCCGGTCCGCGACCCGGAGGGACCGCCGGTAGAAGGTTACCCACGGTCCCGCTACGTATGGTGCGCGCAGAATCTGGATCGGTCACGGGTGTGGTCTGCGGACGCACGACAGAGTTCCGGGACCCACAGGGGTCGACGGCGCAGCTCACGTCGACGCCGAGGGCGAGACCCCCGCGGCCATCGAGCGCCAGCAGGACCGAGGCCGCGATGAGTTCGCGCGAAGCGGCCCGTCTAAGCGGTGCCGACTGTCACGCCGCAACTCGCTTGACGTGAAGTTGGGTTGAGGTCGTACCGTCGGGCAGAGATCCCGACGAGACGCAACGAGGCGCCGCGCATGTCAGATCACACCTCCCTCGCGATCGAAGCCAGCGAGCTCGTCAAGTCCTTCGGCGACACCCGCGCGGTCGACGGCGTCGACCTGTCGGTCCGCCGCGGCGCCGTCTACGGGGTGCTCGGTCCCAACGGCGCCGGCAAGACCACCACGATCCGCATGCTGGCGACGCTGACCCGCCCCGACGGCGGCAGCGCCCGCGTCCTGGGTCACGACATCCTCGCCGAGGGCGACGCCGTGCGCCGCCTCGTCAGCCTCACCGGGCAGCTCGCCTCGGTCGACGAGGACCTCACCGGGCGCGAGAACCTGGTGCTGCTGGGTCGGCTGCTCGGCGTGCCGCGGCTCGCCGCCAAGCAGCGCGCCAGCGAGCTGTTGGAGGCGTTCGGCCTGGACGAAGCGGCCGGGCGGCTCGTCAAGCACTACTCAGGCGGCATGCGCCGGCGGCTCGACATCGCGGCCAGCATCGTCGTGACGCCCGAGCTCATGTTCCTCGACGAGCCCACCACGGGTCTCGACCCGCGGTCCCGCAACCAGGTGTGGGACATCATCCGGGCGCTGCAGGCTGGCGGTACCACGATCCTGCTGTGCACCCAGTACCTGGAGGAGGCCGACCAGCTCGCCGACGGCATCGCCGTCATCGACAAGGGCGCGGTCATCGCCGAGGGCACGCCGGCCCAGCTCAAGGCCTCGGTCGGTTCCGGCAACCTGCACGTGCGGCTGGTCGATCCCGAGCAGCGGCCGGAGGCTGCACAGGCGCTCGACCTCGCACTCGGCAGCGTCACCCTCGAGGCCGACCCCGCCGCCCTGTCGGTGTCGTGCTCCGACGCCGACCAGGCCGCCACCGCCGTCGCCGAGCTTTCCCGCTCAGGCGTGCAGATCGCCGGCTTCGCGCTGGGCCAGCCGAGCCTCGACGAGGTGTTCCTGGCGCTGACTGGCCACCCGGCCCAAGTTCCCAGCGACCCGACCGATCCCACCCTCGACGCAGAGGAACCCGCAGCATGAGCCACCTGCCCAACACACAGGTCGATCGCGGCAGCCGCGCCGACGAAGCCGCGATCCGCGCGGCCATCTCCTCCACTCCACGCCCGCCGCAGGCTGGTCCCCTCAGCGCCGCGCTCACCTTCGCCTGGCGAGGGATGCTCAAGGTGAAGCACGTGCCGGAGCAGCTGCTCGACGTGACCATCACGCCCGTGATGTTCGTGCTGATGTTCACGTACCTGTTCGGCGGGGCAGTGGCGGGCTCGACTGCGGCCTATCTCGACTACATCCTTCCCGGCATCCTGGTCATGTCGGTGCTGTTCACCACTGTGTACTCCGGCGTCGCGCTCAACACCGACCTCACCAAGGGCGTCGTCGACCGCTTCCGCTCGCTGCCGATCTGGCGCCCGTCGCCGCTGGTGGGATCGCTGCTGGGTGACAGCGTCCGCTACCTCGTGGCTGGCACGGTCATCATCGTGCTCGGCGTGATCCTGGGCTACCGCCCCGAGGCCGGGCCGCTCGGCATGGTCGCAGCCCTGGGCCTGGTGGTGGTGTTCTCCTTCGGCCTGTCGTGGGTCTTCACCACGCTGGGCCTGGTGATGCGCTCGCCCAACGCGGTGATGAACGCGGGCTTCATGGCCATCTTCCCGCTGACGTTCCTGTCGAACGTGTTCGTCGATCCCGAGACACTGCCGTCCGCGCTGAAGGCGTTCGTCGATGTCAACCCCATCTCCACCCTCGCCGACGCGTCGCGTGGGCTGATGGAAGGCAACGTGCAGGGCGGCGACATCGTCGTCGTCTTGGCAGTTGCTGCTGCCCTGACCGCCATCTTCCTACCGCTAACCACCCGCCTCTACCGCCGCGGCTGATTCGCCTCCCGGCTTCTGGCGTCGGCTGAGCGCCTTCATAGCCGGCTGTGCCAACTGCACCACCACCACCACCGGTCACCACGACGTGGTCGCTTCCCGGCGTCACACCGAGGACGCCTTCCACATAGCCGCCTGAACCGCCGGGCGCACCGATGCCCAGGTCGGTGCGGATGCTTCCACCCGCTCGGCGCCCCACACCTTCGGTTTGATGCTGGTCACACCGGCAGGCACCGTGAAGATCTGATCGGCCCCGGCGTGGGTGAAGGCCTCACAGCCCGTATAGCCGGGTGAATCGCGACGGGACTGGTGGCGGCTCCAACCGTTGAGAGGATGGAGTCCACGTCAGATCAACGTCGCCCGGGTCGGTATCCGGCGGAGAATGCGCGAGCGTGCGGTGCGGATGGTGCTGGAGCACCAGCACAAGTACGGGTCGCAGTGGGAGGCGATCTGTTCGGTCGCTGATCAGCTGGGTCCGACGGCGGAGACGGTGGCGACGGTGACTGCTCGGGCGTCGTTGGGATCGTTCTTCTGTGAACGACCTGAACCCAGCACCCACACCCGCGACGCCAACACCGCGGGCACATCGACGACCGTCTCACCGGCGTCCACGAGCTGCTGGGCGACGAGGTAGCCCAGCCCGCCGGCGGACTCCACCGCCCAGCACCGCTCCTCGAAGCGTTGCGCCCACCCCGTCAGCCGCTGCACCTGGACCTTCGATGCCCGGACCCTGATCTCGTCGAGGACCGTTTCGGTGGTGTCGATGGCGACTGCGGTGTGCGTCGCCTTGTGGGGATCGATGCCGATCATCACGCTCATCGATGTGCCTTCCATTCGGTGGTGGAGCCGGGGTGGGCACTCCTGATTCCGGTCGCGTGCTCGCGCCTGTTTCGAGCCACACCACGGCACCGACACCGGCCGGCAGACAGTTCGAGAACAAGCCAACCCACAGGGCGACAGGCACTCACAGAGCCCACCGACCGGACCCTGCGACGCTACGGAGCCACCGCGGCGCCTACCCCAGTATCAATCAGGCACCTACAGGGCGGTCGAGGAGGGAGTCAACGCGCTCTGGCAGACCGGGACTGGGTCAGGTCCCGACGGGTTCGACCTCGACGGCGACATCGGAGAAGGTCGGCGCCCGACCGATGTCGGCGTAGCGGTTGGAGTTCAACGCGTTCACGGCCAGCCCGTCCGACCGCGACGGCCAGTGACCCATGGGCATGAGCACCACCCCCGGCGCCACGGCGCTGGTGACCGCCACGACCGCGGTGACGGCACCCCGGTCGTTGAACACCCGCACCGTCGAACCGTCCTCGATCCCCCGCGCCTCGGCGTCGAGGGGATTGAGGCGGCACGTCTGCTCGCCCTGCAGGCGGCTCTGGCGGTCCATGTTGGCGTACTGCGAGTTGAGGAAGCCATGGGCCTTGGGTGACATCAGGGCCAAGGGGTACCGCGCATCCACACCCACCTCGCGGGGCGGGTGGTACGTGGGCAGGGCGTCGACGGGCGAACCGTCCTGATTGCCGGCGATCCCCTGCCGGAACAGGGGCGCCACGAAGTTGCCGCCGGCGGCCATCGACGCCACCAGCTCGACCTTGCCCGACGGCGTCGGGAAGTTGCCCTCGCGGTGCGGCGCGTAGTCGTCGGCATCGGGCACGGTGAGCCGGACGTACCCCTCGGCCTTCAGACGGTCGAGCGTGACCCCCTCCATCTGGGGAGCCGACCAGTCGAGGGCCCGCTCGAGCTGCTCATCGTCGCTGAGGTCGAACCACGGATCGTCGATGCCGAATCGCTCGGCCAGTCGCCGGAAGAGCTCGTTGTTCGGGACGCTCTCGCCTACGGGCTCGATGACCCGGGGGTTGTAGGTCAGGTACATATGGCCCCAAGAGAACATGAGGTCGTTTTGCTCCATCGCCATCGTGGCGGGCAGGACCAGGTCGGCGTACCGAGCGGTGTCGGTGATGAAGTGCTCGGACACCACGCAGAACAGGTCGTCGCGGGCCAGCCCCTCGAGCACCTCGCTCTGGGCGGAGGCGACCACAGCCGGGTTGGAGTTGTACACGAACAGCGCCATGACGTGCGGCCCGTCCATCTCGCCGGCCAGTGCACGCCCGAGGTCCCATTGGTTGATGATCCGGACGCTGTCGGCCCTCGGATGGGGCCCGTGCAGGTCATCCCAGCGGACCGGGAACGCCCAGATCGGCATCTGCAGGACTCCCCCACCCACGTAGCGCCACGCACCCACGAGGGCCGGCAGGGAGAAGACGGCGCGGGCGGCGTTACCACCGCCGCTGCTCCGCTCGAGCGCGACCCCCACGCGGATCATCGACGGATCGGTGGTGGCGTACTCCCGCGCCAGCGTGCGGATGTCGTCGGCGGGGATCCCGGTCTCGGCCTCGGCCCACTCGGGCGTCAACGCCTCGACGTGCTGAGCGAGCTCGTCGAACCCGGCGGTGTGGGCGGCGACGTAATCCTCGTCGTGGAGGCCCTCGCCGATGATCACGTGCATCATGGCCAGCGCGAGGGCGGCGTCGGTACCCGGACGGATGGCGAGGTGCCAATCCGACTTCTCGGCCGACCGGTGCCGCACGGGGTCGACGCACACCACCTTGGCGCCCCGCCGCTGCGCCTCCTCGATGAACGGCCACAGGTGAAGGTTGTTCGACAGGACGTTGCAGGCCCAGATGACGATGTAGCGGGAATGGATCAGCGACTCCGGATCGACGGCCGCCGTGGGCCCAAGGGTCATGAGGTAGGCAGAGATACCTCCGCTGTCGCAAAAGGTCCGCTCCGACACGCTCGCACCCAGCGCATTGAAGAAGCGGTCACCCACGGTGAGGCCGTTGAGGATGCCCATGTTGCCGAGGTAGCTGTAGGGCAAGATGGCCTCGGGCCCGTCCTCGTCGATGATGGCGCCGCATCGCTCGGCGATCTCGCCCAGGGCGTCGTCCCACGACACCGGCTCGAACCGGCCCTCACCCTTCCGTCCGACCCTCCGGAGCGGCTGTACCACACGCTGGTCGGAATAGATGTGGTTGGGGAAGTCGGTAACCTTCACACACAGGCCGCCGCGGGTGAACGGGTGGTCGGGATTGCCCCGCACCTTGGTAACCCGCCCATCCTCCACGGTCACGACCATCGAACACGTGTCGGGGCAGTCGTGCGGACATGCCCCCAGCACCTGGTGCGCCCCGCCGTCACCGGTCAGCGTCATCGAGCCACCTCCTGCTCGTCCACGACTGAAGCTAGGACCGACCGCGACCGTAGCCCATAGCACGATCCTGCGATCAGGCCCGCCGCTCAGGCAAGGGACCGCACAGCGTGCACAGCTCGACGGTGTTCCGCGCCCCGGACTTCGTCCGCGCCGAGCGGAGCTGGTGGTTGACCGTGTTGATCGACACGCCGCGGAGCTCGGCGACCACTGGCCGCCAGTCCGACGACGGTCCGCTCAGCCTCGGACAGACGGTCCAACCGTTCCGCGTGCTCCATCGGACGGGCCATCCGACCCAGACCCACGATCGGTGAGGATATTCGCCACGAATTGGTTGACGAGCGCCACGGCATCGTGGTCCAGGTCGGCGTTCCGCCCACCCCAGTCGAGGCACACGAGGCCGTATCCGTCGCCGGCGTACTCCATCTGGCGGACGACGATCGACCCGGTATCCATCGGGCCGCCAGAGCGGATGATGGGGCTCGAACCCACGACCTCAACCTTGGCAAGACGTTTCTGGCCGTCCGAAGGGTGCCGAACAGTGCGGATCGGTATGACCAAGTACGAGTCTCGATCCATTTGGCGCGGTCTCGTCCGGCCGGTCCGAGAGGTTCCTGGTCAACTGTATGGTCAAGTTCCACTGATGTAGTTCTTGGCGGCGCATGCAGCTGGAGAGCGACTGGCCGCCGAGCGACGACCGCGATCGGAGCGACGATGCACGCCCCGGCGGGAGAACAAGTCGCGGATGTCCGGGGGACCGGCCAGCAGATCGGTTCCACGAACCACCTGACCGTCGGTTGGAACGACAGGTGGTGCCGAGGCACTCCAGCGAGAACGTTGCGCACGATGTCGGCCCGGACCGTCTCTGATTGTGGCGGGACTCCGCACCGTCGCCACGCATCGTGCTGGGAGGGACTGCGACCGGATTGACACGGCACCCACGGAGGTGGCGCAAGGCCCACGATGCGGGGTGGCCTCCGTCCGCACCCCGGCCGCTACGGTCCGGCCGGACCGGGGAGAGGAGCAGCCGTGAACGGTGACGACGTGTATGAGGTGATGAGCACGCTGCGGGCCGTTCGCCGCCTGAAGCCGGATCCGGTACCCGACGACGTGCTCGAGCGGGTGCTGCAGGCG
>Ga0299914_10000235_pt1 | contig 33031 bp, 26 predicted proteins | sample RVTome_10_FD_201361 | JGI IMG/M metagenome (GOLD analysis project Ga0299914, IMG submission 201361) | Soil microbial communities from uranium-contaminated site in the Upper Colorado River Basin, Wyoming, United States - RVT153D57 (version 2) ... | reverse complement strand
TCCTGCCACCAGGTCGCCATCGGACCACAGCGCGACGTGCACCGCCCAGTCATCTCGGCCCTCGGCGAACTCCCGGGTACCGTCGAGCGGGTCGATGATCCACACCCGGTTCGCCGCCAGCCGCACGGCATCGTCGAACGCCTCTTCACTCAGCACCGCATCCTCGGGACGGCCGGCGGACAACTCGCCGGCTAGGAACCTTTGCGCAGCCGCATCGCCGGCATCGCGCAATGCCTGCTGATCGGCAGAGCCGAAGCCGTCACGGACTCGCATCAGCAGCGCGCCGGCATCGGTGGCGAGGCGGCGCGCGAGTGCTGCGTCGGCGTCGTACGGATCCACAAGCTTCCCGAGTTTGGAGTCAGATGACAGCGTAAGTACCGAATCACCAACCGGTCACGCGAGCCCAGCATGTGGACGGATCATGAAGAACAGACGAGCCCGGAAGTCAGTGCGGCGGTCCTTGGACATCGGCACGGACTCGTCGTCGGACGGACGGCTGCGTTCGAACAATGACGATCTCGGTCAGCTCCGAATCAACGGGAGCTCTCAGGGCGGCCAGCACAGCATGGGCGACGGAGATCGGTGCAAGGTACTCGGCAGGGCGGTATACGCCACGTTCATAAGCGCACACTTTCCGCTGCAGGTCGGTAGCGACACGGCCGGGGTAGATAGACGTGACACGCACTCCGTTGGCCGCTTCCTCCGCATGCAAAGCCTCACCAAAAGCACGCAGCGCGAACTTGCTCGCGGCGTACGCGCCACGCCCGGCACTGGCTCGCATTCCCGCAGTAGAGTTGATCAGTATCACGTGCCCGCGGGCTGTTCGCAGGGCCGGAAGCACCAGCTTCGTCAGTTCAGCGACGGCGAACAGGTTGACGTCGAAAAGGCCTCGCCACGTGTGGGAACTTGTCTCACCGATCAGGCCGGGCTCCCACGTGCCGGCATTGTGCACGAGGGCATCGAGCCGATCGATACCTATCACGGCGTCGGCCACAGCCTCAAAGGCTGTCAGTTCCACGGGCCACGGCGAGGCCGACGGTAGTTCCTCCGCTAGCTTGAAGAGCGCGTCGCGATCTCGTCCGCCAAGCAGAATTTCGTAGCTGTCAGCCAACGCCCGTGCTATCGCAGCACCGATTCCGTGTGAGGCCCCGGTGACCAACGCGAGCTTACCGTTGCTGTTCATCTGGCCGCGTGCCCTTGCTGCTCATGGCGTCAGCACATACCTGTCCACCACAGTCTCCCCCCGTAGGGCCGCCGAACGGCAGCCGCCTCAGTTTAATATGCGCCGGTGCCGCGGACCACTGCGCTCACGGTCCGCCACAGCATGCGGATGTCCGTACCTAGCGTCCAGTTGTCGATGTAGCGAAGATCCAACCGCACGGTCTCATCCCAATTGAGGGTAGAGCGACCGCTGACCTGCCACAAACCCGTGATGCCGGGTCGGACCAGAAGTCGGCGGTAGTGCACTGCTGTGTACTCGCTGACCTCATCGGGCAGCGGCGGCCGCGGGCCGACCAGCGACATGTCGCCGCGTAGCACATTGATCAGCTGCGGTAGTTCATCGAGGGAGGTCCGGCGCAACAGCCGACCTACCGCAGTTACTCGTGGGTCGTTCCGCATCTTGAACATCAGTCCGTCGTTCTCGTTCGCCGATAGCAGCGCTTCGCGGTGCGCCTCAGCATCGACCACCATGGTGCGGAACTTGAACATCGTGAACGGCCGCCCGTTACGGCCCAGCCGGGTTTGCCGGAACAATGCGGGACCTGGACTCGTCAACCGGATGCAGCCCGCGACTGCCAACATCGGAATCGCCAGAACCAAAAGCAAGACCGCTGCCGTCACACGATCGAAGAGCGCCTTGCCAAAGCGGCGGAAACCCTTTTTAGGGACTGAGCGCACATGTAGCAGCGTCACCACTCCGGCCCGATCGAAGTCGATACGGTGCGATGCGACATCGACCAAGCCGGGTGCAGTGATCAAATCAACGTCGTTGTCGCAGAGGGACCACGACAATTCCCGCAGACGATCACCCGAGAAGACCGAACTGCTTACGACGCACACGGTGTCCGCACCGAAATGACGGATGCCAGCCAACACTGTCTCGACAGCGGAGTCCGTTGATCCTGCATCAGCCGCGGTCATGCCACCGTGGACATCGATGGCGCTCGCACTGGGAATGTCCGCAGCCAAGGTTCCCCCCTCGGCGCATGCACCGACAACGATCATCGGGTGGTCTGTTACTCGGGCCAGTTGATCGACAAGCTCACTGATGGCTTCTCCGGAGCCAACGGCTAGGACGCGCCGGACAGCAATTCCAGCGCGTCGAATCTGACGCAACCGCCACAGCACTGCCCGCCTGGTCGCCAATGAGATCACCACCACGAGCGGAGCGATGACGACGACTGTCGAGAGAGGAACCGTGCGTTCGAGCACCGCTGCCACAAGGGCGAAGATCGCAACAAGTAGCACGGCCGTCCCGACGAGGGGCTTGCCGTTGTTTCGAGCGGTCAATCCTACCGATGTGTAGCAGCTGCGCGCGGCCAACAGTGCGGGCCAGGCGAGCGCGGCACCGGCTGGGCCGAACAGCACGTCAGGAAACTCCAGAGTCGGCCAAATGATGTGGCTGGCCGCGAGCGCCATCGCGACGGCGAACGTGTCCCCCACCACAACCGCGACGACGAGCCACAACGGCGTACGCAGCGACCGTGCATCGGCCCGTCGAGACCGTACCCGAGTGACGACGCGTGCCAGTGCTGGTTCACGCCCAGCAACGACTTGGTCATGCCGAACTAACGTCATTTCCCCCCCTGGTTGTGCGCCACTCCCCCGCGCGACCGCGGTCCCAGCACCCCCTGGGTTCCAGCGGCTACGGTGGACTATACGGGGCTGAGATACGGCACCGCTATAGGTTCGCCGTGAAACTTGCAGAACCACGCAGAACCGTTATTGCGGTCCGCACTTTAATTCCACCTCGCTAGCTCAGTGGGCGATCGCTGGACTGCGCCTTTCCGACCAAGCATTGCGCCAGCGATACCATGGTCTCCGGGGACGGGAGGGAGATCTGAAGTCACAAAAATGTAACGATCGCGCAACTGTTACCGCACGTTCCCAACCCGCGGGTCACGAAGGTCCGTGGCGCCGAATCACTACCAGCAACGCCAGACCACGTTGGTTCGGCGAACCGGATTTGGCGAGGGGACCTAGGTCCCTGTTGCACAACCAAGAGACAAGGTACTGTTATGCTCCAACACCGGGGGGGTGGCTACATGAGCAGGCCAGGTTTGGTCGTATTTCACCTGGGGGACACAGATCACACCGTGCCCGACCGGGGCGGTGTCTCTTGATGGCTGGAAGTCGTCACACCAACACGAGCGTTAAAGGCGTCGTAACCAGCGAGGAGGACGGCGAGCTCGAGACTGCAAGTCTCGTGGCCCGGGCAGCCATGGGTGACCACGGAGCGTGGGAGCAGCTGGTCGACCAGTACGCCAAGCTTGTTCGCTCAGTAATGCGCAGTTTCCGGTTTTCGGAGACCGATGCGGCTGACGTGTCACAGACCGTCTGGTTGCGGCTGCTGGAACACATCGACAGGATCGACTCGCACAGGCTTGGCGCTTGGCTCGTTGTGACCACGCGGCGCGAGTGCATGCGCGTTCAGGCTTTGCAGAAGCGAATGCTGTTGTCGTATGACGAGTCCTTGTTCGAGGACATGTCCGTCCATCAGCCGGATCTTGATGAAAGGGTTCTGTCCGAGGAGCGCGCCCGCGACGTCCGCCTAGCCGTACAGAGTCTTCCCGATCGATGGCAGCAACTTCTCAGGATGCTAACGGGTGATCCACCTGCGTCCTACGCCGAGATCTCCACTACACTCGGGCTACCAATCGGCAGCATCGGACCTATACGCGGTCGCTGCTTGGACAAGCTTCGCGTGCTGCTCGACTCGTAACACCGCACCGCAACGGCCATGGCGCGATTGACACAATGGTCACAGCAATACCCAGGCAGTTCGGGCCGGCCGGCGGTTTGACCTAGGCCAGCGAAGGAAGAAACTGGTCAACTGCGGACGGATGCGAGTCAACATCAGACCACGCGACCATGGAATCGTGCGTTGGCCATGCTCATCCTGAGTGCGCAGTTCTACGACCACCGAATCCGTAGGTGAAACCGAAACGTCAACGATAACGCATCGGCTACCAAGCACATCGACCTCAATCATGCAATCATGTCCCACGAACCTTAGATGCCGCACGCTGTTGCTCTGGCCGTCGGGTGAATCTAGAACACTGTCGTGTTCGAGATCCATGATGGCCATATCCCGGTCCAGCCGAGCGAAAGCCGCATAGCCCGCGGCCCGCACGCACTCAGGTGCGTCAACGTTCGAATCTTCCGGCGTGCTGGACATTAGATCATCGCCGCTCAGAAGCCTGGATCTTGATAATGCTGTTACCATCTTGTCCATATGGCGCTCCCTGCCAGTGAGCCCAATCCATGCGCGTGCCCTGCTCGTAAATGACGAAGCGCCAGGGGCCGCTGTACGTGTTCTCGAAGAACAAATTGTCCTGTTCGAAGGTGATCGCCTCCTGTATGGTGTCTTCTAGATATGGCGACCAATCAGGATAACTTCCCCAATTCGAAAACAGCCCGTTATAACCGCATCCAGTACGGACATTACAGGTATCTCCGATCGCGTCTGGATCAAACGAGAACATGTTGTGGTGTACCTGCACGTTCATCGTCTTCCACCTGCAGTCGTCGATGTACGGCTCAGAGTTGATATTCTCCGGAGTACACGTATTCCCATTGGCGACAGATGGGTTGACCAATGTGCTGGAACCACTACTTGTATTGGCTGGTGAACCAACAAAACGATCAGCGTTCTCCCATAAGATCACTCCAGCCCAGTTGTCCTCGAACACGTTGTGACTTATCTCGAATGTCTCCGAATAGTCAGTCGCCACTCGCTCGTCACTGCCCGACTCGGAAACGTAGACGGCGCTCGTTGGGAATCCCGGATTTGTCGGACCCTTAACGTGACCATTACGGACGAAGGTGTTGCTCCGGATCAAGCCATTGTAACTAGCTTCGTAAACGATTCCTTCCGCGTCATTATCGGAGATGTAGTTGCCTTCGAACGCCAGTCCGGCGTTGTTGGTGTCCACCCAGAGGCCCGCGCCGTTGTTATCATGCACCCAGTTGTTTTTTACCACACCGCCGATAACCTTCCAGAACTTACCTCCCCCGGTACATCCGCAGCCCTCCCTGAGGGCCTCCCAGTCATCCGTGTTGTTACCGACAACCTCATTATTCTCGATGGTGATGTCAGCCACCTCGTCGGGGTGATAGGCATTGAAGCCGTACTGGCCATTCTGCTCGAGGCAATTGTTCCGGACCAGATTGCCGCTACCCACCATGATGCCTGCACCGGCGTTGTTCGTCACCGTATTATTCTCGATAACCCAATCAGCAGCTGCGTTATGGTTCACGACGCCCTCGTCGTTGTTACCACCAGGCTGACCGAAATTCTCTATGGTGAGGTGCCTTATGCTGACGTTTGCAGCATCCCCCGTAAAGGCGTATCGGGCGAGACGCTGACCATCGAGTCTCGCGCCTGGAGCACCGATGTAGGTGTTGCCGTCCTTGGGAACCACCTGGCTGTAGGCCCCGGTGCCGACGGTATGCGTCCCGGGCGCCAGCCAGAAGACAGTACCGGCCGAATTCTCGTCGGTCAGATCACTCAAACTCTGCGATTTGTCTACCGCAACAGCGCCTTCAGGCGGCGTGCTGGGTCCCTCCAGCACCGCCGCGTTGTCACAGATCTGGACCGGCGGATCGGACGGTGCAGCCGTCGCAGCACTTCTCGCCGGGCCCGACGGATCATCTCCCGAAGTGGGCAAACGCGGATCTCCGTCGGCCAAGTTCGTCCACGCAAAGCCCGCACCGACCGCAAGGGCCAACGCAGCGCCGGCCAGGAGAGGGCGCCGGCGCTGCGACGAGCGTCGTGTCCCAGCGCTGTTTTCCTGGGCGAATGCGAAGCTCATGGAGTCCGCCACGATGGCTCGCGCCTGACCACCACGCCGACGGGCGGCATGATGCACCTGACCCGTGTCGGGCCTGAATCGCAATGCTCCATCACTGCACGCTCGGCTCCTCGATCAAACTCGGTGTTGCGGACTAGGGGCTGGCCACCACGGGCTTTGCCATTGCGAAGCGGTAAATGTCCAGCAGTTGGTCGATATTGCGGCGAGGATCGTGCTGCTGCTCGTACGTCATTCGTGCCTGAACACCGTACGCAGCAAATCGAGCATCATTCGTTTCGACGTCGATAATCACCCGGGCCAAGTCGTCCGAATCACCGGCGTTGAAGAGAACCCCATCGACCCCGTCGGTGATGAGCTCGGGAAAAGAGCCATGGGACGACGCGATTGGAGCGACTCCTGCGGCCATCGCCTCGACTACAACCAGACCAAACGTCTCCTCCCATTGCGACGGCAGGAGAACGGCGCGAGATCGGGCGATCAGATTGAAACAGTCCTGCTTGTTGAGGTGCCCGGCCAACTCTACGGACGGTCGATCAGCCGCCCAATTTGTAACCTGGCTCTCCAAAGGACCGCTACCCGCGATTGCCAGGCGCAACGGACCGTTTCCCGTGGTAGCAAGGTAGCGATCCCACGCGCGGAGCAGCAGCGGGATTCCCTTCGCCTCGTCGAGTCGTCCTACGTACGCTACCTGGGGTTGAGATTGCTGCTCGTGGGGTTGAAGTCCGCCGATGCCTGCGAGAGGCACGAGGTTGTGCTTGACGAAAACGCGCTCCGGATCGAGTTCCATGCCAGCGAGCAGCCGGCGAACGGATTCCGAAATGAAGATGTACGCCGAGACAAAGTGTTTCCACGCCCTTCGATGAGCACGTGCGGCCACGACCGGTGGCACGGTGGCGATGGCAGACCTGCGATAGCACCGGTGCACCAAGGCCGGCATAGAAGCCCCGCCCGCGCAGTCGCGGCATACCGCGCCGGAGCGGAAGAAGTCACCGCTCGCGCACAGCAGTTTGTAGTTATGAACGGTAACGACCACAGGAACCCGCTCGTCGCGGCAGGCGTACAAGACCGACGGGCTGAGGAGTGGAAATGTGTTGTGGATGTGCACCACGTCGGGCTTGAACTGCTGAAGCACTCGTAACAGATCCCGTCTCGTGGTCGGGTTCCAAATCACCCGGGCCGGCAGAGTGGCCTTCTGGAGCGGCGACCAGTCTTCGATGCTGTCGCTTTCCCGCTCGAATCGCACTACGTCGTGGCCGAGCGACAGCAGGGCCTCGGATTCCTGATCGACGACACGGTTCTCACCGCTCGGCGCGGCCGACCGGTACCTGTTGTGGGCAACAAGAATCCTCATGACGATCCGCCTCTTGACGGGTCGCGGCTCCGCGAAGAGATCAGCAGCGAAGCTGCGAGGGTCAACTCCAGGAGGTACGGCGAAGCGTCACTGAGGCCGGTTTCTGTAAATGACGCGACGAGGCAGTACGCGATGAGGAACAGGGCAAGTGCTCGCTTCGGGCCTCTGGGCTTGAACGCGGCAGCGACCAGGAGAAAGAGCACTGTGCCGACGCTGATCGCCAACCCGACAAGTCCCACGTCGTAGTACGTGGCCAGCCAGTTGCTGTCGATCGGCAGCCCGTTGTACGACTTGTTCGACAGACCGAACCCGAAGGCAAGCTCAAAGGTCGACCGCGGCTCCGCAACGACTGACTCCCAAACGACCCGTCGACCGGTGAGATCAGCTACCTCCTCTGTGTCTTGACCACGCGCCAGCCAGGTGGCCGCGTAGGACGACAAAGCGAGCGACCCAACCGACACGACAACGATGCCGATGGCGATCACTCTCCGTGCCCTCGCTCGGGTAGTAAAGAGGCTGAGCCCTGCGACGAAAACGCCGGCCACTAAGGCGACCAGCGCGGTTCGGGTATGGGTCAACAGCAGAATCGGCACGCCTACGGCGATGCTGGCGAGGACCACCTCCCGGCGAAGCAGCCCGGATAGCCAAAGCACCGTGGCCAGTCCAGTCGCGACCGCAGCGTAATGCGCCACCTGCGTAGGCGGGATAGGCCAGATTACCCCGGCCAAGCGGCCCTGTTGCATCGCCAGACCCGGCGCCGCTAGGAAGCCGAGCACTACCGTTCCAAGCACCAACCAGATCGTGATCAGGTGAGTCCTAATGAGCAGGTGATCTCGACGAGACCACCATGGCGTTAGCAGCCACAGAACGGCCACGAACAGCAGCAGTCGGATCGACCGGAACGCTGCGCCGAACACGAACTCAGCGTGGACGCTTGTCATCAGGGCTTCGGCGCCCAGCAACGCGAGAAGGAAGATGAAGATGCTCGGTCGGACCCTGACCGGACGGTTTACGCTGAGCATCAGAAGTAGCGCAGCCACAAGTGCCGCCTGAGTGACGAACTTGCCCGCGGCCGCTGGGACCGGAAGGATATGCGGTGCGCCGGCGTAGAAGGTCAGCACGTTGAGTACAAGCAGCGCCCAGACCAGCCTGACCCGGCGCAACCGGCGATGGTCGGTAGAGACCACCGGTTGAATCAGCAGGCTTTCGCCGGCGGCCCGAGGCGCCAACGTTGTGGTCATCGGCTGGCCGCTTCGATGTCCGGCTCAGCACTCACTCGGGCGGTGTTCTTGTCCAGGAGACCGATGCTGTCGTCCGTCTTGTCGGCACGCAGCAGGACCGCCGAGTCGAGTCGGATCCCGGCGAGCCTGATCAACTCACCTGTCGCATGTAGCAATGTCGCGCTCGAGCGGCCGGCGGTGACGATTGCAACGGCCTCCGATGACCAAGGTCGAAGATGCTCGGCGCCGAGCGCTGGCGACAGGGTCGCCAAGGCCAGGACTACGTCGGCCTGGGTCCATGCGACGTCTAGCGCGCTGTCATCGGTCTGTGCGCGGCTGCCGCCCTGGAGGCGCCGGCCCAAGGGAGGAGCGTCGCCTGCGGATGGGACGTGTACGGTGAATACCGCATTCGTGTTCCTGAGCCGCGTCTCGTGGGTTCCTTCACCGGACAGGCCCAATCCCCTAGCAAGGACCCCGCCCGACAAATCGGCGACGAGGACCTGCTTTCCCTTTTCGGCGAGGTTCAACGCCAGCGAGGCGACGATGCCCGCGCTCGCTCTCAGGTTGTCGACGCCGACGATCACCAGGTCTGGTTTGGGGGAGGAACGGCGAAGCACGATCGCTAGCAGGCGCTGAGTGACGAGCCGGAGCGCTGGTCTTCTCATCCACGACCGGCCGATGTATCGCGGAACGATCCGCCAGATCCAACGCGGCTCACCCCTGACGCTGAGCCGCACCGGCGCCCCAAGCGCTCGAGCTATATCGCGTCGAGTCCACAGCCGGTCGGAGATCAGCGCGCGTACCACGACGAAGCCGAGCCCCAATGACAGGCCTGCGATCAGACCCGAGGCGGCACTGATCGCCATGGCCATTCGCTCAGAGCGCGGAATTGGTGCAGCCGCGTCCAAGACGCGGCTACTCCTCATCCGGGAAGCCTGTGCGTTGTGGTCGAGGATCTGCTGCTCGATGAACAACTCCTCCTCCACCGCCCGGGTGTACGTGGTCCATTCGGGACTCGATGGCGGGCTGGAATCGTTTGGGTTCTCACCGGCAGCAACCAAGGCGGCCCGAGCCTCCTGGACTGCGGTCTGGGCGCTCGAGAGTTCTTCGCGTAGTGACTCCAGCTGCAAGGCCACCTGCTGGTCTCGGAAAGGCAGGTAGATACCCGCCACTTCGCCTGCCAGCTCCGTCGCCTGCTCGCTGGTCGGTGCCGTGGCGACGATCTCCATGACCCGATCAGTCAATGCCGTGGCCGTGTACGAGTCCAACAGCTTGTCCGGGGCCATCGATAGGCCGAGCTCATTGATCACTTGCTGGGCAACTGTGTTCGTCTGTATCAGGCTCACGTCGGTCGCCATCGCTCGCACCGGGTCGTCTCCTTGCCGGTGCGTGAGCAGGAGCTTCACGGACGACGAGCTTGCAGGAGGTAGAACAGCGGGGAGTGCCAGCCCGGCGACAAGTCCGGCGACCGCCACGACGATCCAAACGCGGACATGTCGCCGGATGGCGGCCCAGATGTACCGGAAAGTGATGAGGTTGTCCGGCGGGTAACTGGTAGTCCACTCCTCGGCCAGCTCGTCGTCGTCTACCCAGGTGTCTGCGAAGTCTGCGTCCTCCGCGCTTCGCTGTACGGTCACTTTCGAGCCTTCCTCGCCGCGGCGGTAAGGAGCGTCGGCAGCTTCGGGTTCGAGCGCTGGATCGACTGGGGGATGCGGCCGATAGTGCGATCGGTCGGATCCGGATCCGCGACGGCCAATCCGTCGATCATGCGGCCGGCACCGGCCGCGGCGACGGCCAATCGCGCCAGCTCCTCGGCTGTCACAGCGCCGGCCGCAAGAGCAACGATCGTCGCGGTGGTCGGACGGGTTCCGGCAAGGTGTGGTGCGTCACGGTCGACCACGACGATCCGAATCTGCAAAGCGACATCAGCGTGTGAATCATTGGACGCCAAACCGTTGCCGGGGGCATTCCCAATCGGCTCGTCGGAAACGGTCTCAGCTGGGTCACCGTCCAGTGCGCCGTCCGTCGATCTGTCATGCGTCTCAACCTCGAGCGAATTGGAAACGCCAATCGAGGTTGTGAACGCCGCCAGTTGCGGCCCGATCGGGAGGGCCTTCTCATCACCAGCGAATGAGAGCACCGCCAGTGACCTACCTCCCTTTCCGTCCAGTCCGAGCTGGTGAAGCATCCTTCTAAAACTCCATGCGTCCACGGCAGTAGGCGTGTACCGCTCGAGCAGATTCGCCCAGTCACGTGAGTCCTTCGCCGGAGATGTCGAAACAGACGCCAGGACGGGTATGCCAACGGCGTCGGCGATGTCCTGGCGGAGTCGAAGTCGCCGATCGCCACGAGCAACCGCGAGGATGCCGACCGCCGCCAGTAAGCCGCCGACGAGAGCGCCAAGCAGGCCGACGATGCCGAGGTGTTTGGCCAAGTTACCGCCCTGTGCCGTCGACGCCTCTTCGAGCACTCGAGGGCCAGTTTCGTACCCGAGGTCACTCGGGAGACTCTGCTCCGTCGTGACGTAAGTGAGGTAGATTCCGGCCACCGCATTCGCCAGAACCACCGCACCATCCGCTGATGGTCCTTGCGCATTGATCTCGATGACGTCCCTCGTGAGGGCTTGGACTTCGACACGATCCCTGACCTCTCGGGCGGTCAGGGGAGGATCGACGTTCTGAGCCGCGCTCCTGAGTACTGGCTCGCTACTGGCGATCAGGACCTGGGTCTCGATGCTGTGAGTGCCCGCTGAGTTGTCCGCACTGTTCACCGGCGGTGGCGGCAACACCACGATTGACGTGGCGGTGTGCATTGGAGGGTTGAGCAGCCCGAATCCCACGCCGGCCAGCAGGCCACCGCAGGCTGCGGCGAACACCACGCGCCGTTGGCGGCGAATTGCCCGCCACGACTTCTTGAGGTCTAACTCCTGCGCGCTCACCGGGCCTCCATTCGGGTCGCAAAGGACACCCCTAGTAGTAGAGCGCCGAGAATGCGCACTGATACACCAGACGGGGGCTGCGCCATGGCTCCTTGCGCGGTCAACACGGGAACTCGAAAACCGTAGCTAGCGGCGTAGCAGGCGCCACACGTCCATGGCCAACCAATGTCGCGATCGGCAACTTCTGTCCGAACCGTGGCGAGTACCAGCCGAGCACCGGACTGACCTCTCCAGAGTGCACGGACCATTCAAGAGTGCCGGGAAGCTCAGCCGTCGCGAACGCCGGACCATCGCTGGCCGGCCATTCCAACCGGCCGGTGTTTCCGTCAAGCACGACGCCGACATTGGGACCAAGGTGGTAAGCCAACCGGATCTCCTGTGCGGACGACCCCTCAAGGCAATCCTCGATCCGTAGCCTGCGGCGCACCCGATCGAGGCTGACCGTCCGGCGGTGGACAGTCGGTGCATCCAATGACCGATAACCATCGTGCTCGGCGCTCCAGGTGACCACGTCGTCGTCGTCGACCGCGACGTCGATCACCCGCCCGGTTGCGTGACGGAGCCAGAGGAACGGGCCGCCCGAACTCGACTGATCTCGTCGTGCGACCTCGACAGTGTTGTGGGCGAGCGTCGACCGGAAGTAGCTTCTCCACTCCTGCTCGCCGTGGTAGGAGTAGGTGCCCGGATCAGCGAGGATGTCGACGCCTCCCACCCGAACCTCCACCGAGAGGGCGTCGGCGTGTGCGTGCGCCGCAATTGACAGGAAACCGTGAGGTCCTCCGTCGCATCGGCACCAGATCTCCGGTCGGTCGTCCCGGGTCCGCAGCAGCGTCATGCCGGCGTCGGCGAAGTGGGATGGCCGGCGGTCGGGTCGGTCGGTTGCGCCCTTCGGGACGCGAGCAAACCCGCCAAGCAGCACACTGACAACGTCGGCTGAGGTGCTCGGCCACCAATCGGCCCGGCCGACAAGTGCGGCACCGAGGGCAAGAAAGGCCGACCAGGTTTGGGGATCCGAGGGGTCGATGACGAGAACCCGACCCTCGTCATCATCACCCTGCCGAGGCGGTCGCTCCGACTTGTCGACCACAGCGGCCGCGGCATCGAACATCCTGGTCAGCAGGGGCCAGAACTGGTCTCCCAGTTCGACTCCAGCGGCGTCCGCCTCGACCGCCGCCAGGACGCCGAGCTCGGCGACGAACCGGTGATAATCGGTCGCCAACTCGCGGTTGAGACCAGACGGGAAGGTATTGGCCGACAGTTCCCTGCGGATCAGGGCGGCCGCTTCGGCGCGCCACCGATCGCTTCTCTCGTACCACGGGAAGGCGCAGGATGCGACCAGCTGGCCGGCGGCCTCAGCGATTACGTGGTTGTTCGCAGACGAGCCTCTGCTCCGGAATGTCGCGAGGTACCGCTGGTGCCAATAGATCTGCCACAGAGCCAGCTCATTGTGGTCGAACAGCTCGGTGACCGGCCGCCAGTCGGCGAGCAACCGCCTGATCCAGGTCCAATTGATCAAGCGGATGCCGACCTCGATGCCACTGGTCCAATGAATGCCGGACAAGAACGGATTCTGCTGCCACCATGAGCGCAGGTGATCAGCGACCCGGTCCGCATACGCATCGTCTCCAGTGAGAAACCACGCTGCAGCAAGCTGGGTCAGGTGATGGTGTCGCGAGAGCTCCCATACCTGCTTGACGTTGCCGACTTGATCTTCAGAGCGATAATTGATCCCGAACGCATATCGCCCTGGGTCGGAACGTCGACCGGTGACCGGGTCGTAGAACCAGTCAGGGGAGCCGAGATCCTTCCTCGGTACTCCCAGCACGTCCAACTCCCCCGCCATGATCCGATCCGCTGCTTCGATAACCGCCCGGCCTGCTTCGTCCGGAATGCCGGCCTTCGTGCCAGATGGCAAGGCGGCAGTGAAGTGCCGTTCGGACCGGACAGGTGGGCGTCCGTGCGGTGATTGCCCGGGACGGACCTGCAGGCGTGCCCAAGCCGCCCTGCCGGCATGGTCCCGAATTCTCCAGGCCAGTTCAGTCGCTGACATGCGCTGCAAGCGACGGACGTACCATCCAATCGACTGCCGACTCATACCTGCTCCGGCTGTCCACTCCACAGGCTGCGCTCGACTGCGATCGTGGCTCGGGTCGTGGCGATAAGCGACTCGAGCGGGATAGGCATCGGGCCACCGGTGCGCACGGCGCTCACGAACTGGGCCAGCTCGGCCCGTTGCCCCTTGTCTTGGCCGCCCTTGGCCCGCAGCTTGCTCGTCCGGCGGCCGGACCACACGATGGCCTTCCGGAAGTTGTCGAGACGGGCGTTCCGACCGCCGCCCGCAACGTCGAACGTCTCCTTCGGGAACCGGCTGTTCCCAGCCGTGGCGTAGGTGATAGTGCCGATCGAACCGTTCTTGAAGCGAATAGTCACCTGGAGTTCTCCGGCACTAGGGCCGGAAACGGCGTACACCTCGATAGGAACGCTCTCAAGCCACCAGCCGAGTGTGTCGATAAAGTGTCCCCCTTCCCCAGCGAACCGAGAGCCCTCGTTTTCGTTGAGATACCAGCTGCCCGCGTCCAGCTGCCCCGCGTTGACCAGATACCGCGCGACCGCACCGTCCACACTCATGGAAGACTTCGAGCGAAGCTCGTTGAACAACTGGGCGAAGCGTCGGTTGAAGCCGACCATGAGGCGGTCATTTCCCGTCGACCGCACTACGCTCAGCACCTGGTCGACCTGCTCTTCAGTGAGCGCGAGGGGTTTCTCCACGAAGACCGCTCTGCCGCGTTCAAGTGCCTTGCAGGTCAGATCCGCGTGCGTACTGTGGCGTGTGACCACGAATACGGCATCGAGCGACTCGTCATCGAGGACGTCATCGGCATCCGTGGAGATGTGTTCGAAGCCGAACCGGCGGCGTGCATTGGCCGCCGACAGAGATTTGTTGGTAGCCACGTGCGCCAGCACCACATTCTCGTCTTTGGCGAGATGTGGAAGGAGCATCGACGACGCGTAGTTTCCGGCGCCGATGAACCCCAGGCGCACGGTGGACCGGTCGGGGGCCAGACCTTCGGCAATTGGGTGGGTGACTATCCGCGTGCCGGCCCCCGACGGCTCCTTACCGGCGGAGTTGCCGGCAAGCTCAATATCGATAACTGGTTCAGGATTCGGGTACTCGAAGAGGAAACCGACACCGGGCAACTCTCCAGTGCGAAGTTTGTTGTACACCTCCGCCGCCTCGTCAATGGGAAAGACCCGTGAGACGAGCGGCGAGAGGTCGATCTGCTGTCGTGCGATGAGATCAACGAAGCACTCCAGGTTCCGGCGCTCGGTCCACCTGACGTAACCCACCGGGTAGTCAATGCCCTCGAGCTCGTAGCGGTCGTCATATCGACCCGGCCCATACGACCGCGAGAACCGGACATCCAGTTCCTTGTCGTAGTACGCATTCCACGGCAGATCCAGCCGGGTCTTGCCAATATCGACCACGCATGCCCTATCACGCGCGAGCCGGGCGGCCGTCTCGACCGGCGCGTTGGAGCTACCGCCAGCCGCAAGGAACACATGATCGGCGCCTATGCCCGCGGTCGCCTCCGCGAGTCGCCGCTCGACCACCGCCACACCAGCGTTATCAGGGGCGGCACACAACAACGCACCCGCCTTCTCGGCCAGCCGCCTGCGGTCTGCTACCGGATCAAGGCCGACTACACGCACTCCCGCGGCCACCAGCAGCCGAACCACGAGCTGCCCCACGAGCCCCAAGCCGATGACGCAAGCCGTGTCGCCGAGCTGGACCTCGGCCCGGCGAACGCCGTGCATCGCTATCGCGCCAACGGTGGAGAACGCTGCGTGCTCCGGCGCAACGCCGTCGGGGACGGGAACGCAGAGGTTCGTAGGGACCCAATTGACCTCGGCGTGCAACGCATACTCATTCCCAGCCGCCGCGACACGCTGCCCGACCCGGAACTCCTCCGCACCCTGGCCCACCTCGATGACCACTCCGCATAGCGAGTAGCCCAGCGGAGTGTAGGAGTCGAGCCGGTTCATCACCTTTTTGTAGGTGCTGATGGCGCCCTGCTGGATGACCGACTCGACGACTTTCTTCACCTGGTCCGGACGGGCGCGCGCCTTGCCCACCATCGACAACCTGGCCTCGGTCACCTTCATCAGCTCGGTGCCTGTGGAGATAAGCGAGCAGAGGGACCGGACCAACACTCCCCCCGGAGCGCACGTCGGGGGAGGGACGTCGAGCAGTGCCAGCTCACCCGATCGGTAGTTCTGCGCTACTTGCTTCATCTGATCCTTCAAGGGGTTGTTGAATTGGGGCTACGGTGGTCGCTGCTCGAGGACGTCATACGGCGACACCCGATGAGCGCATGTGGCGGCACCAGGTCTCGAGCGTCAACAGCTGCCAAATCTGTTTGGAGCGGTCCTCCCGCCCGGAGCGCTCGTCGTCCACGAGGCGGGCCAGTGCCGGCTTGCGCAAAAACCCGCTGCTGACGAGCTCGCCGCCCAGGAGCACGTCGTCGACAAGTTCGCGAAGATCGTTGCCGATCCACGCCCGCAGCGGTGCGCTGAACGACGCCTTCGGTCGATACACCACGCCCTTGGGAAGCCAGGCCTCCGCCGCACGCTTCAGGGCGAGCTTGCCCTGCCGCCCATCGATCTTGTCGGTGCCAGGAATGGAGAACGCGGCCCGAACTACCTCAGGGTCGACGAACGGCACCCGCACCTCAGTCGAGACGGCCATGCTGGCGCGGTCGGTATAGGCGAGGTTGAGTCCTGGCAGGAACATCCGGGAATCCGCCAGACACATGCGGTTGACGTGATCGCCTAGCCGCGTGTCGTGGTAGATGGTGCTGTGCTGCTCAAGCAGCTCGGCGACGTGCGGTGCAAGCTCAGGATCCAGCAGGTCGATGAGCTCGGCGGGGTCGTACATCGTGTAGCTGCGACGGAACGCGGCCTCTTCGGGAAGGTCGGCGAAGCTAAGGAATCGCTTCGCCCACCGCGAGTACCGCAGTCCGCGTCCAAAGGCCTCGACGGGCACTGCACCGACAACTGGTCGGACCATGCCGTTGCGAACGAAGCTCGGCAACCGCTGGTAGCGAGCAGCCATCACGCACGCGAGGTGCTTGCGGTAGCCGCCGAACAGCTCGTCTGCCCCCATTCCGGACAGCAGCACCTTGACGCCTGCGTCCCGTGCCGCGTCGCACATCAGCATGGTGTTGATCGCCGCCGGATCACCGATGGGCTCGTCCAGCACGTCAACGATGCGAGGAAGCAGCTCGACGACATCCGGAGAGATCTCGATCTCGTGCAGTTCGATTCCGAACGTCGCGGCGACCTTACGCGCGTAGATGGCGTCGTCCGGCATTGCTTCGAGGCGTTGATCCTGCTGGCGGAAAGTAATCGTGTAGGCGTCGATGCCCGGATCCGTGCGCTTCGCGAGGACCGTCACGATGCTGGAGTCCAGCCCGCCGCTTAAGAACGTTGACACCGGGACATCGGCAACAAGGTGAGCCGCCACGGAATCCTCGATGACAGCGCGCAGGTCGGGGCGCGGCCCCTCGGCGGCCTCAGCGGCTACCTCCGCCACACTCCAGTAGGTCGTCCGCCTGCTCGTGCCGTCAGGCCGGAACTCCATCCACGACCCGGGTGTCAGCTTCTCCACTCCTGCGGCAACGCACCTCTCCTCGGGGAGCCAGTAGTAGAGCATCGAAGCGATAAGCGCACCCGGGTCGGTCCGCAATTCCGACCCGACCGCGGACACGATCGCCTTGAGTTCGGAAGCGAAGATCACTCCGCCGTGCCTGCGGAGAAAATAGAGCGGCTTGATACCAAGTTGATCACGCGCCAGGAAAAGGTGACCGGTGCCCTGGTCGAGCAGCGCGAACGCGAACATGCCGCGGAATCTTGTTAGTGCCTCAGGTCCCCAATGTCGCCATGCCTCCAGCACAACCTCGGTGTCCGAGCTCGTGTGGAACCGGGCGCCGCGCTGAACCAGTTCGGCTCTCAATTGCCGGTAGTTGTAAAGCTCGCCGTTGTAACAGATCGTCAGTCCCTGTTTGGAGAGGGGCTGGTCGGCGGCCGCCGACAGGTCGATGATCGAAAGCCTGCGATGGGCCAGGAACGCGTTAACCCGACCGTCTTCAACGCAGTAGACGCCGCTCGCGTCTGGACCCCGGTGCGCGATGCGATCATTCATCGCCACCGCGAGCGCCTTGCCGTCTTCCTGCTGGTAACAGCCGGCGATTCCGCACATCTCAGCCCCTCGGGGTGGTCGCCGCGCGGCCAGATGAGGACCTACCGTCACCCGGCGCGGTGAGCCGGTCATACACGGCGAGGTACGCGACCTTCTGGTACTTCCACGCCAGTACCTTTTCGACCCGAGCGCGGCCGATCTTGCCCATCCGCAGCCGTCTCGGCTCGTCGTCGACCAGATCAATGATCGCCCTGGCGTACTTCTCAACATCGTTAGGCTCGACATAGACGGCTGCGTCCCCGGCGGACACGCGAGTCTCCTGCAGGTCGAAGGCAACCACGGGGAGCTCGTATGCCATGTACTCCATCGTCTTGTTCATCGTCGAGACATCGTTCAGCGGATTCTTTGGGTCCGGTGAGAGGCCGATGTCGGCCGTCGACAGCACGCGCTCGACGGTCTCGTCCGGTACCCGGCCAGTGAACTCGACGTGTCCGTTGAGGCCGAGCTCATCCCGCAGGGCCACAACTTCGTCGTAGCAGTCACCGCTGCCGATCAGCGTGAATCCGATGTCGGCCCGCCCGGCGACGTTCACGACTTCGTTCGCGGCACGTACCACGATGTCCACGCCGTCTTGGGGGCCCATTACACCGATATACGCAACGAGGTGGCGGTGTCCGCGTCGGCACGACTCGTCTGCGGCACGACGCCATAAACGATTCGGATCGGGGCCGGTCCGGACGACTGTTACGTCGTCCGTCGCTTTGCCGCTCCGCGTGACGGCTATCCGCCGGTACGAATCGTTGGTCGAGATCACATGGTCGGCCGACCGGTGGGTGATGCGTTCCAACGCACGAAGACCGCGGTACGGAAGTGTGGCACCACCGGGAAAGCGTGACTGGTAGAGCTCCGGACACAGGTCGTGATGGTCGAACACGAAGCGGGAACCATCGATCCACCGGAGGAAGCGAGCGATCGGCCAGAAGATATCTGGCGGATTGCACGCCTGGAGCACCTGGAACTTGCCTCGGCGGCGCGCCTTAATCGTGAGCCAGGCAGTTGCGAGGAACGAATAGGCGTATTCCGCTACGAACCCGACCTTGCTTCCTCCCGGCGAGTATGCCTGGTACTTATAAATGGCCACGCCGTCGACGACGTGATAAGACGGATCGCCCGAAGCCTTCGGGCATATCACCGACACGTCGTAGCCGGCTTCGATGAGAGCCCGGCACTCCAACCAAACCCGCCGGTCGAACGGCACCGGTAGGTTCTGAACGATGATCAGTACCCGGGGGCTGGTCACCAACCAACCCCCTCGTATCCGGGTAGCGCCTCGACGGCACTGCCCAAGCGACCACTGAGGTCGATGGTCCACGGCGGCGGATCCAGAAGCAGGGCGTCAACCACCGGCCCGTCGTTGGACGAAACGAGGGCGACATCTGCTCCCAGCAACGCCTGGGCGGGTTCGTTAGTTAGCACCCGTCGCAGGTGAGGAAGCTTGGACTCAACATGCCGACGGTTCGCGCCGACGAGCCGGTTGGGATTGACGATCGGGTCGTAGATCCGCAAGTTGAAACCCTTTCCGATGAGGCGTTCCGCAAGCTCGACGCTCGGGCTCTCTCGGAGGTCGTCGGTCGCGGCCTTGAAGCTGAGGCCAAGAAGCGCAACCTCCCGGGTATTGCTTGCCACGACTCGATCGACCACCTCACTGACGACCATGTCATTGCTCGCCAACGTGCCGGCGAGCAATGGCAGGTCAGCGCCTTTCAAGCGCGCCATATGCAGAACGGAACGAAGGTCCTTAGGGAGGCAGGATCCGCCGAATGCAAACCCCGGCCGCAGATACATCGAGGAGATGTTGAGGCTGGTGTCTTGGCAGAACAGCTCCATCACCTCGCGGGAGTCCACGCCGAACTGCCGGAAGATCCGGCCCATCTCGTTCGCGAACGAGACCTTCGTGGCGTGAAATGCGTTGCACGCGTACTTGAGGGCTTCCGCCGTCCTCACGTCGACGACCTGAACCGGCGTGTCAAGGAACGCGAACAGGTCACGCAGCGTGTCTCCCACTCGTGGATCCGCGGTGCCGACCACGACGAGTGGTGGCGCGAAGAAGTCGGCCAGGCCTGATCCCTCTCGAAGGAACTCCGGGCACATCGCCGTGCCGTACTTGACCTCAGAGCCAGCGAGCCGCTCTGCCAGGGCAGTGTCGACCACGTCATCGACGGTTCCCGGGGGAACCGTGCTGCGAACCACAATGTTGTGGACGCCCGACGCTGGAGCTTCCGCTTCGCGGATCGATTCGGCAATCTGTGCGACAGCGCTGCGGATAAAGGAGAGGTCGGTACCACCATCGCGCCTGGACGGCGTCCCAACACAGATGAGGGAAACATCGGCCCGATCCAGCGCCTCGCGCGGATTCGTAGTCGCGTGCAGTGTGCCTGCGGTGACGCACTTGGCGATCAACTCGTCCAGACCTGGCTCAACAACCGGGCTGCGACCATCCATAAGGGACGCCACCTTCGCTGAGTCGACGTCGACCCCCCACACGTCGTGCCCGTTCACCGCCAGCCCAGCCGAGGTCACCGACCCGACATAACCCAAACCGAACACGGCGACCTTCATCGCGCCCTCCGAGACGTGGAGCAGGGAAACCCGAGTCGATGGAAACGGGTCGTTGGGATAAGAGCGGCGACGGGCCCACTTTGATACACCGGGTTGTCGGTCGGGCGTCTTCCGGCGTCCCGACCATTTGATTTGCATCAAGATCAGATGTATCAGGCCGCCGGTTCGCCGATCTGTTAATGACAGGAACCAGTCTGGGTCCCAGGGGGAATCACGATTGTCCGGGTAGTAACGATCTGTCCGCACGCATGAGCGATCACGAGTAGGAAGCCAATCGACTTTGTATGCAATGCACGTACGTCCGGGCCCGCCATGGAGCGTGTTATGAAGATCCTCGTAGCCGGCGACCAGGGCTACATTGGCGCAGTCCTTGCCCCGTTCTTGCGGAGGGCGGGCCATCAGGTTGACGGTCTGGACCTCGGCCTCTACGACAGATGCGACTTTCTGGGCGGACCTGAACCCACACCCGCCCGCCGGCCACGCGATATACGAGACATCCAACCAGCTGAGCTAGCCGGTTATGACGCAGTCGTGTGCCTTGCGGCACTGTCCAACGACCCCCTCGGCCATCTGAACCGCGATGTAACCTACTCGGTCAACCTCGACGGCACGGTCCACCTCGCAGAAGCCGCCAAGTCCTCCGGAGTCGAGCGATTTCTCTTCGCCTCCTCGTGCAGCCTCTACGGCGCGGCCGGTTCGAAGGCAGTGGGCGAGGACGCCACGATGCACCCCGTCACCCCCTACGGCGAGACCAAGGCGCTAGCCGAGAAGGAGCTCTCCAAGCTCGCTGACGACACATTCACTCCCACCTACCTGCGGAACGCTACCGCTTACGGCGTGTCCCCTCGTCTGCGGCTGGACATCGTGGTCAACAATCTTGCTGGTATTGCGGTGACGACCGGAAAAGTGCGCCTTGAGAGCGACGGCTCACCGTGGCGCCCACTCGTCCACGTGGAAGACATCAGCCGCGCATTCCTGGCCATGCTCGAGGCGCCACGCGACGTGGTCCATGACGAAGCCTTCAACATAGGCAGAGCCGAGGACAACGTTCAGGTACGCAACATCGCTGAGCTGGTCCGCGAAGCGGTGCCGGGATCGGAGCTGACATTTGCCGACGGCGCAGGACCAGACCTCCGGAACTACCGGGTCGATTTCTCCAAGCTCAACGAAACGTTCCCCGATCTTCGGCTGCGCTGGACCGTTAAGGACGGGGTCGAGGAACTTGTCGCCGGGTATGCGAAGCACGGGCTCACGCTTGACGAATTCGAGTCGCCGAGGTTCGTAAGGCTACGCCGAATCAAAGAACTGCTGTCGCTAGGCCTGATCGACGACACACTCCGTCGAACCACCGACGAACAGTTTCCTGATCCTGGCTCAGAGGGAGAGGCGGATTGATGGGAGCGACCCACGACTGCCGCCTGTGCGGCCAGCCTCTCACTCGTACGTTCGTCGACCTGGGGATGTCTCCGCCCTGCGAGAGTTACCTGCGGCCGGACCAGCTCGACGACCCGGAGACGTTCTACCCCCTCCACGTGCGGATCTGCGACGCGTGCCTGTTGGTACAGCTCCCGGCGTACGTGGCGGCTGAGGAAGTGTTCAGCGACTACGCCTACTTCTCGTCATACTCCGACAGCTGGGTCGCCCATGCCGGGCGGTTCGTCGACGAGATCGCGGAGCGGCTTCGGCTCGGTCCCAACAGCTTCGTCGTGGAGGTGGCGAGCAACGACGGTTATCTGCTGCAGCATGCCGTAGCTCGCGGAATCCCGGTGCTCGGCATTGAGCCGGCAGCCAACATCGCACAGGTCGCCCGCGGGCGAGGCGTCCCGACCGAGTCCTTCTTTCTGGGAGAGGCGACGGGCATCGATTTAGCCAATCGGCGCGGCAAGGCGGATCTCGTGGTGGGCAACAACGTTTTCGCCCACGTTCCGAATCTGCTCGACTTCGTGCGTGGCCTCCGCGCCCTCGTGGCGGACGACGGACTCGTGTCGCTGGAGTTCCCGCATCTACTACGGCTAATCGACGGCCACCAATACGACACGATCTACCACGAGCACTACTCTTACTTCACGTTGCATACTGCGTCGGAGGCGCTGGCCACCGGGGGTTTACGAGTTGTCGACGTCCAGGAGCTGCCGACTCACGGCGGCTCCTTGCGTGTGATGGCTCAGCCCGTTGAGTCGGCCGACACTCTGTCCGATCTTGTCCACAAAGTGCTCGCTGATGAACGGGAGGCCGGCCTGCACTCGGTCGAGGGCCATTCCGGCTTCGCCTCTGACGTGTTAAAGATCAAGGCGGATCTGATCGAGTTCCTCATCGCGGCGGCGCGGGAGGGCCGTTCCGTCGCCGGCTATGGCGCTCCCGGCAAGGGGAACACACTGCTCAACCACTGTGGCATCCGCGAGGACCTGTTGCCGTTCACGGTGGACCGGAGCCCGCACAAGCACAGCATGCACCTGCCTGGCACGCACATCCCAATCTATCCGCCAGAGCGGCTTGCCGAGGTGCGACCTGATTACATCGTGATTCTGCCCTGGAACCTTCGGGAAGAGCTAGTCCGGCAGCTAAATTACACACGCGATTGGGGGGCACGGTTCGTCATTCCGATTCCCCAACTTGAGGTCATCTGATCAGCGGGGGCGAGATGTTAGGTCAAGGAGGATCCCAATGAAGGTAGTGATCTTCTGTGGGGGGCTCGGACTCCGTATGCGGAGCGGGAATGATTCCGCACCGAAACCAATGATGACCATTGGCGACCGCCCCGTGCTTTGGCACGTCATGCGCTACTACGCGCACTTCGGTCACAACGAGTTCATTCTGTGTCTCGGCTTCGGCGCCCGCGCGGTCAAGGATTACTTCCTCAACTACCAGGAGACCCACTCGAACGACTTCGTGCTGACCAAGGGTGGCGAGCACATCGAGCCACTCAGCAGCGACATCAGCGAATGGCGGATCACGTTCGTTGACACTGGAATCGATACGGCCATAGGTGAGCGGTTGCGGCGGGTACGACGTTACCTGGACGACGATGAAGTGTTTCTCGCCAACTATGGAGACGTGCTGACCGATGCCCCGATGAACGACATCATCGATCAGCTGATGGCTACCGAGGCCGCAGGCAGCCTCCTGGCGGTAGCACCGCAAGACTCGTTCCACGTAGTCGACATCGGTGCCGACTCGCGGATCAGCGCCTTCACGCCAGTGGCGAAGATGAACATGCGGATCAACGGTGGTTACTTCGTGCTCCGGCAAGACATCTTCGACTACCTCTATGAGGGTGAGGATCTGGTGATGGACGCATGTGTTCGGGCCGCTGCCGATGGCCGCATGCTGGCGATCCCTTACGACGGTTTTTGGGCACCGATGGACACACTCAAGGAACGCAGCGCGCTCGAGGAGATGCACCGGTCCGGAAACAGACCGTGGGCCGTGTGGTCGCAACCCGGTGTAATTCAGAACGGCCACTCAGCTGCGCTGCCCGTGGCTGAGGTCACCCCAATGGTGTCTTGATGCTGGCCCTTCAGCTCGGCCTGCGTAGCCGCCGACCGCACATCGTGGCGCTAGGCGCACACCCGGATGACATCGAGATCGGCTGCGGCGGCACGTTGTTTCGGCTGGCCGAGTCGTTCCCGGAGTTGACGGCGGAGTTCGTCGTCGCGACTGGGAGCCCGGTCCGGCTGGACGAGGCCCGCCGTGGCGCGGACCTGTTCTTACCCGGCTGTCAGGTGACGATCACGTCGGCCGAGCTGCCTGATGGTCGGTTGCCCGCCCACTGGGATGCGGTGAAGGAGCTACTGGAGTCCACAGCCCGGAACGGGCCGGTAGATCTCGTCTTTGCTCCCAGCCACGACGACGCGCACCAGGATCATCGGATCGTTGCCGAGCTCGTCACGACAGTGTGGCGCAACCATTTGGTCCTGAACTACGAGATCCCAAAGTGGGACGGCGATCTCGGCCGACCGTCCTTGTACATCCCGCTGACCGAAGAGCAACTGCGCGAGAAGATCGTGCGGTTGCACAAGGCATTCCCGTCTCAGGTCCACCATCACTGGTTCGACGACGAGGTGTTCACCGGAATGGCCAGGCTGCGCGGCATCGAGTGCCATGTTCGCTACGCCGAGGCTTTCAACACCGCCAAGGCGGTCCTTACATGGTGACTTCCGAGAGTGTCAGGCAGCGGTTCGCCTGCCGCGGGTGCGGACTCACCGAGGTCGAGCGAGTCGTCGATCTTGGCGCGCAGCCGGCGGCGGACCACTTCCCTCCAGCCGACACCATCGGTGAAGATCCGCGATGGCCACTCGAGTTATGGTTTTGCGCCGCCTGCACTCTGGTTCAGCTGGGTCCGGTCGATGCACAGTTGCCCGAACCGCCGCTCGCCATCGAGTCGGCGACCAGCCTTGCCCACGCGGAGTCGTCCGTTAAGGAGATCCTTCGCGACTTTCCGGAGCTCGTCGGCGCTCGCGTATACGAGTTCGCCAGCCACCACGGCGGCTCATGGCTTCAGCATCTGGGCGCAGCGGGTTGTCGCCCAGTAGTCGGCGCCGGCCGCGCCGACCTCGTGGTCGACGTTCACGCGCTGGCCCACGAGGCCGCGGTCGGTCCGACGCTGCGCAGGCGCGTGGATCGCCTCGCTTCAGGCGGACTGCTCGTTCTCGAGTTTCACCATCTGCTTCCGCTGTTCCAAGGCAACCAGTTCGACACCATCCGGCACGGGCACTGGTCGTACCTGTCGCTGGGGGCGGTGGTCAAGTTAGCGGCAATGCACGGGCTCACTGTGGTCTCAGTCCGCAAGGTCGACCTCTTCGGCGGCAGCCTTCAAGTGATGCTCCGCCACCGATCCGACGTCGATCAAGACCACGCCGACGATTCAGTCCACGCGGTGCTCGCCGAAGAAGCAGCCGCCCGCCTGGATGAACCCGCGCAGCTGGCTACGTTAGAACGGCACGCCCACCGGACCGCGGCTGCGCTGCACAATTGCCTTGCCGAACACCGCGCTAATGGCCGCACTGTCATTGGGTACGGCGCACCGTCGAAGGCCCCGGTATTGCTCGACCTCAGCGGCGTAGGTACCGATCTCCTGCCGTTCACTGTGGATGCCGCCCCGGGCAAGCACGGCCGGCGGATCCCGGGATGTGGCATACCGATTCGCCCCGTCGACGACTTGAGAACCGCGCGACCCGCCGTCGTACTCGTCCTCACCTGGGACATCGTCGATGAGATCATGTCGCAGCTGGAGGCCGACGGTGGCTGGGGCGCTACTTACCTGGTTCCCCTGCCCGAACCCCACACCGTCTCACCATGAGTGCGATGCCGGCGACTGCGTCCCGGGGGGTCCTACGCCGGCTCTCCTGGGGGCTCGGAGACCAGGCGGTAACGAGCTTGCTGAGCTTTGCCGTCGGCGTCTACGTGGCACGGTCGCTCGGTGTAGTCGAGTTCGGCGCGTTCAGCTTGGCCTGGGTTACGTACGGGGTGGCGCTCAACATCTCGCGAGGGCTCTCTACAGATCCGCTGGCAGTTAGGTACACGGCGGTACGTAGATCAACCTGGCGGGCGGCGGTCGCGAGATCTTCCGGGACCGCGATAGCGGTCGGTCTGCTGACTGGTACGTGTTGTGTCGCCGCTGGGCTCCTCCTCGGCGGCAGTCTGGGAGCAGCGTTCGGTGCGCTTGGTTTTGTACTGCCCGGTTTATTGCTCCAGGACAGCTGGCGCTTCGCGTTCTTCGCCTCGGGACAGGGTGGCAAGGCACTTGTCAGCGATATTACGTGGGCTGTTACCCTGGTTCCGCTGCTCATGCTCGCTTCCCGCAACCCGAGTGTGACCGGATTCGTCCTCGCGTGGGGAGGCGCAGCAGCCGTCGCTGCCCTCGCGAGCGGGCTGCAGGCGTGGATCATGCCGCGGTTGTCGAAAGCCCGATCGTGGCTATCGGAGAACAGCGACCTCGGCGCGCGCTACCTCGTGGAGAACGTCAGCATCAGCGGGGCGGCGCAGCTACGAGCATACGGATTGGGCGCCATTGCCGGCCTAGCCGCAGTCGGTGCTGTGCGCGGCGCCGAGATGCTGATGGGACCGTTCCTGATGGTCCTGTCCGGAATCGGTCTGGTAGCGGTCCCGGAAGCGGTACGGGTCGTGCGGCGCTCCGTGCGGGCTCTGCCGCGTTTCTGTTTACTTCTCGGCGGTGTCCAAGCCGTAGGAGCCATGGCCTGGGGCCTGATGCTGATGCTCGTGATACCCGACACCATTGGCCGGCACGCGCTCGGCGAGGTATGGGATGCGGCGTCGGCGCTGATCTTGCCGGCCACGTTGGCAGTCATGAGCGCGAGTCTCTCGACAGGGGCGACGGCCGGCCTCAGAGCCCTCGGACTTGCTCGACGCAGCGTTCGCGCGCAGCTGTTCGGGTCTGGCGCCTACGTGACCTTGGGCGTTGCCGGCGCGGCGATCGGCGGTGCCGTCGGATCGGCATGGGGCGTTGCCGTCGCGACATTCCTCGCAGCCGGCGTCTGGTGGTGGAATCTCCGGAAAGCGTTGCCGCCCGCGCCACCGCGCCACCGGGCCGATCGAATACACACTCGCTCGCCACAACCTGCACGGCGATAACGGGATGGAGAATCATGACTGCGGCACCACGGTTGAGCATCGGCCTGCCGGTCTACAACGGCGAAAAGTACTTGGCCGAAGCGCTGGATGCGCTGCTCGGCCAGCGGTACGGTGACTTCGAGATGATCATTTCGGATAACGCTTCTACGGACAACACCGAGGAGATCTGCCGCGACTACGCAGCGCGCGACAAACGCATTCGGTACATCCGACAGCCGGTCAACCTCGGCGCTGGCCCGAACCATAACGTGGTGTTCCATGAGTCCCGTGGCGAGCTCTACAAATGGGCCTCGCACGATGACCTCTACGGCAAGGATCTCTTGCTGCGTTGCGTGGAGGCGCTCGATGCAGACCGGCGCCTTGTGCTCGCCCACGCCTGGCAGGCGATCATCGACAGCCACGGCAACGTGGTGCTGCCGATCGAATACCCCCTGGCTACCGACCATCCGCAGGCACCTGAGCGCTTCAGGAGCATGCTCTTCACCGTCGGCGGCGACGACTTCTACGGCGTGATCAGGTCGGACATCTTGCGCACTACCCCATTGCAGCAGAGTTACCATCACGCGGATCGCACCATTGTCAGCGAACTCACCTTGCACGGCCCGTTCTACCAAGTGCCTGAGGTTCTCTATTTCCGCCGAGACCATCCGGATCGGGCCGAACGTGCCAAGCCAAGCATCCGGGCCCGGTGTGCCAACCTGGATCCACGCCGAGCGGACCGTCTGCGCCACCCGGTAGTGCGTCTTATGGCGGAGTACGTCTGGGGATTTGTCAGCGCGATCCGCCGGGCGCCCCTCTCGTCGGCGGAGCGCCGACGCTGCTATGGCTACCTCGCGTTGTGGCTGGCGAGCCGGGCTCTGCCAGGTACGTCTCAGCGGATAGAGGACAGGGCCGCGCCGGTGGACGAAACAAAGCTTCAAAAGGCGAGGCCCTGATGTCCTCGGTGCCGCGGATTGCGATTTTCGGGCTGCTGGGGTCCGGGAATCTCGGCAATCACGGGTCTTTCGACGCGATGCTGCGGTATCTCCGCGCCGCACAGCCGCATGCGGACATCACCTGCGTGTGCGCTGATCCACAGGAAATGGAGCGCCAGTACGGATTGCGATCGTTCGCCATCACTTGGTACGACGCACACGCCACCGGTGGCTCCCGATTTCCATCCTTCGTGCTGAAGGCGTTCGGGAAGATCGCTGACGTTGTGCGAACCTTTCGGTGGGTGCGGACATTCGACGTGGTGATCGTCCCCGGTATGGGTGTTCTTGAGGCAACTCTCCCCATCCGACCATGGGGCGTTCCATATGCTCTGTTCCTGGTGTCGTTCTGGGGAAGGCTGACCGGCACCAAGGTTGCGCTCGTAAGTGTCGGCGCCAACCGAATGCGCCAACCCGTGACCCGATGGTTCATTGTGTCCGCAGCGAAGCTGGCCTTCTACCGGTCATACCGGGACGACGCGTCACGGACAGCGATGCAGGGCATGGGTGTCGATACGAGTCGTGACGGAGTCTTCCCTGACCTCGCGTTCGCCGTTCCTTCAGTCCGGCAAGCGACCGGAAGGACGGGAACTGTTGGGGTGGGGGTGATGGCGTACGCGGGCACACACCTGGACCGGCGACAAGCTGATCAAATCTATACGTCCTATGTCGACAAACTCGTCAGTTTTGTGCGCTGGCTGATCGACAACGGCGACCGCGTGCAACTCTTCACCGGTGACCCGGCTGACGAGGCCACCGCCTCACTGATCGAAACCGAAATCCGACAGTCCCGCCCGCATCTGGCGGACCGCGTCGTCAGGGAGCATGCCTTGTCGTTCGGCGAGCTAATGCGGCAGATGTCAGCCGTCGATGTAGTGGTGGCGTCGCGTTACCACAACGTGCTGGCCGGGCTGAGGTTGGCCAAGCCAACGATCTCGATAAGTTACGCCGACAAGAACGACGTGCTGATGGAGTCGATGGGCATGGCCGAGTACTGCCAACCCATTCGTGCCATCGATGTGTCGCGGCTGATCGAGCAGTTCCGCGTTCTGGCTGCCGCCGACGACCGACTGCACAGCATGCTTCGCGAGAAGAACGAACAAAACATGTCTTTGCTCGATCAGCAGAATACTGCACTGTCGGCGATCTTGTTCACCGCACAAGGACGCGCCGATGTCGCCGCCAACGCTGGCCTGATTCAGGGGGATTGATGGAGGTAACGGAGGTGCCTGCGATTGCCGGCGCACTCATGTTCAGGCCCAGGCCGCACGTGGACGAGCGCGGATTCTTCTGCCGCACGTTCGACCGCGCGATCGCTCAGGCAGCGGGACTGGACCCGGACAGCTTCGTACAAGACAGCATCTCAAGGTCTGCAAAGGGCGTGATCCGGGGCATGCACCTGCGGTCCGGTTTGGGAGAGGCGAAGTTGGTGCGTTGCTCATACGGCGCCATATTTGACGTCGTCATTGACCTGCGCACCGACTCGCCGACGTATCGCAACGCCGAATACTTCGAACTCACCGGCGACCAACAGCTCACTCTCTATGTGCCCGCGGGTTGTGCACACGGCTTCCAGGCACTCACCGATCCGGCCGACCTCGCCTACCGAATAGATCGCGAGCACGACCCTCGCGAAGACGTGACCATCGCGTACGACGATCCTGAGCTCGCCATCCCTTGGCCGCTGCCAGCCACCTTCGTGTCTGCGCGAGACCGCGCAGCACCTTCGCTCGCCCTCGCAATCAGGAGCCTGACATGACGGCCTACAAGACCGATCTTTCGCAGTCCGCTGCGGTGAATTCGCGGTTGCACATGGTCATTCCCGGCGGTGCACATACATACGCCAAAGGCGAAGACCAATACCCCGCCGGCCTCGCACCGGTCATTTCGCACGGCAAGGGTGCGCACGTGTGGGACGTTGACGGGAACAGGTACGTCGAATACGGATCCGGGCTGCGGTCGGTGAGTCTCGGCCACGCTCATCCACGGGTAGTGGCCGCGGTGCGTGAGCAACTCGACCGCGGCAGCAATTTCGTCCGCCCGAGCGAGATCGAACTCGAGGCCGCAGAGCTGTTCTTGGCCACCGTCCCGACCGCTGAGATGGTGAAGTTCTCTAAGAATGGCTCGGATGTGACCACCGCCGCAGTGCGGTTAGCTCGTGCAGCCACCGGCCGGCCGTTGGTCGCGATCTGCCGGGACCACCCCTTCTTCTCTGTCGATGACTGGTTCATCGGGGTCACGAAGATGGCGGCGGGCATACCTAACGCGATCTCGGACCTCACGGTGAGGTTTCCATACGGCGACCTCGCGGCCACGGAGGAACTACTTCGACGGTATGAGGGCCAATTGGCATGCCTCATTCTCGAACCGGCCACCCAGCAAGAGCCCCCAGAGGGTTACCTTTCAGCGTTGCGGGACTTGGCTCATCGCCACGGTTGCCTCCTGGTCTTCGATGAAATGATCACCGGATTCAGGTGGTCGGAAGCGGGCGTGCAGGGCCTCTACGACGTGATCCCAGACCTATCCGCCTTCGGCAAGGCGCTCGGCAACGGGTTCGCAGTATCAGCCCTCGCCGGCCGCCGTGAGATCATGGAACTGGGCGGCCTGCGCTCCTCGGACGAACGTGTGTTCCTTCTTTCTACGACACACGGGGCCGAGACCCATTCCCTGGCGGCCGCGATGGCGGTCATGGAGACGTACACGCAGGAGGGCATCACGTCGCGCCTGCACGAACTGGGTGACCGACTCGCCACCGGTGTCCGGGAGGCAGCGCTTGCAATGGGCGTCCAGGACCATGTCTTGGTTCGGGGAAGGTCCAGTAACCTGGTCTTCGCGACCCTCGATCAGAACCTTGAACCATCACAGGAGTACCGCACTCTGTTCATGCGCGAGCTGATTCTGGGCGGCATCCTGGCCCCGTCGTTGGTCGTCAGCAGCGCACTCACGGAGGCGGACATCGACCGAACGGTGCAGGTGGTGGCTCAGGCATGCGGGGTCTACCGCAAAGCGCTCGACTCCAACGATCCCTCGGCCTGGATGGGTGGCCGGCCGGTGAAGCCGGTTTTCCGCCGGTTCGCCTAGCTGTGCCTACTAGATCGATGTCCCAGCGTATGCCGGGAGCCGGCGGCCCAATCGATCAACCACGCCACGACCGGCATCACAGCCAGCGCGGCGCCAAATCCGCCGAGCGTGTCCGTCGGATAATGCGCGCCGAGAGCGACCTGCGCCCAGGCCATGCCCGTCCCGGCGATGACCACTGCGCTTATGACGATGAGTAGCCCGGCAACCTGCCGGGTCCCGAGGTGATTGACCATCAGTAGGGCGACCACAAACCCCAGTGCGACGAGAACGGCGGTGTGCCCGCTGGGATAGGACTGGAACTCCCCGTATATTCGGCGGTCGATGACCGCCTTGAGCAGGGTGGTGGTCGCGCCCACCAGCAACGTCCCGGCCACTGCGAGCACGGCCAACCGATACTGCCCGCAAATCACACATAGGGCGGCAACTACCGCGATCGACAGTGCAAGGCCCACAGGTTCGCCGAGCCAATCCACCACGAGAGCGACTCTCCTGCTGGCCGGTGGCTGGTTATCCAATGCCGATTCAATCCGCCGATCTAGGTCACCGGGTGCCGTATCACCGGCGAACACAGCGGCGGGCACAGCCACGACCAGAACGCCGATGAGCGCAACCATGCCCAACAGTTTGCGAAGAACGACAGGAACCGCGAACCGCTCATTCGGACGAACGGATTCCCCGGCAACGTGCCCTTGGCTCACTGGCGCCCCCCATGACAGCCATGCCTAGTGTGTCGATCGTAGCCGACGGGTATTTTGCAGCGCCAAAGACTGCGGTCAACCGTTGTACTCGTTCTGGGCGTAGTCCAAGCCGTCGACGAGTAGGGCCTCAACCGCGTCGGCAGCCCGGTCGACGTGGTACTCGAGGTCCTTGCGTTCCGCGGCACTCCACGGCCTGAGGACGTACTCGGCTGGGTCCTGCCGGCCGGGCGGCCGCCCGACGCCGAACCTGACCCGGTAGAAATTCCCTGTACCGAGGGCACTGCGAACCGATCGCAGGCCGTTGTGGCCGTTGTCGCCGCCGCCAAGCTTGAGGCGCAGAGCACCGTAGGGCAGATCGAGCTCGTCATGGATGACCACAAGCCGGTCGGTGCCGATCTTGAAGAAGCTCAGCAGGCTCGCCACCGGGCCACCGGACAGGTTCATATACGACTTCGGGCGCGCAAGCACCGCTCGCACGCCGGGCGGCCCGCCGACGCGGGTCTCGGCGACGTCGGAACGGCCCCGTCGATGAGACTTCAGCTTCGCACCGGCCCGCGCAGCCAATAGCTCGACGACGAGATGGCCGACGTTGTGCCGGGTGCCTGCGTAGGAGGAGCCGGGGTTGCCCAACCCGACGACGAGCCAGCCGCCATCGGGCATGAACGTCCCGGCCCCTTCCCTCGCGTCATGCTGGCCGATGCCAGCTGCTGATCAGGACTCCTCGGGTGCGCTTTCGGCATCGGCACCCTCGCCCTCGGCGGGCTCGGCAGCCTCGCCCTCGGGGACCTCGGCACCTTCCTCGACCTCGGCCTCGGCGGGCGCGGCTTCGAGGTCTTCAGCGGTGGGCGCGACGTTGACGTTGACGACGAGAACCTCGGGATCGGCATCCAACTCCGACCCGCTGGGTAGGGTCAGGTCGCCAGCGTGGATCAGCGTACCGGCCTCGAGTCCCTCAACGGAGACCTCAACATACTCGGGCAGGTGGGTGGCCTCCGCCTTCAGCGAGATGGTCGGGTGCTCCAAGTTCACGAGCGTGCCGGGCTCCGCTTCGCCTACCACGTGGACCGGTATGTCGACGACGACCTTCTCGCCGCGGCGTACCAGGATCAGGTCGACGTGCTCTATGACACCCTTGAGCGGGTGCCGCTGCACATGCTTGGCCAGCGCGAGTTCGTTCTTCCTGCCATCGATGTCGAGCGTGAGCAACGCGTTCGGGTTCTTCAGGGCGAGCATCGTGTCGTGGCCCGGCAGGGAGAGATGAACCGGGTCAGTACCGTGACCGTAGAGAACCGCCGGCACCTTGTCAGCGCGGCGGAGACGGCGCGCGG
>Ga0299914_10000234_pt1 | contig 33033 bp, 24 predicted proteins | sample RVTome_10_FD_201361 | JGI IMG/M metagenome (GOLD analysis project Ga0299914, IMG submission 201361) | Soil microbial communities from uranium-contaminated site in the Upper Colorado River Basin, Wyoming, United States - RVT153D57 (version 2) ... | reverse complement strand
TCCCCGCGCGGGAACGCCTGGGCCTGCGCGTGCGTGTACTGCCGCCGCAGCGTCTCGTCCCGGCGCTTGGCTGCCTGCAGGATCTTGGCGTGCAGCGTGGAGAGCTCGTGTTCCATGCGCCCGAGCACCGATCGGGCCTTCCCTTCGAGGGTCGGGTCGATGGCGGGCACCGCCGCGATGACCTGTTCCATCTGCGCGGCAATCGCCTCGCGCGCCTCGCGCACCGAACGCTCGACGGCCGGGGGCAGCAGCGTCACCAGCAGCTCGTTCAGCCCGCGCTCGTCGCGCGCGCGCAGCGTCTCGAGCGGGACGCGGTAGCGCGTCAGGAAGCGCACGCCGGCGGGATCGAGCAGGGTGGCCGACGCGCGCGGCTGGACGAGGGGGCGGGGGACCCCGAAGCTCTCGTACACACCCTGGAGCTGCGCCAGGTAGGCCAGCTCGTTCGGGCCGGCCACGTAGCAGGCGGTGGGAAACAGCGTGTCCTGGACGATGGGGCGCAGCAGGACGTTGGGGCTGAAGCCTTCCGGCTCGGTGCGCGCGCGATCCACGAGCGTCTGAACCGGCACGTGCCGGCCGTCTGCCAGGACGAACGCGCCGTTCTGGACCCGGATCGGCCGTCGTCCTTCGGGCAGGTGGAACACCGCGGCGCTGTCCTCGTGCGGGCTCACCTGCATGTGATACCCGCGGGCGACGAGATCCGCTCCGGCGCTCGCGGCCGCCTGTGTCGTGTGCCCCGGGTGTTCCAGCTCGGAGACGAGAATCCCGGAGGAGAGGCGCTTGGCGCCGGGGTCCGATCCGTCGAACACCACCAGGCCCTGCGGCCCGAGCAGGGCGTCCAGGAGGCGGCCGAACGACTCGGAGACGCTGCGGCCGGGAGCATAGGCCTGTCGCAGCAGATCGATCGTCCAGTCGCGGGCGTCCGACGCCGGCAGCGCGCCGCCCGCCTGATCGATCGCCTGCTCGATGCCCGCGGTCCAGTGAAGGGTGCCGATGGCCCGCTCGCCGGCGCCGTCCGGCGGGGGCGCCTCGACGTCGCGCAGCGCCAGGTCGGCGTCGAGCACGCCGCAGGCGTGCACCTCGTCCCAGTCGTGATCCTCCGCGTCGATCCAGAACACGGGCACGACGGGGATACCGTGCTCGGCGGCGACGCGCCGCGCGAGACGGATGGTGGTCACCGCCTTCAGCAGCGTGAAGAGCGGGCCGCCGAACAATCCGGCCTGCTGGCCGGTGACGATCGCGACGGTCCGCGAGTCGGCGAGGGCGCGCGCCGCGTCGACCGCGGCCGATGGCGCGCCGCGCCGCGTGAGCTGCGCCGCGACGAGCTCGGCGACGCCGGAGCGGGGACGCTCGAAGCGCTGGACCGCCGCAATCACCGCGTCCCAGGCGTCTCGCCGCGTGGGATCGCCCGCGAAGAACGCGGCGATCCGGCCGTGTTCGAAGGCGTAGTCCGCCGCCAGGCGCCTGATCCAGGGCAGACGGCGAACGTCGACGGCAAGCCGCTCGGTGCCGTCGGCCGAGGAGGGGGATTGCTGCACGAGACTCGTACTGTCGCAAAGCGCTGATGAGCGTGTCAAGGATACGACACGCGCGAATTGGTGCCCGGCCGCACACGAACGGTCTCGTCAGGCGCACGGAATCGGACGCGGCATGCTCAACCGCCGGTTGGACCGCGCCTTGCGGCATGCTACGATCCGCAGGCTGCCGGAAGGAGTTTCGCCACTGACGCTTGAAGGCTCGGGTCCAGGCTCGGCGCCCGCCGCATTCGGTCCGTTTCGCGTCCTGCACCAGCTGGGCGCGGGCACGCTCGGTCCCGTGTTCCGCGCGCACGATCCTGCCGAAGCGCGGCTCGTCGCCGTCAAGCAGTTCCGCCTCGACCTCACGCCCGAGCGCGCGGTCGAGCTGGCGGCCTCGCTCGACGATCTCGTCAGCCGCACGCTGAACCATCCGACCCTCACGACGCCGCTCGCCGCCGGCCTCGAGGGCACCACGCCCTGGCTCGCCCAGACCTACGTCCCGGCCGAGCCGCTCGACGCCGCGCTGCGCCAGTTCGGCCCGGCGCCCATCGCGCACGTCGTCACCGTCGTGACGCATCTGGCGGGTGCGCTGGATTTCGCCGCGGCGGCGGGCGTGCTGCACGGCTCGCTGCACCCGCGCGATATCCTCGTCGCCCCCGGGGAGACGTCCCTGATCGACATCGGCGTCGCGCCCGCCCTGGAGCGCTGCGGCATCCGCACGCCGGTGCGGCGTCCGTACAGCGCGCCCGAGCGGGTCGAAGGCGGACCGGCCTCGCGCGCGGCCGACGTGTTCGCGCTGGCGGCGATCGCGTTCGAGCTCCTCACCGGACAGCCCGTCGCGGGCGCCGGCGAGGCATCCCTCGCCCAGCTGCCGGAGATCCCGGGGGCGGACGGGGACGCGCTGCGGGAGGCGTTTGCCTCCGCCCTGGCCGTGGATCCCGAGGCGCGGCCCGGCTCGGCCCTCACGTTTGCCGCTTCGCTCAAGTCGGCGCTCGGCGGTGCCAGCTTCCGGACGACGCCTGCCGTCGCGCCCCGGAAGCCCCAGCGCACGACGCCGATGTTGCCGCTCGACGCGCCAGCTGGCCCGGACGAGCCGGGGCTCGCGGCGCCCGCGCTGCCGCACGCATCCGACGCCGGGAATCCGGCGCAGGACGTCAGACCGCCGGTGCGCGTGCCCGATGTTCCCCCTCCGGCTGCGCCGCCCGATCCGCCTGCGGCCGTGCTTCCGGCGAGGGCGGCCGCGACCACCGCCGACGTGCCCGCGCTGGAAACGTTCGAGCGTGAAGAAGCCGTGCGTGCCGCGGCCTCTCTTTCCTCCGAGCCGCCGCGCTTCGCCCATGTGGAACACGAGGAGCCGCCGGCTCCCGCGGCGCACGACACCTTCAGGCCGGCTCGGGCGTCCGTTGCGCCGATGTCTCGGGCGCCGCACCAGTCCGTGACCCGATCGCTGCCCGCGGCCGTCGTGTTCGTGGTGCTCGCGGCCGCGTTGACCGGCTTCGGCGTCGGCTGGCTGTGGTCCGCCTGGAGCGGGGCTCCCGCCGATCCGGGCGTTCGCCAGGAGCCGGCCGCCGAGCGCACGGATCGAGTCGAAATACCCGAGCCCGAGCCCATCGTCGCCGCTGACGGGGCGGCTGAGGAATCCGGCGCTGGCGGAGCGGAGGCATCCTCTGGCGTGGATCCGGGCGGTCGGTCCGGCGCTGCGGCCAGCGACGGAGCGGTCCCGCCACCGGCGGCGGAACCGGCGCGCGCCGAGCCGCCCGCTCCGGTGCTCGGCCGGTTGCTGGTGCGATCGACGCCAGCCGGCGCGACCGTTCGGATCGACGGCCGTTCGCGCGGACGCACGCCGCTCACCGTTCGCGATCTTCCGCTCGGCTCGCACACGGTCATCGTGAGCCGGCCGGGCTACGAGCCGGAACGCCGGACGCTGGATCTCACGCGCGATGACGCTGCGCGGTCGCTCGAAGTCTCCCTTCGCGAAGCGGCGCCGGTTCGCCAGCCGGAGCCGACCGCGTTCACCGGCAGCATGAGGGTCGAGTCGCGGCCGAGCGGGGCACGGGTCGTCGTGGACGGAAAGGAAGCCGGACGCACGCCCGTGACGCTGTCGACGGTGCGCGCGGGATCGCACGTCGTCCGGATCGAGATGGACGGGTATCGCACGTGGACGGCCTCCGTCCGCGTGGTGGCGGGGGAGCGGAGACGCGTGACGGCGTCGCTGGAGCAGATGCGATGAACGCCGTGCTCGCGCTCGAAGACGGTACGTGGTTTCGCGGCACCGCCGCGGGCGCCCAGGGCGAAGCGCTGGGCGAGGTCGTGTTCAACACGAGCATGACCGGCTACCAGGAGGTGCTGACCGATCCATCCTACGCCGGCCAGATCGTCACGATGACGGCGCCGCAGATCGGCAATTACGGCATCGCCCCCGAGGACGCGGAGTCGAAGGGCCCCCAGGTGGCCGGCTTCGTCGTCCGCGAGAGCTCGCCGATCGCCAGCAACTGGCGCGCCGAGTCGACGCTGCGCGACTACCTCGTCCGGAACGGCATCGTCGCGATCGCGGAGATCGATACGCGTGCGCTCACGCGGACGCTGCGCTCCGCCGGCGTGATGCGCGGCGCGATCGCGACCGGCAGCGTCGATCCGGACGCCCTCGTGGAGCGCGCCCGCTCGATTGCGCCGATGGAGGGCACCGACCTGGTGCGCGAGGTCACGTGCGCCGCGCCGTACCACTGGTCCGCGGCGACGCTGGAGGAGGCGGGGGAGTTCGGGGTGCCGCCGGAGCGGCGCGCCTCGCGCCCGCTGCGCATCGCGGCGTACGACTTCGGGATCAAGCACAACATCCTGCGGCGCCTCACGCTGCACGGCTGTGACGTCACCGTCTTCCCCGCGTCCACGCCGGCGAGTGAGCTGCTCGCGGGGCAGCCCGACGGCGTGTTCCTCAGCAACGGCCCGGGCGATCCTTCGGCGCTGCCCTATGCCATCGAGAACGTCCGTCAGGTGCTGGAGACCGGCACCCCGACGTTCGGCATCTGCCTCGGACACCAGATCATGGGGCTCGCACTGGGGGGACGGACCTACAAGCTGAGGTTCGGCCATCGCGGCGCCAACCACCCGGTGAAGTTCCTCGAGTCGGGCCGGGTGGAGATCACGTCGCAGAATCACGGGTTCGCGGTGGACCCGGACTCGCTGCCGCCGGACGTGCGCGTGACGCACCTGAATCTCTACGACGGGACCGTCGAAGGCCTGCGCCACACGTCGAGGCCGGCCTTCTCGGTGCAGTACCACCCCGAGGCGGCCCCGGGTCCGCACGATGCGGACTATCTGTTCCGGCAGTTCATTGACGAGATCGAGGGGCGGTGAGGGGAACACGAAACCACGAAACTGAATATCGACTCACGAAAGCACGAAAGAAGCCCTTCAGAATTGCTTTCTTCGTGTTTTCGTGGGACCGGCGAAGCCGTGTTTCGTGTTTTCGTGTCCCGCTCCTCCTCCGTGGTTGAGACTCGCTGAAGACCGACATGCCCAGACGTACCGACCTGAAGCGCGTGCTCGTCATCGGATCCGGACCGATCGTGATCGGCCAGGCGTCCGAGTTCGACTATTCCGGCACGCAGGCGTGCAAGGCGCTGAAGGCGGAGGGGCTCGAGGTCGTGCTGGTGAACAGCAACCCGGCCACGATCATGACCGACCCCGAGATCGCGGACCGCACCTACGTCGAGCCGCTGACGGTGGAGATGGTCGCCGCGATCATCGAGCAGGAGAAGCCCGACGCGCTCCTGCCGACCGTGGGCGGGCAGACCGCCCTCAATCTCGCCGTGGCGCTCTACGAGAACGGCACGCTCGACCGCCACGGCGTATCGCTCATCGGCGCGCAGATCGACGCGATCAGGGTGGCGGAGGATCGGCTCCTCTTCCGCGACGCGATGCGCGAGATCGACGTGGAGGTTCCCGCCAGCGGGCTCGCGCGCTCCGCCGAGGAGGCCTTCGACATCGTCCAGCGCACGGGGTTCCCCGCCATCATCCGCCCGTCGTTCACGCTCGGCGGCGTCGGCGGCGGCATCGCGTACAACATCGAGGAGTTCCGCGATCTGGTCGCGCGCGGGCTGAACCTCAGCCCGGTTCACGAGATCCTCATCGAGGAGTCCGTGATCGGCTGGAAGGAGTTCGAGCTCGAGGTGATGCGCGACGTGGCCGACAACTTCGTCGTCATCTGCTCGATCGAGAACATCGATCCGATGGGGGTGCACACCGGCGACAGCATCACCGTCGCGCCGGCGCTGACGCTCACCGACCGGGAATACCAGCGCATGCGCGACGCGGCGCGCCGCATCATCCGGCGGGTCGGCGTCGAGACGGGCGGCAGCAACATCCAGTTCGCGATCAATCCCGCCGACGGCCGCATGCTCGCGATCGAGATGAACCCGCGCGTCTCGCGCTCGTCGGCCCTGGCGTCGAAGGCCACCGGGTTCCCCATCGCGAAGATTGCCGCGAAGCTCGCCCTGGGCTATCACCTCGACGAGATCCCGAACGACATCACGCGTCTCACGCCCGCATCCTTCGAGCCGACGATCGATTACGTCGTCGTGAAGATCCCGCGCTGGAACTTCGAGAAGTTCCCGGAGGCGGACCGCACGCTGACGACGCAGATGAAGTCGGTGGGGGAGGCGATGGCGATCGGCCGGACGTTCAAGGAGGCGTTCCTGAAGGGCATCCGCTCGCTCGAGCTCGGCAGCCGCCTGGGCCGTCTGTTCACGGTGCGGTCCGACGACGACGAGGAGGACGCGGCCGCGCTCCGGAAACGGCTGGCGGTGCCGAACGATCGGCGGATGTGGGCGCTGTTCGAGGCGCTCGAGCGCGGCTGGAGCCTCGCGGAGCTGCACGACGTCACGAAGATCGATCCGTGGTTCCTGCAGCAGTTCGCCGAGATCGTCGAGCTGAAAAAGACGGCGCGGATGATCGGCCTGCGCGAGATGTCGCAGGACCTGATGCTGACGCTGAAGCGCTCCGGGTTCGGCGACGCGGAGCTCGCGGGGATCCTCGGCGTCGACGAGTCGGCGGTCCGCGCGCGCCGCCAGGAGCTCGGGATCGACGTCGCCTACAAGCGCATCGACACCTGCGCCGCGGAGTTCGAGTCGTTCACCCCCTACCTGTACGGGTCGTACGAGCCGTTCTGCGAGGCGGATCCGACTCCCGCGCGGAAGGTCGTGATCCTCGGCAGCGGCCCCAACCGGATCGGGCAGGGCATCGAGTTCGACTACTGCTGCTGCCACGCCGCCTTCGCGCTGCGCGACGAGGGGTTCGAGACGGTGATGATCAACTGCAACCCCGAGACCGTCTCGACCGACTACGACACGACGGACCGCCTGTACTTCGAGCCGCTCACCTTCGAGGACGTCATGGCGGTGATCCGGAAGGAGCGCTCGGCCGGCGGCGAGGTGGCCTGCCTCGTCCAGTTCGGCGGGCAGACGCCGCTCAAGCTCGCGCTGCCGCTCGTCGAGGCCGGCGTGACGATTCTGGGCACGTCGCCCGACTCGATCGACCTCGCCGAGGATCGGCAGCGCTTCTCACAGCTGCTCTGGGAGCTGGGAATCCCGCAGCCGCCGAGCGGCACGGCGACGTCGCGATCGGAGGCGGCCAACGTGGCGGGCTCGATCGGATTCCCCGTCGTCGTGCGCCCGTCCTACGTGCTCGGCGGACGAGGCATGGCGATCGTGTACGACGGCGCCACGCTCGATCGGTACATGAACGACGCGGTGGACGTCTCGCACGAGCGCCCCGTGCTGATCGACAAGTTCCTCGAGGACGCTTTCGAGTTCGACGTCGACTGCGTGGCCGACGCGGCCGGCGCGGTCGTCATCGGCGGCATCATGGAGCACATCGAGGAGGCGGGGATCCACTCGGGCGACAGCTCGTGCGTCGTGCCCCCCTTCATGGTCGCCGAGCGCCACCTGGGCACGATCCGCGAGTACACGCGGCGCATCGCGCGGGCCCTCAAGGTCGTCGGCCTGATGAACGTCCAGTACGCGATCAAGGACGACACCGTCTACGTGCTCGAGGTCAACCCGCGCGCGTCCCGCACGGTGCCGTACCTGTCGAAGGCGACGGGCGTGCCGCTGGCGAAGGTCGCCGCGCGCGTCATGGGCGGCCGGACGCTCGCGGAGCTGGGGCTCGCCGACGACCTCGACGTGGCGGGCGTGTTCGTGAAGACCCCGGTGTTCCCGTTCGTCCGCTTCCCGGGCGTGGATACGATCCTCGGCCCCGAGATGAAGTCGACGGGCGAAGTGATGGGCGGCGCCGACAGCTTCGGCGCCGCGTTCGCCAAGGCGCAGCTCGCCGTGGGGCAGCGCCTGCCCGAGGAGGGCTGCGCGTTCATCAGCGTGAACAACGACGACAAGCCGACGGCGCTGCCGGTCGTGCGGGGCCTGGCGGAGCTGGGGTTCTCGATCGTCGCCACGCGCGGCACGGCCGCCTACCTGCGGGCGCACGGCATCGACGCCAACGTCGTCTACAAGGTGAACGAGGGGCGGCCCAACGTCGCCGACGAGATCGTCAACGGGACGATCCATCTCATCGTGAACACGCCCCTCGGCCGCGAGTCGTTCTTCGACGACCGCACCGTGCGCCGCGTCGCGATGATGCAGGGGGTGCCCTGCATCACCACGCTGACCGGCGCGTCCGCCGCCGTCTCCGCCATTCGCGCCCTCCGCAGCCAGACGCTGACCGCCCGCGCGCTCCAGGACTACCACGCCGGGATCGCCGCCGGCAGCGTGTAGCCGCGCTCGGCGCGCTCCCGTCCGCCTAACCTCCCCCGAATCGCAGCAGCCAGTCGGTGACGGCGTGCCAGGCCGCCGTGCCGCTCAACGGCACCCGGACGAGCTGCACGGCGAGCAGCGCACCGCCGGCGATCAAGTAGGCCGGATGCGGGCGGCCCCGCGTCCGCCAGTCGTGGACGATTGCGACCACGATCAGGAGATCCGCGAGCAGGTTGGGCACGAGCGAGAACGCCACTGTCGGCGGGGCGCCCACTCCTGGCGGCGGCGCGCCTGCAAGGAGGCGCACGAGGCGCGCCAGGGCAGGCGGAAGCATGCTGATCGTGGCGACCAGCATGAGCCGCATGTGGACCTCCGGACGCCGGATGCTGGCGATCGCGGCCGCCACTACGGCCGCGAAGAAGACGATGATCGTGACGGGCACGATCGAGAACGTGCGCGCCTCCAGCTCGAACCCTTCCGCCATCCCTCCCCGGATGCTGTGAACGGAAACGCCGATGCCGATGAGCAGCATCGCCGTGGCAAGCGACACGCCCGCCAGCCCCAGCATGCGGTGATGCTCGAAGCGTCCCGACGCGGCGAATCGCGCCTGCGCGAGGAAGACCAGCGTCCACGCGGTGAACAGCAGCCCATGGGCATGAAGGATCGGCGCTCCCGAGAACGATCCGCGCGCGACCGGCGCCCAGTAGGTGGGGACGAAACCCGCGACCGCGATGAAGACGATCGCCGCCGCCATCCGGACGTAGAACCGCCGCCCTGCCGCGTGCTGGAGCGGAACGGTCCCGGCCGCCAGCGGTCGTGGAACGGCTGCTGAACTCGCCGTCGACGCCATGACGCACTCCTCTCGTGCCCTGCGGCGGCCGCTCGGGAGAGTGCGACCGTTCTGCCGCGAACGGCGAACCGCCTGGCGGCAGGAATTCTCACACGAAACCTTCAGGTCCATCGCGATTTCTGCACGGCGGCGCGCCTGTGCCGCTGCGCCGCGCCTGTGCCGCTGCGCCGCGCCTTCTCCGCCCGGCCGATAGCTCCCGCAGGAGGCACCGGACGCGCATTCACCGGGGGCGATCGCTCCAGACCCGGCGCGTCACGCGGATTGCTCAGGTCGCGTCATGCCTCACGCGGCGGTGTGGCCCGCGCTGGCGCTCGCCTCCGGCATCGCCGCCGGAATCTGGTCGGGGGTGGACGCTCGCGTACTCGGCGGCGTTCTGTGCATCGTCACGGCCGCGGCTGTCGTCTGCCTGAAGCGGCGGCGCCCCTTCGCGTTGTTCTGGCTGGTCATGGCCGGCTGGTCGACGGCCGGCGCGGCCCTTGGCTCGCACGCGGATGCCACGGCGAGACGCCCGCCGCTCGCGGAGGCCGTCGCGGAGCTTGCGGCGGACGGGCCCCTGACCGTCGCCGGGCTCCTGCGGGAGGACGCATCGTTCACGCCCGCCGGCGTCGCAGTGCACCTCGACGTCGAGACCATTGCGGCCGGCCGGCACGTCCGCCCGGCCTCCGGCGGGGCGCGCCTGACCGTCGTCGGCCGGCCTCCGATGGCGGCGGTGCACGAGTGGCGCGCGGGGCGCCGCGTCCGCGTTCCGGCGACACTGCGCCAGCCGACCCGCTATCACAATGACGGCGTTCCCGATCATCGCCTCGGCCTCGCGCGCCGCGGGACGGTGCTGCTCGGGTCCGTCAAGAGCGCGCTGCTCGTCGACGTCGTGGCGCGCGGCTCCTGGTTCGACGAGATCTTCGCAGCTGCCCGGCAGCTGGTCCGCGATCGGGTCGACGCGTCGGTCGGGCGCCTCGGGGCGCGCTCCTCCGCGATCGTGACCGCCGTGCTGATCGGGGATCGCGCCGGGCTGGACGACACCGTCCAGCGGCAGCTCCAGGAAGCCGGCACGTATCACGTCATCGCGATCTCCGGCGGCAACATCGCGATCTTCGCCGTCCTGCTGCTGACGATCGGCCGGGTGGTGCGCCTGCCGTGGCGCGCACGGCTGGCGATTACGGCCATGGGGCTCGTCGCCTACGGAGGCGTGGCGGGCGGCGACAGCTCCGTGTCGCGCGCGATCGTGATGGCACTCGTGTACCTGGCGGCCCTCGCCCTGGACCACCGGAGCGGCCCCGCCAGCGCGCTGGCGATCGCGGCGACGCTCATCCTGTGCGCCACGCCGCTGGCGCTGATGGACGCCGGGTTCCTGTTGACGTTCGGCGCGACGATCGCGATCGTGATTGGCGTGCCGCGCGCGATCCAGGCCTGCCGCCCGTACGGCGTGCCCGCGGCGGCCGCCGGCGTGGTGGCGGCGTCGCTCGCGAGCGAGGTCGCGCTCCTTCCGATCGGCGCGTTCTACTTCATGCGCGTCACGTTCGCCGGCCTCGCTCTGAACCTGGCCGCCGTGCCGCTGATGTCCGTCGTGCAGATCGGCGGCCTCGTGGCAGTCGCGGCCGGAACGGTGCACGAGCCCGCCGCGAGAGTCGCGGCGTGGGTGCCGCACCTGGCCGCCGAGGGGCTGGTGCGCTCGGCGGCCCTCGTGGACCTCGCCCCGTGGGTCACGTGGCGTGTGCCGCCGCCGGCCTGGTGGCTCATCGCCGGCTACTACGTGCTGCTCGCCGCGTGGCTGACGCGGCGCCGCTGGGTCCGGTGGATGGTGCCCGGCCACGCGTCCGCCGCCTTGTTCTCACGCGCCTGCCTCGCCGGCGCCGCGCTGCTGATCGTCTCGGGGCCGCTGAACGGCGGCGTCGATCGCCGTCCCGGGTTCCTCCGGGTCACCGTCTTCGACGTCGGGCAGGGAGACGCCACGCTGATTCAGATGCCGGACGGCCGCGCCGTACTCGTGGACACCGGCGGGCTCGGGGGACAGTCGCGGTTCGATATCGGCGAACGCGTCGTCGCCCCCGCGGTATGGGCGCTCGGCATCCGCCGGCTCGAGGGCCTGGTGGTGTCACACGGCGATCCCGATCACATGGGAGGCGCACCCGCGCTGCTCTCGATGCTGCGCCCGCGCGAGGTGTGGGAGGGAATCCCGGTCGAGCGCCACGAACCGCTTCGCGTGCTCGCAGGCCTGGCGGCCGCGCGCGCGATCCCGTGGCACCGGGTCCGAACCGGACAGGAACGCCGGTACGGAGCGGTGACGATCGGCGTGCTCCATCCCGGCGTCCCGGACTGGGAACGCCAGCGCGTCCGCAACGACGACTCCATCGTCCTCGACGTGCGGTTCGGCGAGGTCTCCGTCATCCTGCCGGGCGACATCGGCGCGGAGGTCGAACGCTCCCTCGCGGGAGCGCTGAAGCCGGCCGCCATCCGCGTGCTCAAAGTCGCGCACCACGGCAGCGCCACGTCCACGTCCGCCGCCTTCCTCGAGGCGCTGCAACCCCACATCGCCCTCGTCAGCTGCGGACGGGACAACCGCTACGGGCACCCCGTGCCGGCGGTGCTGGAGCGGCTCACCGCCGCGGGCGCGGCGATCTACCGGACGGACACCGACGGCGCGGTGGCGATCGAAACGGATGGGAAGAGCATCGACGTCCGTACCTGGCGGGAGCGGAAGAAGACACGAAAACGCGAAACGCGCTGACGCGTGTCGCACGAAAACACGAAATTCGGTCTTGATCCTTTGCAGGACGCGATATGGCGAACATGCTAGTGAGAAGTTCTCTGACGCCCGAAGACGAAGAAGCGATCCACGACACGATCGGCTCTGCGATCCGGGTGCATCGGGAGCTGGGCCCTGGTCTTCCGGAGCGGTTCTATAGATCGGCGTTCTGCGTCGAACTGGACGCGCAGGGCATTTCATACGTCACCGAGCATCCCGTTGCCGTTTCGTATCGTGGAAGGCCGCTGGGCATACAACGACTCGATCTCCTGGTGGAGAAACGCGTAGTGGTGGAACTGAAGGCGGTCGATCGCCTGGACGCAGTCCACCGCGCGCAGCTGCTCTCCTACCTGCGCGCCGCACGCCTGCGTGCGGGGCTGCTGTTCAACTTCAACGCCGTGACACTCGTCATCCGGCGCGTCGTTCTCTAGACACGAAAACACGAAGAGTGGTCCGTTACTGCTCGTGCAGCACGGCGACCGTGTCGGTCCGCATGGCGCGGCGCGACGGGAGGTACGCCGCCAGCACCGCCACGAACAGCAGCGCGGCCGCCGCGCCCGCGAGCGTGGCCGGATCGGAGGGGCTCACCTGGTAGAGCAGCGACTGCAGCAGCCGGCCGCCCGCGAGTGCGCACCCGAGACCGGCTGCGACCCCGAGCGCGGCGACGAGCAGTGCCTGCCGCAGGACGAGCCCGCGCAGCCGGGATGGAGAGGCCCCCAGGGCGTGACGGATGGCGAGCTCCCTCGTGCGCTGGCGGACGACAAACGCCAGCACCGCGTACAGCCCGATTCCGGCGAGCAGGAGCGCCCCCGCTCCGAACACGCCCAGCAGGATCGCGTTCAGGCGCGGCCGTGCGAGCTGTTGTGCCAGGAGAGTCTCGATCCGGTCGGTCGCCATCACCGCCAACGTCGGGTCCGTGTCGTGGACGACGTGCCGGATGGATGACAGCGGGACGCCGGCGCCGGCAGTGCGAACCGCGAGCGATGTCATCAGGCGGATCGCTCCGCCCATCTGGCGATAAGGCAGGTACACGGTCGGCGTGACGTCGCGCAGTGCGCGGTAACGTGTTTCCGGTACCACGCCGACGACCGTACGCCAGTCGTCGGGTCCTCGCGGCGATCCGAGGCTGAGCCGCCGGCCGACGGGGTCCTCGCCTGGCCAAAGAACGCGGGCGGCGCCATCGCTCAGGACGACGACCAGTGCGCTCCCTTCGCGGTCGGCCTCCGAGAAGCCGCGGCCCCGCAATAGCGGCAGGTCCAGCGCGCGGAAGTATCCGTGTCCGACGGCCGCCATGTTGAACGCAGGCATCGCGTGCCGTTCAGGCGAAGGTCCTCCTTCGGGGACGAACCAGCCGTCCCACCCGACGCCGGCTCCCGTGAACGGCCTGATGTTGACGGGGGCGGCGGCGACCACGTCGGGGAGGGCCTCGAGTTGTGGAATCAGGCGATCGTAGATCGCGAGAACCTCCTCCGGGCGGTCGAACGCCTCCTGTGGCCAGGCGAGATGGACGACGCTCAAGGAGCCGGGATCGAATCCGACGTTCTGCCGCTCCAGCTCCAGGAGGCTCCGTCCGATCAGCCCAGCCGCCGCGAGGACCACCACCGCGAGTGCGACCTGGAAAGCGACAAGCGCGTGCTGCACCCGCCGCGCGGCGCGGCCGGTCGTGCTCGTCCGATCGCCTCCCGCGAGAGCCGCCGTCGGCCTTCGCGCGATCCACAGCGCGGGCGCGACGCCGCAGATCAGGATCGCGATCAGCGTCACCTCGATTGCGATGCCGAACGGGACGCCCGCGTGGACCACCTCATCGATCCGCGGCAGCTCGGGAGGCGAGAAAGCGACGAGAGTCCGCAGGATGGCGATCGCCAGCATCGCTCCAGTCAGCCCGCTTGCGAGGATGATCAAGCAGGCCTCGGCCAGCATCTCGCGGAAGAGACGCGCGCGGCCCGCCCCCAGCGCCCGCCGCACCGCGATGTCGTGCGTGCGGCCGGCCGCCCGGACGAGCATCAGGTTCGCGACGTTGACGCAGGCGATCACCAGCAGGAGAGCGGCGGCGGCCGAGAGCAGGAGCAGGGCCGGGCGCACGTCGCCGAGCACCACGTCGGTCAAGGTCCTCGCCGACGCTTTGAGATCCTCCCGGACGCGCGATCCCTGGCGGCGGAACGACTCGCGGAGCTCCGCGGCCGCATGCGCGGGCGTCGCCTCGTCGACGAGCCGCCCCAGCGGAATCACCTCGCCGGGGCCGAGCGGCTCGAGCGGCACCCACACATCGGTGGCGGTCGGATAGTCGAGTCCGCGTGGGGCGACGCCGACGATCGTGTACGTCCGGTCCCTCTGATGGAGCGTCACCCGCCGGCCGATGACGTCAGGATCGCCGTCGAACCCGCCGCGCCACAGCTCGTAGCTGATCGCCGCGACCGGCGCAGCGCCCGCGACATCATCGTCCGGAGCCAGGAGACGCCCGAGCGATGGGGTAACCCCGAGAGCCTCGAAGAAGTTGCCCGTGACCAGGCCGAGATTCAGCGACAGAACGCGATCGCCGTCCCGTATGGCATGCGGCGAGCCGCCGGCGCTGACGGTACCGGCAACGGTCACGAGCGTCCGGGCTTCCTCACGGAATCGACGAAAGTGCTCGTATGTGAGCGGGAATCGGCGGATGCTGCCCTCGGCGCCGCCCGTCAGCACCACGATGCGATCCTGATCTTGGACCGGGAGCGGCTGCCGGAGCACGCTGTCGCCAATGGCGAACATCGCGACCGCGATGCCGATGCCCGGCGCGAGCGCGGCGGTCGCCGCCGCCGCGGCCCCAAGCTGGCGCATCACGCGGCGCCACGCGAAGCGAAGCTCACGTCCGAGGTCCCGAAGCACGTCCATGCCCTCACGCCTCCTCGAACTGACCAGTCCGATCTTCCGCCGAATCGCAGCGTTGTGTCACCCGGAACGTGAAGACACGAAGGCTGATGCCGTCCCACAAAGCCGGAATCGTACAGGCCTGGGAATGATTTCGTGTTTTCGTGGGCAAGAAGCCAATTCGTGTTTTCGTGTCCCCCGTCCGGCTCCGTGCTAACATCCGCGCCGTTCCACACAAGCGAGGTCAGTCATGCCTGCCAGTCCTGCGCGGTTCGCGGCGCTGCTGATGGCGCTGCTGGTCTGTCTGTCCGCCGCGACGCCCGCTTCGGCCGGTCAGGGCCGGAAGCTCAGTCAGCGGGACGTCGCCAGGACCATCACGGAGGCCGACAAGCTCGCCGCCGAAGGGCGGCTCGAGGAGGCGCGGCAGACGCTGTCGGCGGCGCTCGAGAAAGACCCTTCCCAGGCGGCCATCGCCCTGAAGCTCGCCGGGACCTGTGAAGCGCTGGGTGACTGGGACTGCGTCAGCACCGCGTCGCAGATCGCGGCGACCGGCGCCCAGGGACCCGAGAAGGCGCAGGCCCACGCGGGCCTGGCGGCCGCCCACCTGCGCGCCGGACGGCACGGCGATGCGGTCGAGAACGCCCGGATGGCCATCGAGCTGGAACCGTCGCTGGCCGCCGCCCACGTGACGCTCGCGGCGGGATTGTCTCAGCAGCGGGATCCCGGAGCGCTTGCCGCCGCGCAGAAGGCGGTCGAGGTCGCGCCTTCCAGTCCATTGGCGCACGCGGTGCTCGGTGCCACCCTCGCGGGCGAGGGACAGGCAGCCGCGGCCGAGGGTGCCTTCCGGAAGGCGCTCGAGTTGGATCCGAACGCCACGGGGGCGCACGCGGGGCTGGCGCAGCTGCAGTTCGCCGCCGGCGATCACGCCGCCGCGATCGCGTCCGCCACGAGCGCGCTCGGCCGAGACGACTCGCTCGGCCCCCTGTACTCGCTGCGGGGGCGTGCGCGCTTCGCTGCCGGCGATGCCGACGGGGCCCTGCAGGACCTGCAGCGGGCCGTCACGCTGCAGCCTCAGGACGAGCAGGCGCACACGGCGCTGGGGGACCTTCATCTCGCACGCAAGAGCCTCGACCTTGCGTCCAGCCACTACCGCCGGGCAGTCAGCATCAATCCGCAGCTCGCGCCCGCGCACCTCGGCCTGGCCGAGACGATGGTGGCCTACCGCCAGATGGATTCGGCCCGCGACTCGATCGAGCAGGCCGCGCGGCTGCTGCCCGACTCCGCGAAGGCGCAGCACCTGCTCGGCGTCCTGCGCGAGCACCAGAAGCAGCCCGAGGAGGCGCTGGCCGCGTTCCAGAAGGCCGCGGCCCTCGATCCACAGATGGCGTCAGCGCACCACGGCGTGGGGCGCATCCTCCGCGAGCACAAGAAGGATGCGCCGGGATCGGTGGCGAGCCTCGAGATGGCGGCCTCGCTCGCGCCGGAGGATCCCGACATCCTCACGGACTACGCCGTGGCGCTCTATGACGCCAAGCAGGGCGAGAAGGCAATTCCGTACCTGCAGAAGGCCGTGGCCACGCCCGACTACAAGAACCCGATGGGGCTTGCCGTACTCGGCCTCGCGCTGAAGGATCGGCAGTCGTTCGGCGATGCCCTCGGCTACTTCGAGCGGGCGGCGGAGCTGGCCCCCAAGTGGTGGCTGCCGCACTGGGGCGCTGCGTGGTCGCACTTCGCGCTGATCAAGCCGGGCTGTCCGTGCGGCGCGGCCGACGAGGACCGCGTGAAGAAGATGAAGGCGCACTACGACCAGATGACGAGCCTCGAAGGGAAGGACGACGCCCTGCAGACGCGGCTCCAGGCCCTGGTCGACGGGCAGAAGATCAGGTAGGGGCGACGCATGCGTCGCCCGTTCCGCGCATCGCATTGTCCGCCCATCATCGGCGCCCGATCGGCCACGTGATCACCGACCCATAGCCGCCCGCAGCCGCTTCAGCATCTGCATCTGCCCCGCGTGATAGGCGTCGTGCTGCGCGATGCCGACGATGAGCTCGCCCTTCGTCCAGCGCTTTCCGTCGGGGAGGGCGTCGTTGTAGCGGTGGACCGGCACCGCGGCGATCGCGGCGATCAGGCGATCGTGCTCCGCCTTCAGCAGGGCCACATCGGCCGCCCACGCCTTCGCGTCCGCGCTCCTCGGCACGTCCGGCCAGTTCGCCGGAGAGCGCGGGAAGCGGGCGTCCGTGCCGCCCTCCAGTCGCCGGCGTACGGCGTACTTCCAGTAGGCGACGTGCAGCGCCAGGGCCCAGATACTCTTCCGCCCGGCAGCCGGCGTCCAGAGCGCCTGATCCGCGGTGACGCCGCGGAGCGCGCCGACCGGTGTGGGGCCGCCGTGCCAGGCGCCGCGCCCGGGACGCGGCTGGACGTTCTCGATCAACAGGGTCTGAATGGGATCGGGCATGTCGGTGACTCACGCGCGTTCACGCGGCGGAGTGGTGCGGCTTCCCGATGCCGAGGGCGGCCAGGAACTCCCGCTCCATCCGCTCGAGCGGCTCGCGGCGGCCGTGCTTCCAGTCGCGGAACGGCTGCCAGAACCGGAACACGCGGGCGCGGCGGAACGGCCGGAACACGACGGCCAGCGGGTTGAACGAGCGGTGGCCGCCGAAGTGATGGAACGCGACCGTCGCGAGCGTCGTGCGCCAGCGTGCGCGCTGCGACCAGTTCAGCACGACGGCGCGGTCTTCGATCAGGGGCAGGATGTCGCGCTCGAGGCTTGCCTGCCAGACCGGGCTGTCCGAGTACGCGAACAGCACGTCCCGCCCACGCGGCAGCCACCAGGCCCAGATCGCCGCGTAGAGCGCCGCAACGTAGATGACGTAGATCAGCAGCAGGACCAGGAGGACGGGGGACAGGAGCAGGACCAGCGCGCCAATCAGCACCCCGTGCCACCAGACGGTCCCTTGCGGAACGGCGCCCGCGGGCGATGGTGCGCCTGGCCCACGGCTGATCATGGGCAGTGATTGTAAGACGGGAAGGTGATGGTCACTGGCGCGATGGCTCGCTCTTTCCTGGGACACGTCTCAGCTTCCTGTTTTCGTATCCTCCGTTCTCCCGCCGGGTCTGTGCTCGGTCCCCTTGATCACCTCCCATTCCCGCTCCAGCGCGTCGACTCCCACCTCCTTCATCGCCACCCCGCGGCCGGCGACCCGCCGCTCCAGTTCCGTGAACCGCCGCGCGAACTTGCTGTTGGCGCGCCGCAGCGCCCCTTCCGGCTCCACGCCCAGCTTCCGCGAGAGGTTGGCGATCGCGAAGAGCAGGTCGCCGACCTCCTCCTCGAGCTCCGCATTGTCCCTTGTCCCTTTTCCCTTATCCCTTGAAGTGCCGCGGGCGGCCACGGCGGCCTCAATCTCGTCCACCTCCTCCCGGATCTTCCCGAGCACGTCCGCCGCGCGCTCCCAGTCGAAGCCGGCGCTCGCCGCGCGGCTGCCGTACTCGTAGGCGCGCAGCAGTCCCGGCAGCGTTCGCGGGACGCTCTCCAGCAGCGTCTTCGGCGCCCGGCCCGCGTGCGCCCGCTCCTCGCGCTTCAGCTCCTGCCAGCGGCCCAGCACCTCCTCGGCCGAGCGCGCCCGCGCCTGATCGCCGAACACGTGCGGATGGCGGCGCACGAGCTTGTCGGTGACGGTCGCGACGGCGTCGCCGATCGAGAAGTCGCCTGCCTCCTCGGCGACGCGGGCCAGGAAGACGATCTCGAAGAGCAGGTCTCCGAGCTCCTCCCGGAGATCGTGCGCGTCGCCGCTGTCGATCGCGTCGAGCGCCTCGTACGTCTCCTCGAGGAGGTAGGGGCTCAGCGACTGCAGCGTCTGCTCGCGATCCCACGGACAGCCCTCCGGCGATCGCAGGGTGCGCATGACCTCGACGAGCTGGTTGAACCGATCACCGGGGGTCGACATGGATCCGTCCTGGGCGAAGGCGCTAGAATGGTGCGTTCGAGGCCATTCTATGTCCTCCACCGTCACCTTCGTCGGCTTCGTCGTCTCGCTCGTCCACACCGCCTACGTGCACTTCGGCGACGTGGCCGACCCGGAATCGGCCGCGCCGCAGGCCGCGGATCTGCCCGCGGCGCAGCAGATCATCGACATCCTCGCGCTGCTCGAGGAGAAGACGCGCGGCAACCTGTCGGCCGAGGAGCGCCAGGTGCTGGAGCAGGCGCTCTACGAGCTCCGGCTGCGCTACGTGCAGGTGTCGCAGCAGACGCCTCGCATCGTGGTGCCGTGAGCCGGCACGCGCGCGTCACCTTCCTCGGTACCGGCACGTCGCACGGCGTCCCGATGATCGGCTGCGCCTGTGCCGTCTGCCGGTCCGACGATCCGCGGGACCGGCGCTGGCGGCCCTCCATCTACATCGAGTTCCCCGACGCCGCGGTGCTCGTGGACACGTCGACGGACCTCCGCTCGCAGGCGCTGCAGTTCGGCGTGGACCGCGTGGACGCCATTCTGTTCACGCACGGCCATGCCGACCACGTCCTCGGCCTCGACGAGGTCCGCCGCTTCAACGACCTGCAGAAGGTGAACATCCCGTGCTACGCGGATGCGCAGACCGTTTCGGAGCTCCGCCGGACGTTCGCCTATGTCTTCGACGCGCGCACGCCCGCCGGCGGCGGCCTGCCGGCGCTCGATCTGTTCCCCGTCTGCGGCGAGTTCTCGCTCGGCCGGCAGGTGATCGTCCCCGTGCCGCTGCTGCACGGGCGCCGGACGATCCTGGGCTACCGGACCGGCACCTTCGCCTATCTCACCGACTGCAGCGCGATCCCCGAGTCGTCGTGGCCGCTGCTCGAGGGGGTGGAGTCGGTCGTCATCGACGCGCTGCGTCACCGCCCGCACCCGACGCACTTCAACGTGTCGCAGGCCCTCGAGGCCGTGGCGCGGCTGCGCCCGGCGCGCGCGTGGTTCACGCACATCGCGCACGACCTGTCCCACGCGGCCACCTGCGCGGCTCTGCCGGAGGGCGTCGAACTGGCATATGATGGGCTCACGGTCGACGTGACGGTGTAAGGCGTGGATGTCATTCACTTTCCCGACGACCCGCGGCCGAACCGCTGGACGAGTCCCGTCCTGGCCCTCGGCAATTTCGATGGCCTGCATCGCGGCCACATCAAGATCCTCGAGCGCGTGAAGCGGCGCGCGGCCGAACGCGCCGGAACCTCGGTCGTGATGACCTTCGACCCGCACCCGCCGCGCATCGTCCGCCCCGAGAAGGCGCCGCCGCTGCTCATGACCGCGGCGCAGCGGCTGGAGGCGATCGGGCAGGCCGGCGTCCAGGGCGCCGCCGTCGTGCGCTTCACGCCGGAGCTGTCGCGATGGGAGCCCGAGACGTTCGTGCGGACGGTGCTCGTCGAGTGGCTCCGCGTGGCGGAGGTGTGGGTGGGCGCGAACTTTCTCTTCGGCCGCGAGCGCGCCGGCAACTTCACCCTGCTGAGGTCCCTGGGCGCGCGCTACGGCTTCCGCGCGGAGAAGATCGATCCGGTGCGCTACAAGGAGTTCGTGGTCAGCAGCACGCGCGTGCGCCGGCTGATTGCCGAGGGTCGGGTGGACGAGGCGGGCGCGCTGCTCGGACGCCAGTACTCGATCGACGGCGTCGTCGTCCAGGGGGCGCGGCGCGGGCAGGGGCTCGGGTTCCCCACGGCGAACCTGCAGAGCGAGAACGAGCTCGTGCCGCCGAACGGCGTCTACGCGACGACCGTCTCGTTCGAGGGCGTGGTGTACCCGTCGGTGACGAACATCGGGGTGCGGCCGACGTTCGGAGGGACGCCCGCGCCCGTGATCGAGACCCACATCCTCGGCTTCGATCGCGATCTCTACGGCGCCCGGCTGCGGCTCGGCTTCGTGCAGCGGATCCGGGACGAACGCGCCTTCGAGAGCGTCGATCTGCTTCGCGCGCAGATTCAGGCCGATACCAGCCGCGTGCAGGCGCTCTTCGACCGGATGTCGCTCTAGGGACCATCGCCCGTGGAGACGTTCCGCTTCGCCATCGCCCTCGCCGCCGACGCCGAATCGCTCGACCTGCTGCGCGAGCTGTCGAGCCAGATCGCACGCTCGGCGGGACTCGACGATCGCGGCGCCCGGCGCGCCGGAGACGAGCTGGTGGACCAGATCGCGCAGCGGAGCGCGGGCCGAGACGCACGCGTGACCGTGAGCTTCGAACGGCGCGAAGAAGCCGGTCCCGTCGACGTGGAAGTCACACCGGCCGCCGCCGGCCCCTCGCCCGGCAGCGGCCGGACGCCTGCAGCCGATGGCGCGCGCGCCGCCGAGGTGCGCCGCTCCTGGAGCGCCTCCTGATCGACCCGAGCCTTCTCATCGAACGATGCGCCTCTACAACACCCTGACACGCCAGGAGGAGGAGTTCTCGCCTGCCGAAGACGGTGCTGTCCGCATGTATACGTGCGGCCTCACCGTCTACAACCGCGGCCACATCGGCAACTTCCGCACGTTCGTGTGCGTCGACGTCCTCCGCCGGACGCTCAAGTACGTGTGCGGCTATCCGATGCGGCAGGTGATGAACTTCACCGACGTGGACGACCGGACGATCGCGGGCTCCCGGAAGGCAGGCGTCCCGTTGCGGGAGTACACGGAGACGTTCATCGGCGCGTTTCACGAGGACGCACGGACGGTCGGGCTCGAGCCGGCCGAGGAAATGCCGCGGGCGACCGACGAGGCGAACCTCCGCGCCATGACGGACCTCGTCGCCGCGCTCGAGCGGGCCGGACACACCTACCGGAGCGACGGCTCGATCTACTTCCGCATCGGCAGCTTCGACCGGTACGGGGCGCTCGCCCGGCTCGACCACGCCGGAATCCGTCCCGGCGCGCGGGTCGAGACCGATTCCTACACGAAGGAGGACGCGCGCGACTTCGTCCTGTGGAAGGCGGCGGCCCCCGGCGAGCCCACGTGGGACCTGGGGCTCGGTCCGGGACGTCCGGGCTGGCATCTCGAGTGCTCGGCGATGGCGCTGCGGCTGCTGGGAAACCCGCCGATCGACATCCACACCGGCGGCGTCGATCTCGTCTTTCCGCACCACGAGAACGAGATCGCCCAGAGCGAGGGCGCGACCGGCCGCCCGTTCTCGCGGTTCTGGTTCCACGTCGAGCACCTGCAGATCGACGAGCAGAAGATGTCGAAGTCGCTCGGCAACGTCTTCAACGTGCCCGACGTGCTCGAGCGCGGGTACCGCGCCTCGGCGCTCCGCTATCTGCTGCTCTCGACGCACTACCGCAAGCAGCTCAAGTTCAGCTGGGACACCCTGTCGCAGGCGGAGGAGTCGGTGCGGCGCCTCGCCGACTTCCTCGCGCGGCTCGAGACGGTGACCGGACCCGGATCGCATCCCGAGGTCCTGGAGGCGATCGCGTCGGCGCGCGCCGGCTTCGAGTCGGCGCTCAAACAGGACCTGAACACCGCTGCCGCGCTGGCCGCGGTCTTCGATCTGGTACGGCTGCTGAACGGCGCCATCGACGAGGGGCGGATCGGACGCGACGATGCCGGGGCCGCACGAGCGGCGTTCGACGACTTCGACCGCGTCTTCGGTGTCATGGCGCTGCGCCGCGACGAAGACGCGCGTCCACCCGTGGATCCGGCGGAGATCGAGCGGCTGATCGCCGAGCGCCAGGCCGCCCGGCAGCGCCGCGCCTTTGCCGAGGCGGACCGCATCCGAGACGATCTGGCCGCGCGCGGCATCATCCTGGAAGACTCGCCCTCGGGGACGCGGTGGAAGCGCAGGTAGGAACACGAACGCACGAAATTCGATCGTCGTCCCCCGAAAACACGGAATCGGAATCCTCAACGGTTATGCTCTACTGACTGAAGAGCTCTCGCAGTGATGTTCGATGTGCGGTCCTGAACGATGACCGGCCCTGAGATCAAGACGCCGCTGCCCGGCCCGCGCGCCGCGGCGATCATCGCGCGCGACGCGAGGTTCGTCTCCCCGTCCTACACGCGTGGATACCCGCTCGTCATCTCGCACGGCGAAGGGGCCATCGTCGAGGACGTCGACGGCAACCGGTTCCTCGATTGTGCTGCCGGCATCGCCGTGAACTCGACCGGCCACGCCCATCCGGAGGTCGTCCGCGCCGTCACGGAACAGGCCCGCCGCTTCCTCCACATGTCGGGCACCGACTTCTACTACGAGCCGCAGGTGCGGCTCGCGGAGGAACTGGCGGCCGTGGCGCCGATGCGCGGCGAGGTGCGGACCTTCTTCGGCAACTCCGGCGCCGAGGCCGTCGAGGCGTCGCTGAAGCTCGCGCGGTGGCACACGAAACGGCAGGCCTTCATCGCCTTCCTCGGCTCGTTCCACGGCCGGACGATGGGCGCGCTGTCGCTGACGGCGAGCAAGGCGCAGCAGCGGAAGGGATTCGGACCGTTGCTGCCCGGCGTGTACCACGCGCCGTACGCGAACTGCTACCGCTGTCCGGTCGGACGGCAGCCGGAGACGTGCGAGGCGGAGTGCCTTGCCTTCATCGAGGATCAGATCCTCGTCCACCTCGTGTCGCCCGACGAGGTCGCGGCGGTCGTGGTCGAGCCGATTCAGGGGGAAGGGGGGTACGTCGTGCCTCCCGCCACGTTCCTCGTACGGCTGCGGGAGCTGACCGCACGGCACGGAATGCTGCTGATCGCCGACGAAGTGCAGTCGGGCATGGGTCGCACCGGGAAGATGTTCGCCATCGAGCACGCCGGCGTGGAGCCCGACGTCGTGGCCGCCGCGAAGGGGATTGCGTCGGGGCTGCCGCTCGGCACCTGCACGGCCCGCGCCGACATCATGGCGTGGCCCCCGGGCGCGCACGCGAGCACGTTCGGCGGAAACCCGGTGGCCTGCGCGGCGGCGCTTGCGACGCTGGACCTGCTGCGGCGCGAGCTGATGCGCAACGCGGAGGACGTGGGCGGCTATCTGAAGGACGGCCTCCTCGCGCTCCAGGAGAAGCACGCGCTCATCGGGGACGTGCGCGGGCGCGGCCTGATGCTCGGCCTCGAGCTGGTGCGCGATCGCACGACGAAGGAGCGCGCCATCGCCGAGCGCGACGCCATCGTCCACGCGGCGTTCGAGAAGGGGCTGCTGATCCTGGGCGCCGGCCGCAACGCCATCCGGCTGTCGCCTCCGCTCGTGCTGACACGCGCCCAGGCGGATATCGTCCTGCGCATTCTCGACGAGGTCATCGACGGCGTCGCACGTGGGACAGGGCTGTAGCCCTGTGTGGGGCAGGGCTTCAGCCCTGCGGCCACTCCCCGGCTGCGGCACGTGGGGCAGGGCTTCAGCCCTGCGGTCACTCCCCGGCTGCGAACGCGTCCGTGACGATCTCCACCGCCGGCCGTCCGCCCTCGTCGAACGTGACCGCCGCGACGTCGAACCGGCACCGCGAGCCCCCGGGCCGCCGCCTGGCGAGATAGTCGGCGGCCATCGCCACGACCTGCCGCCGCTTGGCGGCCGTGACGGCCTCCAGCGGCGTCCCGAACCGGGGGGATGCACGGGTCTTCACTTCGACGAACACCAGGGTTGGCCCCTGGCGGGCGACGATGTCAAGTTCTCCACTGCGGGTGCGGTAACGGCGATCAAGAATTGCGTACCCGCGGCGGCGCAGCTCGGCGCACGCGAGATCTTCGCCGGTTCTGCCGAGGGTGCAGTGCTGGGACTTGCGCATGACGCGTCGCGGAGCAACCGGCGGGCCAGCTGTGGGGGCGCCGGCCAGCAGTCAGGGGTGGCGGTCAGCGGTCAGGGAGTTGCGAGTTGATAACCGTTAGGAAGCCTCGTGCCTGAACTCCGGAAGGATCCCATTACCGGCCGCTGGGTCATCATCGCGACGGAGCGGCGGAAGCGTCCGAACGACTTCCGGCTCGAGAGCCCCAGCCTGAACGGCGGGCGTTTCTGTCCGTTCTGTGAGGGGCACGAGCAGCACACGCCCCGCGAGGTGCTGTCGTACCGGCATGCCGGCGCGCCGAACGGTCCCGGGTGGGACGTGCGCGTCGTCCCGAACAAGTTCCCGGCGCTGCAGGTCGAAGGGGATCTGGACCGGCAGGGCGAGGGGCTCTTCGACAAGATGAGCGGGGTCGGCGCGCACGAGGTGATCATCGAGACGCCCGATCACCACGCCTCGCTCGCGGCGCTGCCGGTGAGCGCCATCGAGCGCATCCTCTGGGCATTCCGTGAGCGCGTGCTCGATCTCCGGCAGGATCAGCGGTTCCGCTACATCCTCATCTTCAAGAACCACGGCGCCGCCGCGGGCGCGTCGCTGGAGCACCCGCACTCACAGCTGATCGCGCTGCCCATCGTGCCGCTGCAGGTGCGGGAGGAGGTCGAGGGGGCCCGGCACCACTTCGAGATGAAGGAGCGGTGCGTCTTCTGCGACGTCATCCGGCAGGAGACCGAGGGCCGCTCGCGGGTGATCTCGGAGAACGCGGAGTTCGTGGCGCTGGCGCCGTACGCGCCGCGGTTTCCGTTCGAGACGTGGATCCTGCCGCGGCGGCACGGCTCCAACTTCGAGGACGCGCCGCGGCACGAGTACGACGCGCTCGCGCGGATGCTCAAGGAGATCCTGAACCGCATGAATCGCGCGCTGCTGACGCCGCCGTTCAACCTGGTGCTCCACAGCGCGCCGTTCCAGGAGGACTCGCTGCGCCGCGTCTATCACTGGCACGTGGAGATCATGCCGAAGCTCACCAAGGTCGCGGGGTTCGAGTGGGGGAGCGGCTTCTACATCAACCCGACGTCGCCTGAGGAGGCCGCCCAGGTCCTTCGCGACGTGCCGATCTGATCGGGTCCCTCGCGTCTTCGGCGATCGCCCCGCTTCAGCCCCGGCCGAGCGTAAGCCTTCCTGCTGCAGGCGTTTAGGAGCCTGGTCGCCGCGCCCGCGGCGTCTTGCCGGGCTTTTGCGGCGTGTGGTACAGTCGGAGGTCGCGGATCGCGGCGCGAGCGGGAATAACTCAGTGGTAGAGTGCGACCTTGCCAAGGTCGAAGTCGCGGGTTCGAATCCCGTTTCCCGCTCCATCCTTCGCTCGCCTGGCGCTTCAGCGAGCTACGGATGGCAAGCCAGCCTTCGCGCTTGATCCCGGCGAAGGCTGCCTCGCCGATGGTCTGGGGGTCATGACCGCGAAGGCGGGCATCTTCGCTTCGAACTCCACCTGAGCGTCACACGATGCTGCTCCTCACCGGCCCCGAGCGTTGTCGTCGCCGCGCGTAGACGCGGCCGGACCGTTCCTGCACACTCGAGAGTCCAGCCGGCGCCGTAGCCAAGTGGTAAGGCAGAGGTCTGCAAAACCTCCATCCCCGGTTCAAATCCGGGCGGCGCCTCCAAATTTCCAGTGCAAACGCAAATGGATTGTGCGCCAGCAGCACAAACCCCCGATTAGCAATTGGACTACAGTGGACTACAAACCGTAGACGGCCACGTGGTCGCATCCCGCAAATTACTCTCTGCGAAGCGCTTCGCTGTTCGCGCGTTGTCGAGGGAGGAGGTTCAGAGAACCTCCACCTTTCAATCCTTGGTCGCTGGTCTCGAGACCCGGACCCGCGCTTACGACTAATCAACGGCAGCGTCCGTGTTTCTTCGTTGACGCGGTTCCACGATGTGGCTGCCGCTGCGTATCAGACTTCACTCGCCAATCGGCCGCAGCGTTTTCTGCGCGACGAACCGCCCAATCCTCCGGCCCATGGTCAGCCCGTCCTCCACCGAGTGCCTGAAGTGGAAGCCCACGTAGATACGTGACACGCCGTTCTCGTTGGCCGCGTGCCTGAAGCCGGTGTAGCTGCGGACGGCGTTCGGAGCGGTCATGGAGGTCGTGCTGAACGCGATGTCGTCGGTGCCGAAGAAGCGCTTCATCGCCTCGGCCGCGGCGGCACCGACGGCCGCGTGCGCGGCGCTGTATTCCGGAAACGGCGGCGTTGGACGCAGCGGGGCCCACGTCGGATCGCCAACCGTGCGGCGATTACCGTCGTTGTCGGCCTCGTGGATGGCCGTGACCGGGCGCCAGAAACCGTAATAGAACTTCTCGTCGAACTGCGCAATGTACGCGTCGGCCATCGCCAGCGTGATGAGCGCGAAGAGCCGAGCATTCTCCCAGAGGTCGAGGTTCGCCTGCATCGAGACCGTGCGCGCGATCCGGCACCAGCCATCGACCGACCCTTCGATCCAGAAGAGCGCGATCTCTGTCTCATCCGCCGTCCGAACGAGGCTGGTGGCGGAACCGAGCATCAGCACCTCCTCGACATCCCGGGCATACCGCGCGCCCGCGAGGCGGAGCGGCCCCTTGCCCCGGAACTGATCGGCCGAGTCAAGCACGAAAGGCGTTACGAAGGGCCAGTGCGTGAACACGGCTGCAGCGAAGGCCGGCGGAGTGGGACGCCACTCGCCCGGACCGGTTCCCGGCGTATACGGCGGCGGAACTGCGTTCGAGCCGTCATTCTCCCGCAGCATCAGGATGTGATCTGCCGCCAGCACGCCGATGGCAATGCCCTCGTCCTTTGTCGAGCCATCGGGCACGGCGCTCAGGGACACAGCGTAGGCGGCGTCGAGCAGGGCCGCCTGTGAGGGAACCAGCGCCGACATCACCCTGTACGCCGCGGAAGCCACGGCTGCCTCGGGCGCGGCGGTCGCCACGGCCTGGTAATCGAACGCATACGGTTGCGCGCGACGGTCGATGGCATTCAGCGCGTCGTGGACTGCAGCCTGCACCATCGCGAGGACCCGGGTACGGGGGATGCCTTGGGGGGTGAAAGCGGCATGGGCTTGCAGCGCCGTGATGTTCCAGTCCAATACGACGTCGCCCCGCGCCTCGAGCGGCGCGCCCAGCACCGCCGCCAGGAGCGCGCCGATGGCCCACCCCGTCCGTGTTCCGTTCTCATATCTCATGTGACCTCCCCTTTTTCGGGAGGCACGATGACACGGGCGCAACGGCGAGTAACGAAATACGGGCGACGTTTCGCCGAAATTTCGGCTACAATGGCCGCTCCCGGAGCTGTCATGTCTCAGGACCCCGAGGGGAGCCAGCGAGCGCGAATCCGTCTCCCGGTCGGAGCGTTCGTGCTGGATGTGGCTCGTGAAACCCTGGTCGGGCCGGAGGGCGAGGTCCGACTGCGGCCAAAGACCTACGAGGTGCTCCGCTACCTACTGGACCACCGCGGCCGCATCGTCACGAAGCAGGAACTCATCGACGCCGCGTGGGGCGAGACGTCCGTGACGGACGACTCGCTGGTCCAGTGCCTGATCGAGATCCGGCGGGCGCTCGGCGATGTCGACCACCGACTCATTCAGACGATTCCGCGCCGGGGCTACATGGTTACCGAGGAGGCTTGGCAAGCCGGCCAGACGGCGTGGAACGGTGACGCTGCACCGGTTAGCGATCTGCGCGGTGCGCCGGATGCCGTCGCTCGCAGGAATGTACGCTGGCCGCTGTGGAGCCTGCTCGGGTTGCTCGCGGCGGGCGTCGCAGGCGGCGCGCTCTACGTGCGCAGCGCGCCGGATAGACCGCCCCCTGCATCGGCGCTCTCCCAGGAACATCGCGTGGAACTGGCGCCGCCTGCGACGAGCAATCCCGAGGCGTATGACTTATACGAAAGCGGGCGGATGTTCTTCGAGAAGAGAACGGAGGCCGATCTCTGGACCGCGGTCGAGCTTTTCAAGAAGGCCCTGGAACTCGATCCGAGGTTCGCGCGCGCATATGCGGGCGTGGCACACTGCTACTGCGTGCTCACGACGTCGGGAGCCGCGCCGCAACAGAAGGCGGTGGAGTGGCTCCGCGCGTTCGCGACGAAGGCGCTGGAGCTCGACCCGCGGCTGGCGGAAGCGCACACTGCGATGGCCGTTTACCACGCCCACCAGTGGAATCCGCTGGGGCAGGAAGACTCGTTCAAACGAGCGATTGCCGCGGATCCGAATTATCCGACGGCATATCTCTGGTACGGCACCATGCTGGATACGTACGGACGCCGGCAAGAGAGCCTGGCCATGCGCCGTGCCGCGCTTGAGCTCGAGCCGTTGAACCCTCAAATCAATGTCGAACTCGCCGACATCCTTCACAGGATGGGTCAGCACGACGAGGCGCTCAAGCACATCGACAGGGCGCTGGGCGTGAATCCGCATTACCCAGGAGCGCATCACACGCTGGGACGGCTTCACCTCGAGGGCGGCCGCTACGCCGAGGCGATTGCGGCGTTCGTCAAGTCCGGCCGCCGTCCTTCGATTGCACACGCATACGCGGTTTCTGGCGATCGCGATCGAGCGCGCTCGATCCTGCGCCAGCTGGAGCAGGAGACTACTCGCCGCTACGTATCGCCGCTCGATTTCGCGGTGATCCACGCCGGCCTCGGTGACAACGACCAGGCATTCGGGTGGCTCGAGCGCGCGTTCCGCGAACGGGTGATTGCCGTCAAATGGTTCAACAGCGATGTCTGGTACGTGCGCCTACGGGACGATGCGCGCTACGCGACCCTGTCGCGCCGCGTGCGGGCCGCGATGCAGATTAATCCGTGAGGCTGCTGCGATCAGCAATTCAGGGTCGACGAGATCCCGATCTTAGGTGGCAACAGGTTCGGCCCGTGTCGGTGTAGCGGCTTTAGCGGCACGCGTCAGACGTCGGTGCGCACCGCATCGAGCGGATTGACCTTGGTCGCGGCGCGGGCCGGGATCCAGCTCGCGGCGAGCGCGACGAACCCGAGCGAGGCGGCGCAGGCGGCGAACACGATCGGATCGGTGGCGCTCACGCCGAAGAGCAGCACCTGCAGCGCCTGGGTGGCGGCGTACGCGCCGACGAGACCGAGCACCACGCCGACGATCGCGAGGCGTCCGCCGTCGCGGACGACGAGCGCTCGCACGGCGCCGGCCGGCGCGCCGAGCGCCATGCGGATACCCATCTCGCGGCTGCGGCGCTGTACGGCGTAGCTCAACACGCCGTAGATGCCGACCGCGGCCAGCACCAGCGCAAGGCCCGCGAAGCTGCCGACGAGGAGCAGCGCGAACCGCTCCTGCGCGATGCCGAGGCCGATGACGTCGGTCAGCATCCGCGGCCGATCGAGCACGAGCGCGGGATCGATCGCGGCCAGCTTGCGGCGCATCTCGTCGAGCCGTCGCGGAGAGGGTTTGGGACGGTGCGACCATGTTGCTCTGAGAAGCCCTTGCAAGACTGTAGTCCATAAGTAGTCCAGTAGGGCCCTAGCAGGAGGTAAAGCGGGGGGGCTGGACAGACCAGAAACCAGCACGAGACAACACGGTCTACGACCCCGCTAAATCTGCAAAACCTCCATCCCCGGTTCAAATCCGGGCGGCGCCTCCACCCTTCGCTCGCGCTTGCCACCGAGCGTGAGCTACGGGTGGCAAGCCACGCGAAGGGTGTCCACCGTAGCGCGAAGCGCGCGGAGGTGGACCAAGACAGCCGCTCGCCCTCCATCGTACGTGTGAGCCTCTCCTTCGACAATGCTCCGGCGGACCACGCTGTTCTTCAGCGCCGACAGTCAACGCCCATTGAAGGTTTCGTGAGCGTGGCAACCAGGTGGGTTGCAGGCCGACGGAAGGTGGCAGATAGGGCGTCCCCGTTTCAACGAGCACGTTGCGGAACGTGAGTACGGTGTGAGACGCGACGTCGCATTCCTTCAGGATTGCTGATCCACTGGACTAGCAGTCCCCTTGCACCGGACTGCGGCGTGCAGCCTGAACGGTTCGTCTACATTCTGAAAAGCGACCGGCAGCCGGCCCGGTACTTTCGCCAAACGACATGTCCGATAGCCGGGGGCCCGAGAACCCGAAATCCGTACAGCGCAAGGGTGAAAAGCGAGCGGTCTGTGACCTCCTGAGGACTCCGGCTTCGCAGCGTCGGACTGCGGACACTGCGCTTCGGAGCCACGTCGGCGGGCGCTGGCGGATAAACTGCCTGCATGCGCCGCTCACTCAGCCTCCTCTGTTTCCCCCTCACCGCCGCGCTCTGGGTCGGGTGTGAACGAGGCCGGCCACCAGGTGATGCGGTGGAGACCGCGCCGCAGGGGCCGCGCATCGAATGGGGCCTGGTCCTTCACGGCGGCGCCGGGACCATTCCGAAGGAGGACCGGACGCCGGAGCGCGAGCAGGCGTACCGGGCCGGGCTGGCCGAGGCCCTTCGTGCGGGGCACCAGGTGCTGCAGGACGGGGGAGCGAGCCTGGACGCGGTCGCGGCCGCGCTCGTGGTGCTCGAGGACTCTCCGCTGTTCAACGCCGGCAAGGGGGCCGTGTTCACAGCCGACGGCACCAACACCCTGGACGCGTCGATCATGGACGGAGCGACGCTGCGCGCCGGAGCGGTCGCCGGGGTCACCGACGTGAAGAACCCCATCCTGCTGGCGCGGCTCGTGATGGAGCAGTCGCCGCACGTGATGCTGAGCGGCGCGGGCGCCGAACGCTTCGCGCGCGAACAGGGCATGCCGAGCATGCCGCGCGAGTACTTCTTCACCGAACGCCGGTGGAAGGAACTGCAGGAGGTGCAGGCCGAGGAGCGGCGCGACGAGAAGGCGGGCACCGTCGGCGCCGTGGCGCTCGACCGTGCGGGGCGCCTGGCGGCCGGCACCTCCACCGGCGGCATGACCAACAAGAAGTGGGGCCGGATCGGCGATTCGCCGGTGATCGGAGCCGGGACGTACGCCAACGCGCGATGCGCGGTGTCCGGAACCGGATGGGGCGAGTACTACATCCGCAACGCCGTGGCCTACGACATCTGCGCGCGCGTCGAGTACGCAGGCGTCCCGATCGCGACGGCGGCAACAGACGTGGTCATGACGAAGCTGCCGCGGCAGCAGAAGGACACCGGCGGCGTCATCGCGATGGACGGGGACGGGCGTCTTGTCACGCCTTTCAACACCGCGGGGATGTACCGCGGGTGGATCGACCATGACGGCCGTATCACGGTCGCGACAGGCCGGGAGGACCGCTGACGCCTGCCGGCGCGCAGTGAACTCGGAGGCTTCGGACTTTCACCGCGATGCAGCTGAAAGACGCCGTCGCCATGCTCGCACCCGGTCTCGCCGGCCTCGACCGGGCGCAGACCTGGGCCGACCTCGGGTGCGGCAGCGGCCTGTTCACGCAAGCGCTTGCTCACGTGCTCCCGGCAGCGAGCACGATCCATGCGATGGACGCGGACGCCTCCGCGCTGCGCGACCTCCCGCGCCGGATCGAACAGGTCGACATCCGGATCTGGCGCGGAGACTTCCTGACCTACCCCTGGCCCTTCGATGCCCTCGACGGTGTGCTGATGGCGAACGCGCTCCATTTCGTGGAGGACAAGGCGGCGTTCGTCCGGACGAGCGCCGCGCACCTGAACGCACAGCACCGCTTCCTCATCGTCGAATACGACACCGAGACGCCGAACCCGTGGGTGCCGTATCCTGTCAACCCCCAGGCGCTCGAAGCGCTGTTCGGGGCCGCGGGCTATGCCGCCGTTCGCGTGCTGAGCACCAGACGGTCACGCTACCAGCGCGCGGGCCTGTATTCGGCCCTGATCCAGTCCCGGGAGGACTTCACCTGATGGCACCCGGTACTCCGATGATCCGTCGTCTAACGGTCGCCGCCATGCTCCTGTTGCTTGCGCCCGGCGAACCCGCCGCGCAGCCGGGGGAACAGCCCGACCCCATCGCCGCCCGCATCGATCCCTACGTCGAACGCCAGCGCGTCGTCGTGATGACCGACATCGCCAACGAGCCGGACGACCAGATGTCGCTGGTGCGATTCCTGGTCTACTCGAATCACTTCGACGTCGAAGGCCTGATCGCCACGACGTCGACGTGGATGAAGGACCGCGTGCGGCCGGACGTGATTCGGACACTCGTCGACGCCTACGAGGAGGTGAGGCCCAGTCTGCTGCGCCACGAGGAGGGGTTCCCCGAGGCGGACGCGCTCCGCGCGCTGATCGTCCCGGGCCAGCCGGGATACGGGATGGCGGCCGTCAGACGGGGGAGGAACACCGCAGGCTCCGATCTGATCGTCCGCGCGGCGCGTCGGGACGATCCGCGTCCGCTGTGGGTGCTCGCGTGGGGTGGCGCGAACACGCTGGCACAGGCCCTGCTGCAGGCGCGCGAGACGCTCGCGCCCGCGGCGCTCCGCGCGCTCGTCTCGAAGCTGCGCGTCTACGCCATCTCCGACCAGGACGATGCGGGCCCGTGGATCCGGAAGGAGTTCCCGCGCCTCTCCTACATCGTCGTGCCGTCGACGCAGAACGGCGAACAGTACTACCTGGCGACCTGGACCGGCATCAGCGGCGACCGCTTCTACCGGAATGCGCCCGGCGCGGACTTCACGACGTTCACCGACGAGTGGGTGGACGCGAACATCCGCACCAAGGGTCCGCT
>Ga0299914_10000233_pt1 | contig 33053 bp, 25 predicted proteins | sample RVTome_10_FD_201361 | JGI IMG/M metagenome (GOLD analysis project Ga0299914, IMG submission 201361) | Soil microbial communities from uranium-contaminated site in the Upper Colorado River Basin, Wyoming, United States - RVT153D57 (version 2) ... | reverse complement strand
CTGCCCGCCTGGCCGGCGGGCCATACGCCACCCCGAACCCGAGCCGACAGATCAACCCGAAGGCACCAAGGCCGGTCGTTGCGAGGGGTCAGACTCAGCTCGGGGTGGCGTAACAACATCATCGCAGACGTTGCATCATCCGGACTTACTCTGCACTTGATCTTGTAGTCCGGGCGTACCTTGCGTTCGCTACCAGACAGGCGTGTTAGTTCTCGGTGGTGAGCCGGCCCCGCCGGCCGTAGCATGCCTAGCGTGATCACCGGTTTCCATCACGTCACCCTGAATGTCACTGATCTGGAGCGCTCCCGCCGCTTCTACCAGGCCTTGCCAGGGTTCGTGCTTGACCAGGACGTGCCTGGCTACAAGCTGCGGTTCCGGGTCGGTACCGACGCTGCCCGCCTGGTGCTGGTGCCGCAGCTTGCGGGCACGCCGGAGGGAGACCGATTCACGGAGCGGCGGATCGGCCTGGACCACCTCGCGCTGGGCGTGCCAAGCCGGGCCGAGCTGGAGGAGCTGCTGGTGGTGCTTCGGGGGATCGGTGCCCAGACCAGCGGCATCCAGATGGATCGGGCTGGGGAGTCTGCGATGATCGCGTTCCGGGATCCGGACAACATCCAGTGGGAGTTCTTCGAGCAGCCGCGCGCATAGGCTGCGGCGTGCGCCCGCCTCGCCTTTGGCAGCTTGATAGCCCGGACCTGGCAACTACGGCGATACATTGAGATCAACAGGTTCTGCCGCGTAGGTCTGGACAGTCGGGAGTGATTCTGCGGTTCCGTGCCAGGTTCCGGCTGGCGGGCGTACTGCCCTGCGGGGCGCCCCGGGTCCAGCTGGTTGAGCTGTCAGTGGGAGGGGCGCTGCCGGACGCGCAGCCAGGTGTCTTCGGCGGTGTAGTCGAACCAGCGCCGGGCCTGGTCGGGATCGATCCCGGGTGGTGTCCAGGTGGGGCAGTCGGTGGCCTGTTGGAGCAGCCAGCTGACCTCGTGGGTGACCGTGGTGGCGTAGCTGCCGACCGGTCGGTAGCCCAGCGCCTGCGCGGCGGTGGTGTCCAGGATGATCGGCGGTAGCCGGTGCCAGGGGTGTTGGCCCAGCTGGGGTGGGGCGTCGTCGTCGAGGAGCAGCTCGTGCCAGGCGTGATCGGTCAGGGCGGTGATCACTCGGGAGATGGCCAGGCCGTCGGGTGCGTCGGGGTCGGCGGCGTTGAGGATCCGCCGGCCGGGCCGCCGCGCGGCTGCCTGGACCAGCGCGGCGATGTTGACGGCCGCGCAGGGGTGATCGGCACCGGCACCCCGGTCGGCTAACAGCAGGGTGGGTCGGCGGTCCAGCGCCCGCTTCACGAAGTACCACGTCCGAGGCGGGGCCGCGGCCTGGCCGTGGATCTTCGAGGGGCGAAGGACTGTGACCGGCAGGCCGCTGTCGAGCAGAACCTGCTCGGCGGCGACCTTGTTCGCGCCGTACCCGTGAGGTGAGTGGTAGGGCATGTTGCCGGGTTTCATGGTGGGCTGCTGCTCGGTTATCGGTGCCCGGAACTGTGGCGGGGTCGCCGAGTTGCTATGGTTGCCGGCCTGGTCGACGTAGACCGCCCTGCTGGAGATCATCACGGTGGATGCGGCGTCTCGGGCCAGCGGCAGCAGCAGCCGCGCCTGGGCGGGGGTGTAGCAGATGCAGTCCAGGAGCAGGTCACACCCGGCGGCGGCAGCCGTGGCCAGCTCGGCGGCATTGTCCCGATCGGCCGGCGCGAAGCGGGCTCCGGCTGCGGCCAGGTCGGCGGGCATCCGGTGCGGGTCGCGGCCGGTGAGGGTGACCTGCCAGCCGGCCGGCAGCAGGTGACGGGCCACCGCCCGGCCGATCAGGCCGGTCCCACCGATGACCAGGGCGCGGGGCACGCCGGGACGCTATCAGCAACCGCGGGGCAGTTCCTGTCCTGCGCCAGTGACGGTGCGGCCTGCGCCGCGCGGAACCGCTGGCAGCGACTTGGTCACTTGCGGTCTGCCGGTGGGTGCGGCAGGAGAGACTCGATGCCCACCGGGTCGGTGGAGGCTGCCTGCTCTACGTCGGTCGGGCTGATGCGAAGCAGCCTCGCGAGGCGTTGGCGGTGGTCGGCATTGAGTGGGGCGGTGCCGGCTTCGATGCGGCTGTAGTAGGCCCGGCCGCAGGTGAGGTGTTCGGCGACGTCGGCCTGCCGGAGTCCGTGGCGGGCGCGTAGCACGGCCAGGGTGGCTGGGGTGCGGGGGTGGAGCAGCTCCAGCGGGTCGAGGTCGAGGGCGGTGGCCAGCCGGTGCAGCATGTCCGGGCGGGGGATGCGTTGGCCGGTCTCGTAGTAGTGGATCTGGGTGCGCAGGGTCTCGATGGCGCGGGCCAGCTGGTGGACCGGCTGCCCGGCGGTGTCGGCGGGGAGGAGTTTGTCGGCCAGGGATCGTTGGCTGAGCTTGGCCCGGTTGCGGGCGGCGCGGAGTCGGGCAGGGTCGAAGCCGGTGACGCCGGTGGTGCTCACCTGTCCTCCCGTGCTCGCGCGTGGTCTTCCTCGTGCCTGTCCTCACAGGGGGATGCCGACGGTCGCCGGCGGCTGTGGCACATAATATACGTGACTTTACGCTACAATGGGTTGGTTGGGAGGTGGCCGCGGGTGCAGCAGCACGGGGCGTGCCGTGGGCGGAGCGGTTTGCCTGGCAGCGGCTGGTCTGTCGGGGCAACGGTGGCGCTAACGGTGCCGCTAATGCTGGTTGATCATGCTGAGCGGCAGACCGCTCGTCGTGCCCGTGGCCAAACCTGACCGGCGGTAGGTGACAGGGCGGCCCCGGGCGCGGTGACGCAACCACCGGCCGGGGCCTTGATCGGACACGGGAGGTCCGACCCATGACTGACGATACGACCATGCCGGCAGCGGCCCCGCAGGTGGCGGTGGTTGACCGCCGCACCGCGCGCCGGCTGGCCATTGCCGAGCGGCAGCGGCTGGACGCGGATGCGGAGCTGGAGCGGCGTGGCCGGGCCGCGTTGCAGGAGCTGGAGCTGGCAGAGGCGCGGCGGGCGGCCGAGCAGAAGCACCACGAGGCGCGGCGGCGGCAGGCGGTGGGCCGCCGCACCGCCCGCAAGACGCGGCGGTCCTCCCGCCGGGCTGCGGTGCGGGTGGCGGTGCCGAGGCTGGCCGAGCGGGCGCTGTTCGTGGGTCCGATCCTGTTCCCGATGGCGGTGGCGTGGATCGGGCAGATCCAGTACGCCCGCACGATCATGGGGTGGCCGCTGCCGGGTGCGGTGGTGTTCGCGGCCGGGTTCGAGCTGTCGACGGTCTATGTGGCCCGGTTGGACTGGAAGGCCCGCGGCGAGGGCGATCACGGGCTGGTGTTCCGGGCGGCGACGTGGATGTTCGCCGCGCTGGCGGCGACGATGAACTACTGGCATGCGGCCGGCCCGGGGCTGCGCCCGAACGGTGAGGCGGTCTCTTACGGGGCGATGTCGCTGGCCGGGGTGGTGTTGTGGGAGCTGTTGTCGACCTACCGGCACCGCAGCCGGTTGCGGGCGGCGGGGACGCTGCCGCCGCGGCGGCCCCGGTTCGGGCTGGCCCGCTGGGTCTGGTTCCCCAGGGTGACGCACTTGGCGCGGCTGCTGGCGCTGCGCGAGGGCCACACGCTGACCGAGCAGGCCTGGCGCGCGGCGTTGGATGCCGCTGGCCGGCATGGTTCAGTAGGCGCGGCCATCGCCGAGCTACGCGGCCGCCGGCCCGCGCTGGCAGATCCAGACGGCGACCAGACACCGGCCGAGACGCTCGCAGAGACGGGGGTTGAGCCCACCGGCGAGATCGGGGAGCAGACCGGCGAGACGACGCCGGTCGAGAGCAGCGATCAGACCGTCACCGCGACCCCGAGCACGACGCCCGCTGAGACGAGTCTCGATGAGCGGGTAGTGACCGCGGTCGCGACTGGTCGCGAGCCGCTGCCCGAGACGATTCCCGCCCCGTTTGCCGAGATCGCAGCTGGCTCGCAGCCGTACCGCGGCAACGGCCACCGAGCACCTACGGGTGCCGGGGACGGCGCGGGGGAGGTCGATGCATCTCGCGGCCGGGTGCACCGGAAGCGGAGTGCGTCGCGGGGCGCGGCTGGCATCAAGGGCAAGATGATCCGTTACGTCAACCGGCAGCGGGGCGCCGGCCGGAGGGTCACCGGTGCCGAGCTCGACCGCAGGTTCGGCACCAGCAACTACGGCAGCCGCATCCTGCGGGAGCTCGACGCGCAGCCCAGCAACCCGCAGGAGTAGCCAGCCAGGAAGTGTGAGCGCGGGGAAGCTGCCAGCCGGCTGCCCCGCCGGCAGCGCTGCGGCAGCGCGGTACCAGCGCTGCCCGCCGCCGTGGGGCCGCACGGTCGTGTGCAGGACGCGGCACCCGCGGTTGGCATCACGCACCACCAACATCGGAGGGAACCGACCATGACCATCACGGACATCGATCACGACCGGCAGCCGGCTCCGCGCGGCGGCTGGACCGTCCAGACGGTACGCGAGCTGGGGCTGACCACCGACGTGGAGACCGCAGGCGCGGTACTGGGGATCGGGCGCACGAAGGCGTACGAGCTGGCCCAGGCGGGCGAGTTCCCGGTGAAGATCCTGCGGGTCGGCCGCCGTTACCTGGTGCCGACCCCGGCGCTGTTGGAGTTGCTCGGCGCATCCGGCTAGCGGTCCCCGGTGCCCGGGGGCATCGGCACCGTCGCGTACGAACCCCCTCTTTGGACCCCGCCGTTGCGGCGGGGTCCAGCGTTGTGTATGAGGCTCTGCTCGGCCTTACCCTTTGGCGAAGGCGGGAAACACGGCCCGGACCGCCAGCTGAAGCTTGACGCTCAGCCCGCCGCGGGACCGTTCGAGCGCGTCGGCAGCAACAGGCTACAGGCTTGGATGAGGGGACTGCATCCGGCCATCAGGCGCCAGCGTCGGGTACACCTCGTGTGACCGCAGGAGCCGCAGCCGACCGGTCCCAGTCGGTTCGCAGTAGAAGACACACGGCGAACGGCGCGTCGTCCTGCTCTCCTTCGGCCCCTTCCGCCATGCCGCGGCTGCGGATTTCACCGGCGTACCGCATGCCGATGCGCTCCATGACGGCACGCGAACGCGCGTTGTGACGGACCGTGCAGGACACCACGGCTTGCGCCCCGAGGACATCGAACGCGAACGCCAGCCCGGCCCGGCCGATCTCAGCCGCGTAGCCGCGTCCCCACCACTTGCGCCGCAGCGCCCATCCGATCTCCAGCCAGCCCGCGTGCGCGGTGAACGGGCAGCGGACCTCATACGCGGCGCGCACCCACTGCTGTGCCGGAAGCAGCGCGTAGATCTGAGCCCAGTCGTCGTCGACCGGGGTGCGTGACAGTCCGCCGCGACCGACCACTTCGCCGCTGACCCGGTCGTAGGCGATCCATTTGTGGACGCCGTGCAGGCGCCACGAGTCGCCCATGAACGCCGCCCATTGCTGCGCCTGCTCGAGGCTGGGCTGCTGGGTGCCGTACCACGGCCACACCGCGTCGTCGCGATGCACCCGCCACAGGTCGGCAGCGTTTGCGGGCCCGGCCGGTTCCAGCCGCAGTCGCCTGGTCAGTCGGGAGGCACCGGCGCCGGCCGGTGGCGGGTCTTCCACGCGGCACAGCGTGGCATGATCCAGACGGCCAGCTCAACGGGCTTACCGGACACGCCCCCAGTCGCGCCGGCTGTGCCGGCGTAGTCGAGCAGCAGCACACTGAGCAGCGGTGCCGCTAACCCGGGCGGGTCAGGCTGCTGGTGTGGAGCCCGAACACCACGACCCGTTCTCGGAGTCCACCCGCGGTGGGCTGGAGCGGCTGATGGCGATCGGTGTGCTGAGCGAGGCCGGGTCCCGGATGGCCGCCGAGCGTGCCCGGTTACGGGCCGCGGGGCAGGAGCGGCAGGCCGAGCGGGACCGGGCGGCGCAGAACGCCGAAGCCAAGGCGCGGCGGCTGGTCCGGGCGGAGGAGTCGCGCCGGGCCCGGCAGTGGCGGGCGCTGGCTGCCGATCCGGATCGGCTGGCGGCGCACCTGCAGGGTCTGCCGGTGCAGGAGGTGGCGCGGCACTGGGCGCAGGCCGTGCCGCACGCCGGCGCCGATCGGAGCGCCGGGGCGGTGCTGGCCGCGGCCGAGGGGGAGCTTCGCGACCGGATGCCCACGTTGATGGGCGCCTACGACCTGGCCCGCGCCGACGGCATACCACCGCAGCAGGCAATGTACGCCGCGGCGCAGCGGGTCTTCGGCGGTGGTGGGCGCGCGCACGGGTCGACGCCGGCGTGGTGGGCGGCCGGGGCGCTGCCGGTGCTTGGCAACGAGTTGGAGCAGCAGCTGTGGCGTAGCGCCGGCCAGCTTGACCCGGTGGAGCGCACCCGGTGGCTGCGGGGGCTGGAGCAGCGTGGCTGGTCACCGGAGGCGCTGGGCTGGGTGGAGGCGACCCTGGCGCGTGCCGATGACCAGCGCCGCACCGCCGCGGCTGGCTCGGCAACGGTGGACGATCCGGTCACGGCGGTGGATGAGCGCACCGGCGGGCTCGATCAGGCCGCGGCCGCGGCCGGCCGCGCCGATGACCTCGCCCGGGATGCTGCCGCGGTCGCCGGCACGGCCGGGCCCGCGGCGACCAGCCTGGTGTCCGGGCAGACCGCACTGCCTGGCCGCCGCGTCCCCGCACCGCCGCTGGGTACGCCGGCGCGGCTGGCGCGGGCCTCGTTCGCCGCACCGGCGGCAGCGGTGCTGCGCCCGGCCGTGCCACCACCAGGTGTGGGTGGGCTGGCCGCCGGGCCGCAGCGGGCGAGCAGGAATGGCAGGAGCCGGTGACAGAGATTCTGTCCGAGCAGGAGCTGCATGCCCGGGTGCAGGCGTTGAGTACCCAGGTGGAGGAGCTGACCCAGCGGATGGACCAGTCCGGCTCGATAGCCGGAGGCGGTGAGGCGCCTGGGTTGCTGTTCTCCGATGTGGAGGCGTGGGTGGGTGGGATGTTCTTGCCGATGTTCGGGTGGCGCATCGATGGGCAGCGCTGGTTCTGGTGCCCGCAGTGGTGGCGGCACGCGGAGGCGATCTGGCGGCTGGAGCTGCTGTGGCGCTCCTGGGAGGCGGCCCGGCTGCACCCGTTGGGGATGTCGGGCTGGTCGGCCGAGCTGGATCGGCACAAGTGGGAGCTGCTGGGTGATGAGGGGCCGTTTCGGCAGTGCCGCGCCGCGGAGCGGGACCGCCCGGCCAGGCACGTCGAACTTGAACCGGCCGGCGCGGAGCCGGCCCCGCCGGGCTGGTGGGAGATCAGCGACCCGCCAGCCAGCGGTGCAAACCGCCCGCCGGCCGCCGGCGGAGACGATGGCAGCTCACAGCGGGCTCACCGCAGCCGTGCCGCTGGCGCGGCACTTGGTGAGGAGCGGCGGGGGCTGGGCTGAGCGTTGGTGGGGGGCAGCGAGCGGAGGTAGGCGATCAGCTCGGCGGTGCTGGCCTGCCCGGCGGCCGGTGGTGGGGATACGGCCAGCTGGTCGGGATCGGTGAGTGGGGCGCCGGAGGCCAGCCGTGCTGCCGCAACCGGGCCGTGCGGGCTGCTGGTGGTTGCCGGTGCCATAGCGCCGATCAGCAGGGCGGTGGCGTTCTGGCCGCCGGGGGCGGCGTTGGCGACCAGCCGGTGGGTGGTGACCCGCGGGTCGCGGACTGGTCCGAGCGCCTGGCGCAGGTGGGCAGGGTCGACGTGGCGGTAGAGCCCGGCGCTGCACAGCAGCAGCCCTCCTCCGGTGGGGACGTCGACGCTGGTGCGGCCAACAGGCCCGTGACGGGCGCTGCCGGTGAGCAGGTGCTCAAGCTCGCTGCCGGGCGAGACCGGATGGCAGGCCTCGCGCCGCTGCTGGGCGGCGGTGTGATCGGTGCTGAGCTGGGCGAGTTGTCCGTGCTGGAGGGTGTAGGCGCGGGCGTTGCCGGACCAGGCCAGCTGGTAGCGCGTACCGGTGCTGGTGGGGTGGGCGGTGGCGGCGATGATGGACGCGTCGCCGTCGTGGCCGAGCTCGTGCAGGGCGGCGCCGGCGGCGGCGATGCCGGCTGCGGCGGTGGAGCGGGCGGCGACCTGGGCGGCGACTGCTGCGGCGCGGGTGGCGGCCTGGGCTGCCTGTGGCCGGTCGCCGATCCCGTCGGCCAGCGCCCACGCCTGCCGCCAGGTTGCGGGGTGGGTGTGGCTGGCGGTGGCGCCGGTGCGGTGGCGGCGGGTTCCTTTCGTGGTGGTGCTGGCCCAGGTTGGCGGCAGCTCGGGGTGCCCGGCGGTGGTGTGGTCGATGACCTGCTGGAGGAGGTCGGCCTCGTCGATGCGCAGCCGGTTCGCGGCGGCCGCGGCCAGGGCGGGGGTGTCGGCGGGGTCGTCGAGGAAATAGCCGGCGATGGCCTCGATCGCACGCTGCCGGTCGGCGGGGTATTTGGCGGCGTCGGTGATGACCTGGTCGGTGTGGAGCCGCTCCAGGGTGGCCGAAAGAGTTACCCGGGCCGCTGGGAGCATCCGCTGGGCCAGTGCGGCCAGGCCGGCGGCGGGTCCGTGGGTGGCCAGCAGATCGGCGGGGTCGCGGCCCTCGGGCAGCGTGATCGCGTATTTGCGGCCCGGCCAGGCGCGCAGCAGCGGGTAGGTGCGGGTGAAGGCGCGCCGGCCGGCGGGGTCGCCGTCGAAGGCGACCGCCAGGCCGGTGCCGGCGGGCAGGGTCTCGCGTAGCAGCTGCAGCTGGTCGGCGGACAGGGCGGTGCCGCACGGGGCTACCGGGTAGATCGGTACGGCACAGGGGCGGGTGCCGATCGCTTGCCTCATGCGCCAGATGGCGATCGCATCGGCCGGTCCTTCGACGATCACGGCCAGCGGCGCGTCGACGCCGGGTGGACGGTGGCTCAGGTGGACGCCGAGCCCGTAGAGCTGGTGGCTCTTGCGGTAGATGGCGGTCTGCGGGGTGTTGAGGTACTTCGGGACATCGGGGTTACTGGACAGGTCGCGGGCGGTGAAGCCGATGACCTGGCCGTGCTGGTCGTGGATGGGGAAGGTGAGCCGGTCGCGGAACCGGTCGAGGAGCTGCCCGTGGTGGCCGTGGCTGGCCAGCCCGGCGGCGTACAGCTCGTGGTCGCTGAAGCCGCCGCCGCGCAGGTGGTTGACCAGGCTGCGCCAGCCGGGTGGGGCGTAGCCGAGCTGCCAGGGCGAGCCGCTGCCGGCGGCATCGGCGATGCCGCGCCGGTCCAGGTAGGCCAATCCGGGTACGTGGCCGGCGAGCTGCGAGGCATAGAACGCGGCCGCGGCGGTGTTGGCCTCGTACAGCCGGGCGGCCGTAATGCCCGCCCGGGTGGCCTGCAGCAGCGGCGACGTAGCCGCCGCGGCGGGCATCCGGCGCGGCGGGCCGGTCATGTGAAGCAGGCCCCGTTGTCGCAGCCGCTGCCATCGTCGTGGTCGTCGGCCAGGCCCGGCAGTGTGTCCTGGGTGGCTTCGACCGCGTCGGACAGTGGCCGGTTGAACCGGGTAAGCCATACCGGATCCCGACCCAACATGGCACGGCGGTGGTTGAGCAGCTCTTCCAGCTCGACGGCCTTGGCGAACAGCTCGGGTCGGTCGCGGCGCATGAGGGCGAAGCTCGATGGGCGCCGCAGCGGGCAGAACCAGCATGCGGATTTGCCGGGTACGGGAAGTCCACTCGCACGGATGATCGCTTCGCAGTCGGTCCGGCGCAGCGGCGGGTCGTGCTCCAGCAGCGGGTAGACCGGTCGCTCGTACGGCTCGGCGCGGCGTTTGCTGACCCGCCAGACCTCGTCCAGGCTGATGCCTATCCCGACGGTCGCCGGGCTGGAGGCGCTGGCACCATGGGCTTTCAGCCACTTCCCTATGACGGCGATCTTGAAGTCGGCCGTGCAAGATCTCGTGCCTGGCGCTCCGGAGGACATCCGGACCGGAATCGGTAGCGACCGGGAGCCGGGCCGGGTGAGTCGTCCATGTAGCGTTTCGACGCTGCCGTCGCGGCGGGTGCGCTGCAGCTGCACGAGCTCTATTCCGTGGCGTTCTGCGTAGGGTGCGGCGTGGGTGTGGAGGTAGTGGAGCGTGTCGGGGTCTTCGGAGTCGTGACCGACGTTGGCGAACAGGAAGATCGTGAAGTCGATGCGACGCTGGGCGGCCAGCACCAGCAGGGCGGTGGACTGGACTCCGCCGCCGTACGAGACGACCCGCAAGCCTGGCGTGTGGCTGGCTTTCATGGCCGGTCTCGCCGCAGTTCGGCGCGGGCGTGGCGGGTGATCTGGTCGATCGCGTCGGCGAGTTCGGTGGTGGTGCGGGTGGCGCGGTGGCCGGTGTACCAGGGTTGGAGTTCGACCAGGGCGGGTTTGGCGCCGGTGGCCAGCAGCAGCGCCTGCCCGCGGCGGATTGCCCGGACTTGGCCGGGGTCCATGATCCGGCGGCGGTGGACGCTGGTGGACCAGCTGGCGTATCCGCCGGCGTCGCGGGAGGTGGAGGCGACGGCGACGTCGTGTTCGCCGATCAGGCGGGAGATGTCTTCGGCGTGGCGGGCGTCGTCGAGCCCGGCGCCGATCAGTTTGATGGTGCTGGCCGACCAGAGGGCGGCCATGCCGCGTTCGCCCCAGACGCCGGCGCCTTGGGCGTAGTTCTGGATGATGGTGATCGGGATGATGCCGCGGCCGCCGAGGTGGGAGTAGAGCTGCGGCAGGTCGGCGATCTTGCAGATGTTCGCGGCCTCGTCCAGCACGGCGAGCAGCGGCGGGTCGATGCGCCCGCCGGCGGCCTCGGCGTGTGCGATGCCGGCGCGGAAGGTCTGGTCGGTTAGGGCGGCGACCAGCGGCGCGGCGGCGCCAGCACCCTCTTTGGACAGTAGGTAGAGGGTGTTGGTGGTGCCGGGGAACGCGTGGGTGTCGAGCTGGGGCAGTGGCGTGCGGGCTGGTGGTGGGGTGACCCAGGCCATGATGTTCGGGTCGGCCAGGCAGCGGGCGGCGGTGCGGGCGGTTTCGTAGACGCCGTCGCGGGTTTCGGGTGCGCCGTTTTGCCGGCCGAGTAGGGCGCGGGCGGCTTGCGGGTAGCCGGCGGCGCGGAGCAGGGTGACCGGTTCGCGGCTGGTGGCGTCGGCTAGCCAGGCCTGCACGTCGGCCAGGGTGGCGCCGGAGTGTGCGGCGGCCAGGAACAGGCAGGTGAGTAGGTCGGCGGCGGCCAGGGGCCAGAACGCGTCCCCGACGCCGGGGGTGCGGATCTCTTGGACGAAGTGGTCGGCCAGGCGGGCTGCCTGCTCGACGGAGGTTACCGCGGCTAGCGGGTTCCACCAGAGGGTTTGCGGGGTGTGGGTGATGTGCTGCGGGTCGAACAGCCACACGGTGCCGGTATCGGTGCGGGCGGTGGTGGTGGCGGCCCATAGGTCGGTTTTGTTGGAGGTGGCGATGACCGGGCCGGGCGCTTGCAGGATCGGGGGTACGGCCAGGGCGGTGGTTTTGCCGGCGCGGGGTGCCATCACGGCGAGTAGGACGTCTTCCCAGCTGGCGTGCAGCACGAGCCGGTGCCGGCGGCCGGTGGTGATCAGCTTGCCCAGCGGGATGCCGATCTGGGCGGTGGTGAGCTTGCGAGGGTGGGTGCCGGCCAGGCTGGGACGCAGCCGGATCGCCCGCCTCGCGGCTGCGGCGGGGTGGAGCTCGGCGACCTCGGTGGGGCGGGCCAGCGAGGGTAGCGGGTCGCCGGCTTGCGGGCGGCGGGCGCGCCACCAGGCCCAGCCCCAGCAGGCGGGTACGAGCACCGCGGCGACCAGCGCCAGCCAGACCGTGCCGACCAGCCCGGGCGGCTGTTCTGGCCAGAGGAGGTGCCACTGGCCGCGGAGCAGCGCGGCGAGGAACTGTTCGCCGAAGCCGGGCCCGGTGCGCGGGGTGCTGGTGGCCCAGCCGGTCAGGCGCCCGGCGGCCCAGGCCAGCCAGGCGGTCCCGGTGGCGGCGGCCAGCGTACCGAGGATGATCCATGGGGTTAGTGGGTAGCCGCCGGCGTGCCCGCGCGGGTAGACCGGCTGGTGGCGGGATGGGTTCACCGGCTGGCTCCTTCCGGTGGGGTGGTGTCGCGGATGGCGGTGTCGGTGTCGTACAGGTCGACTTCTTCGGCCACAAGCGACAGGGCGATCGGCAGCCCGGGCCGCTGGCCGGTTTTGATCAGGTATTTGCCGCGGCCGGGGTGGGCGGTGCTGGCCTGCCAGGCCTCGGCGGTGGCCCAGGAGGACACGAGCTCGCGCTCCGGGGCGCTGAGGTGCACGATCCGGCTGATCTGGTCGAGTTCGACATCGGGCAGCGCGGCGAGGATCTTGATGGCGGAGCGGTCGATGAACCCGCGGGCCTTGGCCCGGTCCTCGGGGGCGGCCAGCGCTTCCAGGTCACCCAGCCCGTGGGTGATCATGAGGGTTGCCATGCCGCGTTGCCGGTTCAGCCGGGTCAGCGCGTCGGCGTGTTCGACCAGCCCGGCCGAGCCGCGGATGGCCCGCCAGAGCTCGTCGAGGACGGCGAAGTAGCGGCGCCTGGGTGCTAGCTGCTGTTCGGCGAGCGCGGTGGTGGCATCGACCATGCCGAACGCGTACGCCCAGGTGCACAGCATGGCCGCGGCGAGCAGGGTGTCGCCGGCGGCGGCAACGCGGGAGATGTCCACGCTGACCGCGGGCGCGTCGAGGTCCAGCGGGGTGCTGGTAGGGCCGTCGAAGACTCCGCGGAGCGGGCCGTCGCAGAGCAGGGTGAGGGTGAAGACGAGCTCGTCGGTGCGGGCCCGGTAGTCGGCCGGGGCCTGGGCGCGGGCGGCGGCGCGCAGCTGGTCGGGGGCCTGTTCGAGGGCGGCGAGCACATCGGGGATGCCCGGCCCGCCGCCGCTGCCGGTGTGCGCCTGGTCGACCAGGTCGACCGCCCGGGCCAGGACGACCTGCTCGGGGTTGGTGACCGGCCGGCCGCGGAGCAGGGTGCACAGGGCCAGCAGCAGGCTGAGCCGCCGGCCGCGGATCTCCAATCGCAGCTGCTGGGCCTGGGCGGCGGGCATGCGCCCGAGGGCGGTCTGCAGCGGGCCGGCATCCAGCGGGTTGATGCGGTCCAGGCCGCGGCCGATCCGGATGACCTGCCCACCGAGGTGCTCGACCAGGCGGGTGTAGTCGGGTTTGGTGTCGCCCAGCACCAGGCCGCGGATGCCGTAGCCGGTCATGCCGACCAGCAGCCGCTTGGCCAGGGCGGACTTGCCGGCTCCGGGTTGTCCGAGTAGGAACATGCCGGGGTTGGTGGTTAGCCCGGCGTCTAGCCAGGCCAGCGGGTCCAGGCAGCAGACCTCGCCCCAGAGCATGTGCCGCCCGATCGGCACACCCAAGGCCGGTGAGCCGCTGCCGGCCATGAACGGGTACAGCCCGGCAACCTGGACGGTGGTGGCCTGGTACTCCACGCCGGTGGCGATGTGGGCGGCGCGGCCGGCGCCGGGCTGTCTGGCTCCCCAGGCCGGTGGCGGCGGCCCGAGCCGCTCGGGGTCGACTGTGGTGGGCTCAGCGGCCATGCCGGGCTCCGGTAGCGCGCGGGGATGCTCCCGGCTGGCCGGCGGCGGCGCGGCCGGCCGGGCCGGGCGGTGCGGCGGCCGGTGCGGGGGCGGCGGCGAAGGAGGCCGCGGCCACATGGGTCGGACCGGCCGGCGCTGCGGGGACGGCGGGAGTCCGGGCGAGGACCTGGTCGATGACCACGGCGGCCCGGTCCAGAACGCTGAGCGCGGCGCCGATGCCGCGCTGCTGCGGGTCGATCAGGTCGACCGGCTCCAGGTGGTAGGAGGCCAGCCGGGCGCCGTCGGGCCGGTCGACGGTGAGCAGGTGCCCGTCGACGCGGTGGTCGTTGTCGGCCACGTGCCACAGCTCGACCTGATGGCCGGGTACGCCGAACACACCGGCCTGCTGCGCGGCGTACAGAAGGCCGTCCATCTGCCCGGAGAGCTGGTCGCTGTCGATGCTGAAGTCTTCGTAGATGCCCAGCGATTCGGCGACGCTCTCCTCTGGCTGCTCGGCTGCTGGGGAGCCCAGCCAGGCGCGCAGCGTCTCCGGGTCGGCCGCGCACCGCTGCTCGGGCTGGTGGCCCGGTCCGGTCCGCGCCGGCCCCGAGTCCGGGTGGTGTGGCGCGCCGGATGCGCGTAGCCGCTCGTACACCTCAACGGCCCGGCGGAACCAGGCACCGTCGCGGCGGGTCACCGGCGCGCCGTCGCGGGCCGCCGCCTGCTCGCTGGCCTGGTCGGCGGCTTGCACGGCGGTGCGCACCCAGGCCCGCTGCTGGGGTGTCAGGCTGGTGGCGTACTCAACGTCGTACCAGCGGCGGATGGTCCCGGCCAGGTCAGCCTCGCCAGCGCGCGTACCGGACGATGGTGATGTCATGGCGTGCCTTGTCCCTTGTGGTTAGTGGGGCCAGGTGCGGGCCAGCGCGGGCGGATAGATCCCGCAGGGCAGGGTGACCGCGAAGCCTGGTCCCTGGCTGGCCCACAGCCGCCGCAGCCGAAGCTTGGCGGTTTCGGCGCGGGCCTCGATGTCGGCGACCGCCTGGCCGAGGTCGGCCTCGTCGAGCACGCTCACGGTGACGAACACCGAGACGAACCCGATCCCGGCGCCGAGGGCTTCCTCCCGGGCGGCCTGCAGCGCCTGTTCGTGGTCGGCCAGGTCCCGCGCCTTCGGGTCGAGCTTTCGGGCCCGGCGTAGGTGGTCGCGGAAGGCGGCGGCGTTGACCTGGTCCTCGACCACCCGGGCGGCCTGGGCTGCCGGCAGCGGCCGGTAGAGCAGGCTGACCCGCTTGGGCCAGTCGCCGGGGGTGACCAGCCGGGCCAGCACGTCGTGGGCCACCGGCTGCCGGGGTGCTTCGTGCCAGGCCCAGCTGACCGATGTGGCCCCGTCGTGTCGGTACCGGTCGCGCTGCTCGTCGGCGGCCACCGGCCCGGCGTCCTCCCACCCGGGAAGCGCGAGGCCCGGGCGGCCGCTGGGGGTGAGGAGGCGGGCCAGTTCACCGCGGCTGGCCGGGTCGAACGCGCCGCGCACGATCGCGGCGAGCTGGCCGGCGGTTGCCGGGCCGAGGACGCTGAGCCCGCAGCCGCCGAGCCCGTCGACCAGCCCGGGTAGGGCCCGGTCCACCTCGGCCAGCACGTCGCCAAGCCTGCGGGGCCGCGACGCCGACGCGTACGGGTCGAGCGTGATCGACACCCAGGTGGACACCTCGGCCGCGGCGGCCGGGGAGGTCGCGACCAGCTGGGCCAGGATGCGCCGGGCCGCGGCCGGCCCGTCGGGTGCCAGCCGGCCGGTGAGGTAGTCGGCCAGCCTGGACCCGCAGGCTGGGGCGGCGTCGACGGTCACGGCGACCCAGCGCACGATCGGCTGGTGGCCCAGCCCGGCCAGCCACCCACCCCAGTTGGCCACCCAGGCGTTGGCCTGGCCCGGGTCGGCCAGCCAGGTCGACTGCGCCGCGCAGCGGATCGTGACGGTCATGGTGCGCAGCCGCCGGTTGAACACCACCCCGTACGAGCTGCCCCGCCGGTCGGCGACGCTGAGCAGCACGGTAGGGGCCAGCACCCCCGGCAGCGACCACGGGTGGGTGGCCATCGGCCCGCCGCGGAAGCCGGTGCGGCCCCGGCCGGTCCAGCGGGCTCGCTGCAGTAGCGCCTGGCCCAGGGTGAGCCCGTCCCAGCGCAGCACGCTGCCGGCCAGCACCGCCGCGCACACCGGCCCGAGCACCAGCAGAGTGGATGCCGACAGTGACATGGTGATGATGGCGATGGTCAGCGTGGCCAGCACCGCGATCGTGGCGCCGGGGCCGAGACCGAAAAGGCCCATGCCCCGGCTGCGCCGCCACCCGCCGTAGGTGCGCGCCGCGGCGGGCTCGCCACCACCGCCGGCGGTCACCGGGCACCGTCCTGGGCGTGGCTGGCCGCTTCGGCGGCCTTCTTGACCGCGCCGAGGGTGGCCTGCCCGACCGTGACCGCGCCGGCGACGACCGGGGCGGCCGGCCCGGACGCGGCCGCGGCGGCGCCGGCGGTGGCCGCGCCACCGGCCGCCGCACCCGTACCAGCCGCGGCGGTGCCGGCCGCGGCTGCGGTGGTGGTACCGGTACTGGCTGGGGAGGCTCCGGCCGGTGGGCCGGTGTAAGCCGGCGGGGAAGCGGCTGCGGCGGTGCCCGAGCCGGTCGGGCTGGCACCGGGCGGGCCGCCCGGGGCCGGGCTGCCGTAGCGGCGTTCCATGTCGCGGGCCTGCTCGGTGACCCCGCGCAGCGATGCGGCACCGTGGAGGCCGGCGGCCCCGGCCGCGGCGAGGATGCCCAGGCTCCCGCCGCCACTATGGATACCGCCGAGGGTCCAGGTGAGGAACCGCAGCATCGCCGGCAGCGCGATGATCGTCAGCCCGAGCATGCCCACGCCGGTCAGCCAGGTCTGCAGCTGGTTGCCCTCGTCGCCGATGAGCATGAACGCGATGGCGTAGATCGTGGCCGCCATCGGCTTGTAGAAGATCAGCGCCAGGTGCCAGGACAGCAGCTTACGCAGCCAGGCCGAGGTGCCGTTGGTGAACGAACCGGCCGCGGCCAGCTGCAGCAAGCCGGTCAGGATGATCACCGCGCCGTTGCGGAACATCAGCAGCACCAGCTGGAAGACCACGGCCAGCATCACCAGCGGGCTGGAGATCAGCGCCAGGCCCACGCCAGGGCTGATGGCGATCATCGCCAGTATCCGTTCGGCCAGCGCGTCGATGTTGCCATCCAGGCCGGCGGTCAGCACCCAGGTCGAGTAGCTGTCGGAAAACTCCAGCAGCAGGTTGGTGCCGGCCACGGCCACCGCACCCCACACCGCCACGGCCGATAGGCCCTTGAGGACGTTGACCAGCGGTTCACCTTTGCGGGTGAGGATCATCAGCAGGGCCTGCCACAGGATCCCGCCGGTGGCGACCAGGACCGTGAACGGCAGCATCCACTGCTGCAGGATGCCGGCCGGGTTGGACACATCCGGCGAGGGTGCGCGCACCCACCAGGTCGACCACAGGACCACCAGATCGCCGATCGACTCGACGATCATGTCCGCGACTACGCTAAGCACCGATTCGGCACCGGCCTGGGCCGCCTCGGTGGCCTGGCACTCAAGGTCGAAGACCACACACACGGCTGCGGGTCACCTCCCCGCCGGCAGTGGGCGGTAGTCGCCAGCGGCCGAGGCGGGCAGCAGCGTGCGTACCCGCGCCCAGTCGCCGCGGGGCGGGGCGACCAGCCGCCAGTCACCGTCGATCCAGGACAGCTGCACCAGTACGGAGGCCAGCTGCGGCCCGCCGTCGGCTCCGGGTGCCTCGATCAGCAGCCGCAGGCTCGCGGCGGTGGCGGTGTGGCTGTCGAGCAGGAGCCCGGCGAAGCGGCCGTAGATCGGGCACACCTGCTGCCCGTACTGGGCCTGCGCCTGCTGCTGCAGCTGCTCGTATTGGGTGTGGACCTGGTGGGCCAGCACGGCGGCGTCCGGGCCGGTGACCTGCTCGGCCAGCGTGGGCACGAACACGTCCGGGCCCAGCTGCGGGCTGACCCGCACGCTCAGGTGCAGCCCGGCGAGCACCGCCCCGGCGGGTGTGTTGGCGAACCCGAACGCGCGGTCACCGTCGCGCTGGTGTGGCCCATGCCGGGCCGATACCGGCAGGTCGATGCCGCACAGGCGCTGCCAGGTCACGTCGGCGCCGCCGAGCGCGACGTCTGCCGGCAGCCGAGACGGTGTCGCGGGCAACGGCGGATCGCCGGTCCCGGCCGGGGTGGGCGCTACCACCGGCGGCGGCGCGGACCCCGGGCCCGGGTCGCCAGGCCGCGCGTGCAGGGCCGAGGCGAGCACCACGGCTACCAGCGCGGCTGCGGCCACCACCAGCCACCGACCCCGCCGGCGGGCGGGGCGTGCGTGCCTGCCGCGGCTCACAGCGCCACCGCCCCGACGATGCTGGCGGCCACCGCGGCCAGGAACAGCCCACCGAGCACCCAGGGCACCCCGGCCGCGCCGTCGACCGCGGTCGCCGACCGGTTACGCCGTCCGATGATCATCATGCCGGCGGAGATGAACATCCCCAGCACCCCGGCGATGACCAGGATCCACTTGCCCCAGCCCAGGAACTGGTTGGCGACCGCTTCCATGCCGGGCGGGGCCTGCGGCGCCGGGTTCGGCGCCTGGGCCAGGATGTCCGGCACCATGTCAAGCAGGATGTTGAGCACGTCGTGTCTCCTCGAAGATGGCGGCCACCCGATGTGGCCGGTACGCGCGACGTTTGCCAGCGCTCGTTAGCGACACCGTGGGCCGGAGTGCGAGCGGCAGCGCTGCTGGTGCTGCGGCAGCGATGCGGCTAACGGCCGCTGGCCACCGTGGACGGCATGACCAGCCGCCGCGTGATCTGGATGCTCGCCGGGCTCCTGGCCGCCGCCGCTGCGGTAGGGGCAGTTGCGGTGAGGCTGCCCGACCGGCCGGCGCCCGCCCCGCCCGATGGGGCGATGGCCCCGGCGGTGCCCGCGCTGGTTCCTGCCGCGCCCGGCTCGGAGGTGAACCTGGCCGATCCGGCCGCGGTGTGCCAGGCGTTCGCAGCCGCCCTGTTCACCCTCGACACCGCCGTCGACGACAGCCCGGCCGCCGCGTACCGCCGGGCCGCCGCATACACCACACCGGAGCTCGCAGCGGCGCTGATGAACAGCCCTGCCCGGCTGCTACCCGCCTGGGAGAACCTGGCCGCCCACCACGGCAGGACCGAAACCCAGGTCGGCGGCTACGCCGGCGAGCTGCCACCGGGCCGGGCCGGCACTGCCCACCACGCCGCCATGGTCACGGCCAGGCCCATCGGCGCCGCGGGGTGGACCGGGCGGCCCCGCCGGCACATCGTCTACTGCACCCTGACCCAATCAGGTCCTGTGTGGCGGCTGGCCGGATACAACCTGGAATCGCACCAGCTGCCATGAGCCAGCACCCAGCCTCACCCGCCACCGTGCTCATCACCCTGACCACCGCGGCCCTGGCCGTCATCGCCGGAGGTGCGCTGATCATCGTCGGTGGGCTCGCTGGAACCATCAGCGGCACGGCCATCACCGGACCCGGTGGCGTGCTCAACGTGCAGGCCATCCCCGCGCACGCCCGGCACCTCGCGACCTGGGTAATCCGCGCCGGGTCCCACTGCCCGCAGATCACCCCACCCCTGATCGCCGCGCAGATCGAGCAGGAGAGCAACTGGAACCCCGACGCGCTCGCCCACAACCCGCCCGAACACGGCGGCAACGCGATCGGCATCGCCCAGTTCCAGGCCGGCACCTGGGCCACCTGGGGCCAAGACGCCAACGACAACGGCACCAACAGCCCGTGGGACCCCGAAGATGCGATCTGGGCGCAGGGAAGGCTCATGTGCGACCTCGCCGCGTGGGCCACGCGACTCCTCGCCGCCGGCGCCCTCGACGGAGATCCAGTAGACCTGGCCCTGGCCGCCTACTTCTGCGGCCGCGGCTGCATCCATGCCTCCGGGAGAATCCCGGCAGGCGGGCCGACCGCAGACTACCCGGCACACGTCCGCTCGCGCGTCGCCACCTACAGCCTCGCGACAGCCGTACCCCCCGGCCGGTGGACACTACCCCTACCACCCGGCAGCTACCAGCTGACCTCCGGCTTCGGAATGCGCTGGGGCCGACTACACGCAGGCATCGACCTGGCCGCCCCAACCGGCACCCCGATCCACGCAGCCGCCGACGGGACCGTACTCGACGCCGGCTGCACCAGCCCCCGCTGCGACATCCCCGGCAGCCCGCAGACTCCAGGCTGCGGCTTGAGGATCAACATCAACCACGGCCGCGGCATCCTCACCCGCTACTGCCACGCCCTCGCGCTCAACGTCACAGCCGGCCAGCAGGTCACCGCCGGGCAGACCATCGGCTGGGTAGGCTCCACCGGCCACTCCAGCGGCCCGCACCTGCACTTCGAGCTACACCAAGGCGCTCCACCAGCCACAAACGACACCGCCACCGACCCCATCCCCTACCTGCAGGCCGCCGACCTCAACCCATGACGCCATGTACGTGCAAATTCTCATCGTATGTGGCGCTTTCTCAAGTAGGTTGACGCCTACTTGGCGCTTGCGCCAGATTGATGAGAAATCCTCGGTGTGGTGGTGGCGTGCCCGACGGCCACGGAGCACCTCCCGGCACCGCCTCCCGGCCGGGAGGCGGTGCCGGTGCCGCCGGCCCGCGGCGGCACCGCCCGGGCGACCCGCGGTCAGTGCTCCTGACTTTCGCTCTCCGGGGTGACCCAGCCCAGCGGCAGATTGTGGTTCAGCGCCAGGGTGACGATGTCGACCGCCGCCTCCTGGGAGATCTTCAGCTGCCTCGCGACGTACTGGATGAGGGCCGTCTTCACCTGACCTGGCCCGGTGAGGAAGGCCGCGTTGCTCGGCTCGTCGAGCAGGATCTCGAGGCCATCGGCAAGCTTCACCGCCACGTGCCCGACGATGGCGTCCATCGCCCCGTCCTTCGCCGGGCAGACGATGAAGTTGTTGTTGTACGCGCCGGCAGCCAGCCTGCTCCTGGCGACCCGGTCGATGTGCGCCTGCGTCAGTGGCTGGGTGATCTCCTTCTCGTCCTTGTCGTTGTCGTTGTCGTTCTTCTTCTTCAGCCGCAGCCGCAGCTCCCCGTACAGCCGCGCCCGGTCCCGGATCTCCGGCGCTTGGAGGGGCAGCCGGACCGGGGTGGCGAGCCGGTCCAGGTCGTAGAGCGCTCCCGGGGCGATGTCGACATCGATGTAGACGCCGCCATGCTGCAGGAGGATCGAGTACCGCGCTAGGTCGGAGCCGGCCGGGTAGTTCGGCTTCTTCCCGCGGACGATGGCCAGGTAGGCTTTCCAGAGCCGAGGGTCGATCTTCGACTCATCCAGTTCGATGATCTTCACTCCGGACCGTGTGAGCTGCTTGCCGTTCTTGGCCGTCCAGCCTTTGAGCTGCGCGTCGGTCCACACGAGCACCGTCCAGCCCGACCGCCGTGCCAGCTCTGCCCAGGCGAGGATGTTGTCCCGCGCGCTGCTCCGCAGCTCGTCACCGGACCAGCAGAAGTGCAGGAGCTTCGGCGGTGGCTGTGCCGGCAGGGCCTGCAGGTGGCTGAGGTACCCGACCACCTGCAGCTGGCCCTGGAGCCTCCGGATGATGGCGGCCAGAACCGGCGCGTCCAGCGGCGCGCCCTTGGCCAGTTTCTCGGCCAGGTCCTGCGCCGCCGCCAGCTTTACCGTCAGATCCCTGACCAGCAGCTCGTTGACGGTCAGCTCGGAGGGCACGAAGTCCTGCAGGACGTTGTAGTCGTCGAGCAGCTCGATCAGCTTGTCGGTGCCCGGTGACGTGAGGACGTCCCGGAACGAGAGGTTGATGTGGCGCTCACCGCCGAGCGGTGTCTTGGTATCCATTGGCATGCTCCCTCTGGTTTGGTGGCAACACCAACCAGACGGCCGCGGTCGTGCCGTACGTACCCGGACCGGCTGTCAGATCAACGACTCCCCGGTGGCGGGCCCGGCCGCATCACGGATGCAGGATCGACCGGGCGGTCCGCCGAGGAGCAAGAGGTCAAGGTTCGGGAAACTCCGGAAGCCAGTGTCGGTGGTGACCATGCGGCAGTCCCCGGCGAGCGCGAACTGGGGCGCGGGCGACTGACGTCGGGCACTGTCGGCGATACTTGGCAGCGCTCTACTCGCCCGAGTGGTCGGAGCAGCTTCGGTCGCTCTATGAGTCGATCGCCGAGGTGACTCTCGATCCGTGGTGGGACCTGTATGCCCTGCTGCACTATGACGATAGCGGGCCGAAGTGGATCCTTAGTCAGGTCGCTAGGCGCCGTCACGTCGATGTGCCCGGCATGACACCGACCGTGTCGATGATGGCATCGGGTGGCTGCGCGGAGGCGGCCCAGGTCCGGCCGCGCCACATCCAGATCGTTTCAGGCCCGCGGCCTGGCCGTGGCCCGCGGCCTGGCCGCCGGCGATATCCCGTACCGCACAGTCGCCGATCATCCAACCCCCATCGCTTAGCCGCGCTCCGCAACGTTTGGCCGCCGCGTCAAACACTCGCCGGTTGGGCTTAGCGGCGCGACCCTCGTCTGAAACCGTTACTGCATCGATGTGGCCGTCCAGACCAGCGCTGCGGATCTTGGCCCACTGTTGGGTGGTGGCGCCGTTGGTTGCGATGGCGATCCGCCACCCGGCCACCCGCAGCCGGTCCAGGACGGCAGGCACCTGCGGGTCCGGCTCGACAAGGGCAACGATCTGCTCGCGGAAGCGTCGCATCAGCGCACCGACCGGCTCCCGCAGCCCGTAGCGCTCACGCACCGCGGACAGGAACTCCTTCCGCGGCGTGAAGCCGTCCCGGTCCCTGGGCCTGCAACCACGCAACCTCACACGGCGGCAGGTCATGCCGGGGAACAAAATAACAGCGCCCAGCGCCGGAACGGCGCTGCCCGGTCCAGCAGTGTGTTGTCGAGATCGAAGATCGCAAGCGCCACAGATGTGACCGTACCAAGCAGCGGCAGCCTGCTAACGCTGCTGGCGTGCTTGTCAGCGCGATCGCTTCCGGCGCGCAGCGTTTGACTGAGGGGCCCGAGTGATCTGCAGCCCATCCGTTCTCTCGTACAGCAGCTTCGGGGCCAGCGCTGCCCCGGCGCGGTTTGCGGTGGCAGCGGTACCGCTAAGGCTGCTACTAACTGGCCGGCGGTAGCCGTTGATGTGGCTCAACGGAACCGACGGAGACAGGATGATGGCCGCACACCCGAGATCTGCCGCCCAGTCCGCTGCTAGCGTACCCGCTCCGCAGCCGGCAGGGTCTACCCGGACATCGATAGACGAGGCTCCAGTTTGTTCGGCGGCGGCGCCTGGCGCGCGAGCTCGTGGTGGTGGCGTGGATCGGGAGGACGCGTACCGGCAAGCGTACGAGTCGGCGTACGCCGCAGTGGCTGCCGCGGTGGTGGATGCCGCGCTGACTGCTGGCGCACAGCGTGGCGATGGTCCTGTCCGGAAATCGCTCGATGCGCTGGGTGATGCTGCCCGCAGAGCAGGGCTGGCCGCCGTGCGTGGAACGCGCCCGCCTGCTGGTCGCGCGGGCGTGGACTTCTCTGGACCGCCGACCTGGGGCGAGCCTCGGGCATTGACCGGTGAGCCGGCGAGCAGGTTACGGCTGCGTGGCGCGGTTGACGGGGCGGTGGAGGCCGCGCGTGATGTGGTTGCCGGCTGGCGGGCCGCGGTGTCCCACGAGGATCGGATGGCCGGGTTCGGGGACGGGACGGTGACCGACTGGGTGCACGCGAGGCTGGCCGGCATCAACCGGGAGGTGGTGTGCCGGTGGCTCACCGATAGCGAGCCGCTGCCGGCGTCGACCGCCGGGGTCAGCTTCGCCCCAGCCGGCGTCTACAGAGGCCGCACCCGCGGTGCCTGGCGAGGCGGTCAGCCGCGGTGCCGTCCGTGGGCCGCGGTTGGGCTCATGACCGCGGCGCGGCTGGTGCGACCCGGCTTGGTGAACGCGGCAGCGGTTGAGGGGTTTGGCTACGGTGGCTAGGCGAGGGCGCCGCGAGGTGGACGGTCAGGTCCCGCTGTGGGGTCTGCCTGATCGTGTGGGGGAGGAGGCCGGGGATGAACCAGTACGGGGCGCAGGCGCGCAGGTACTGGCAGGAGCACCTTCCGGGGAGGTACGCGCAGATCGAGGACCCGGAGGCGTTCTTCGCCGACTTGGGGGAGGAGATGGCCGAGCAGGTGGTCGAGTTGACGCACTCGATCGCGGGTCCGGATCGGCCGGGGGAGGGCTTCCTGGGCAAGGTGGGTCGGCTGAACATGGCGCGGCTGTCGGCCGAGGAGCAGGTGATGCGGGAGATGCTGCCCGCCTCGGACGGCGAGGAGCAGGGGAGCGTGGACTCGAGCTTGGCGTAGCCGCAGATGTGCCCACTCCGGCGGGGTTGCCGGAGCGGGCGCCGGCGGTGGTGCGGTTCCGGCCGCGTAGCCAGGATGATCTGGCGCCGTCGGGTCAGGTCGGGCGGGTGCGGGCCAACCTGGTCGCGTTGCGTACGCTTCGGGCGCTCCAACGGGAAGGCCGACCGGCCACCGCTGGGGAGCAGGCGGTGCTGGCACGCTGGTCGGGCTGGGGAGCGGTGCCGGCGGTGTTCGACCCGCAGGCGGCCGATCATGCCCGGTTCGGGTGGGCCCGTGCGGAGCTGGCCGACCTGCTCGATGAGCGCGAGCTCGCGGCGGCGACCCGCAGCACGCTCAACGCCCACTACACCGACCTGGCTCTGGTGCGCGCGATCTGGTCCGGGCTGGGGCAGCTCGGCTTCCGCCAAGGGCGGGTGCTGGAGCCGGGCTGCGGCAGCGGGAACTTCCTCGCCGCCGCCCCCGAGGGTGCCGGGCTGGTGGGGGTCGAGGTGGAGCCGGTCACGGCCGGCATCGCCGGGCTGCTGTATCCGCAGGCGCGCATCCGGGTCGAGTCGTTCGCGCAGACCCGGGCACCGGAGGGGTCGTTCGATCTGGTGGTCGGCAACGTGCCGTTCGGTCAGGTGGCGCTGTCGGACCGGGCGCACAACCTGGGCGGGCACAGCATCCACAACCACTTCATCATCAAGTCGCTGCGGCTGACCCGGCCGGGCGGGTTGGTGGCGGTCCTGACCTCCCGGTACACGATGGACGCGCGGAACCCGGCGGCTCGCCGGGAGATGGCGGCGCTGGCCGATCTGGTCACCGCGGTGCGGCTGCCCTCGGGAGCGCACCAGCGGGCCGCCGGCACCCAGGTGGTCACCGACCTGCTGGTGCTACGCCGTCGCGAGCCGGGCCGGGAACCGGACCCGGCCGGCTGGGAGCAGTCCCGCCCGACCGCGCTGCCCGGCGGCGAGGCGCACCTGAACGAGTACTTCCTGGCCAACCCCGGCCAGGTGCTCGGCCAGCCGGCCGTGTCCGGCGGGATGAGCAACGACCACGACCTGGCGGTGGTCGGCGACCGGGACGCCGCCGGCGCGTTGGCGGCCGCCTTGCAGCGGGCGGCCGAGCAGGCGCTCGAGCGTGGGCTGGCGTACACGCCGGGGCCACCGGCCGGGCAGCCCCGGCCGGTGGCGCTGGTCGAGGCCGGACCGCGGCGGCCCGACGGATACCTGCGTGCCCTGCCGGATGGCAGCTTCACGGTGGAGGTCGACGGTGCTGCGCAGCCGCATCCGGTGCCGGCCCGCCAGGCCGGCGAGCTGCGGGCGCTGCTGCGGCTGCGGGATACGGTGGTGCAGCTGCTGGAAGCCGAGGCCGCCTCGGTCGACGACACCGAGGACATCGACCGGCTGCGGCAGCGGCTGGACCACGGCTACGACGCCTACGTCCGGGCCTACGGGCCGATCAACCGGTTCTCGTGGCGGCGGACCGGCCGGGTCGACCCGGACACCGGGCAGGAGCGGCTGGCGCGGGTGCGCCCGGGGCAGGGCGGGTTCCGGTGCGACCCGTACGCCAACGTGGTCTACGCGCTGGAGCACTTCGACCCGGTGACCCAGCACGCCGCCAAGGCCGACATCTTCACCCAGCGAGTGATCGCCCCGCGGCCGGCGCGGCTGGGCGCGGACACCCCGGCCGACGCGCTGGCGATCTGCCTGGATACCCATGGGCAGGTCCGCCTCGACGTGGTGGCCCGGCTGCTGGGCGCCGACCAAGAGCAGGCGCGGCGGGCGCTGGGCGAGCTGGTCTTCGACGACCCGGGCACCGGCCGGCTGGTGCCGGCGGCCGAGTACCTGTCCGGCAACGTACGCGTCAAGCTGGCCCAGGCGCGGCCGGCGGCCGGCGACGATCCGCGGTACGGCGCCAACGTCGCCGCGCTGGAACGGGTGCTGCCACGCGACCTTGCCCCAGAGGAGATCGACGCCCGGCTCGGTGCGGCGTGGATCGAGGCGCGGTGGGTGCAGCAGTTCCTGCGCGAGACCCTGCAAGACCCTCAGCTGCAGGTGGAACATCCGGGCGGGTCTACGTGGACGGTGAAGTCGCAGCACCGGCACGGCGTGCTGTCCAGCACGTGGTGGGGCACCGGCCGCTACCCTGCCCCGGACGTGGCCGAGGCGTTGCTGATGCAGCGGCAGATCCGCATCTACGACCCGCATCCCGACGACCAGAGCCGGCGGGTGTTCAACCCGAACGAGACTCTGGCCGCGCAGGAGAAGGCCGCCGAGCTGGCCGAGCGGTTCGGCCAGTGGGTGTGGGAGCAGCCGCATCGGGCCGAGACGCTGGCGCGGGTCTACAACGACACGTTCAACGCGATCGTGCTGCGCCGTTACGACGGCTCGCAGCTGAGCCTGCCCGGGTTGGCGTTGACGTTCGGCCCGCATGCCCACCAGCGGGCCGCGGTGGCCCGGATGATCGCCGAGCCGGCGGTCGGGCTGTTCCACGAGGTGGGCGCGGGCAAGACCGCGACGATGGTGATGGGGGCGATGGAGCTGCGGCGGCTCGGGCTGGTCGGCAAGCCGGCCGTGGTGGTGCCCAACCACATGCTGGAGCAGTTCACCCGCGAGTGGCTGCAGCTCTACCCGCGGGCGCGGGTGCTGGCCGCCGGCCGCGAGGATCTGGCCGGCGAGAGGCGGCGGCTGTTCGTGGCCCGGTGCGCCACCGGCGACTGGGACGCGGTGGTGATGACCCGCTCCGCGTTCGAGCGCATCCCGATGTCGCCGGCCGCGCAGAAGGCCTACCTGGACCGGGAGGTCGCCCAGATCGACGCCCAGCTGCAACGGGCCCGCGCCGACGGGCAGCGGCTAAGCCTCAAGCAGCTCGAACGCATGAAGCTGCAGGCCGAGCAGCGCATCGCCCGCAAGCTTGAGGGCGTCAAGGATCCGGGGATCTCCTTCGAGCAGACCGGCATCGACTACCTGATCGTCGACGAGGCCCACGCGTACAAGAACCTGCGCACCACCTCGAACATCCCCGGCATGGCCGTGGACGGGTCGATGCGCGCCACCGACCTGCACATGAAGATCGAGTACCTGCGGGGCCGGCGGGAGCGGGTGGCCACGTTCGCCACCGCCACCCCGATCGCGAACTCGATGGGCGAGGCGTACACCATGCAGCGGTTCCTGCGCCCCGACCTGCTCACCGGCGCCGGGATCACCGACTTCGACGTGTGGGCGGCCACCTTCGGGCAGACCGTAGCGGCGATCGAGGTCGCCCCGGATGGCGGCATACAGATCAAGAGCCGGTTCGCGAAGTTCGTCAACGTGCCCGAGCTGCTGCGGATGTGGCACGTCTCGGCCGACATCAAGACCGCAGAGGACCTGCAGCTGCCCGTACCCGAGCTGGTGGCACGTGAGCCGGACGGTAAACGTGAACCGGAGAGCGTGGTCGTGCCGGCCAGCTCCGAGTTGGGGGCGTTCCTCGACGAGCTGGCCGGGCGGGCCGAGCAGGTACGTGCCCGGCAGGTCGACCCGACCGACGACAACATGCTCAAGATCACCACCGAGGGGCGAGCCGCGGCGCTGGATCTGCGGCTGGTGGGCCGGCACACCAGCGAACCGGGCAAGATCACGGCCGCGGCGGACCGGATCGCCGGCCTGTGGCGCCTGCACGCCGGCACGGTCTATCCCGGCATGGACGGCCGGCCGCATCCGGTGCCCGGTGCGCTGCAGCTGGTCTTCAGCGACTTGGGCACTCCCAAGCCCGGCGGCCAGTGGAGCGTCTACCGCCAGCTGCGCGAGGCGCTGGCCAGCCGCGGTCTGCCGGCGCAGAAGGTGCGCTTCGTCCACGAAGCCCGCAACGACCGGGAGAAGGCGCAGCTGTTCGCCGCCTGCCGCAACGGGCAGGTGGCGGTGCTGGTCGGAAGCACCGAGCGGATGGGCGTGGGCACCAACGTGCAGGCCCGCGCCATCGCCGAACACGACCTGGACTGCCCGTGGCGGCCCGCCGACGTGCAGCAGCGCACCGGCCGGATCCGCCGGCAGGGCAACCACAACGACCAGGTGCGGGTGCTGCGTTACATCACCGAAGGCTCCTTCGACGCGTACCTGTGGCAGACCGTGCAGCGCAAGGCCCAGTTCATCGCCCAGGTCATGCGCGGGCGGCTGGACGTACGCGAGATCGAGGACATCGGCGAAGCCGCGTTGTCCTACCAGGAAGTCAAGGCGCTTGCCACCGGCAACCCGCTGCTGCTCGACCAGGCCCAAGCCCAGGCCGAGCTGACCCGGCTGGAACGCCTCGAACGCGCCCACCGGCGCAACTGGACCAGCCTCCGCTCGACCATCGCCCATCACGAGCATGCGGTCGAGCGGCTACGCACCCTGGTCGGTGACATCGACACCGCGATCGCCCGCCGCATCGACACCACCGGCGACCGGTTCACCATGACCATCGGCCAGACCCGGTGGGACAAGCGCGCCGGCGCCACCGACCACCTGCGGACCGTCCTCGCCGCCATGCTCGACGAGCTTCCCGACCGGGCCACCGGGCAGGTCGCCGAGCTGGGCGGGTTCACCGTCGCCGCCACCGTGCACCGCGACCGGACGCTGGCCGACATTGGCCTACGGCTGGTCGACGTACCCGGCTCCGCGTTCACGGTCTCCACCACCGACCTGGCCAAGGGCGCCCTGGTCACCCGGCTGGAGAAACGGCTAACCGGGCTCGAACACGACCGCAAGGCCGCCCTGTCCCGGATCAGCGCCACCGAGACCGAGGCGAGCCGGGCCCGGGCAGAGCTCGAAGCGCCCTTCCGGCAACGCGAGCAGCTGGCAGCCGCCCGCGCCCGGCTGCACGAGCTCGACGAGCAGATCAAAGCAACCACCACACCCGAGCCGGCAGCCGAGCAGCCCGACACGGCCGAGACCCCACCGCGCGAGGTGGAGGAGCTGCCGGAGCCCTTGCACGAGGTAGGCCGTGCGCAACGTGAGGCGATGCATCGATACCAGCGCGCCGAGGCCGACGCCGAGCACGCCTGGCAGAGCCTGGCAGACGCGGTGGCCACCCAGGGCAACGGCCACACCCGCCGGCCGGTGCCGGCCGCTACCACCGCCGCGGTCCCGCTGCCGCCACCGCGGTACGCGGCGGCATCCGGCCCGCCCGCTGGTAACAACGGTGCGCATCCGGCCGCCACCGCCCGCACCGCCGCAGCGGCGCCAACGACCAGCCCGTCCACCGACCAGCAACGGCGCCCGGAGGCGGCCGGTGAGTACGCGGCCGAAGCGCCACCCGCGAGGAGCGCCACCCCGCCACGGTCGAGATCATCGAGCCGGTCATGAGCAAGCGGCCGACGCCACGCAGCCCTGTGGACAACAACGGGACCCGTCCACAGGGCCAGGCGTTACCAACCGTTATCACGAGAGGGTGTCGCCCATGGATTTCCACACCGCCACCGACCAGGCCATACGAGACGTCGAGGCCTGCCCGGAGGCCGACAGCGATGCCGTTCACGCGGCCCTGCAGTTGGCTGCGCACGCCTGGCAGCTCTGCCAGCAGCCCCGGGACGCCTCCGGATGGGACCTGTTCGGCACCGGGCTGCAGGCCGCGCTGGCCAACCTTCCCCCACCGGAACAGCCAATCGCCATCCTCATCGAGGAACAGTCGCTGCCGGACAGCGAAGCCGTCCGCCGCGACGCTGCGCGGCTCGCGACCAGCGTCGCCAGCCGGCTGGACGCAGCCGCCGGAGACCCCGGCGCCGCCCCCAACCGCCGCTGGGCCTGGTCAACAGCGGCGGCCCGGCTACGAGCTGCCGCCGAAGACCTGATGGAACTGGCGTGACCTACGGCCACTGGCTCGACCAGGCCACCACCGCGCTCCACACCGCACGGGACGCAGCGGCGACCACCCGCGCCGCCGGCCACGGCGACGCCGCGACAACCATCACCGCCCGCAACCTCGTCTACCACCGCCTGGCGAACATCGCCGACCAGCTCGGCGGCACTCCCCGTACCGAGGGGACGATCAGAGCCGCCGAGCACCTGATCAACAGCAACACCAGAGTCGCCGCCACCGCTGCCAGCCGGCTGATGGGAGTCGGCCTACGCGCTGCCATCGCCGAACCCGCTCCAGCGGCGCCAGCCGGAATCACCACAGGAGAGTTAACGCACCAGCTCACGAACGCCGCCGATGCTCTCGGCCTGGCCGGCGACATCCTCGCCAGCCACCTCGGCTCCCTTGACCGGCCAGCCCGCACACCCGAGGGATACGCCCTGGCCGCCGGCGCTGGGCAAACCGGCGCATGCGCTGACCTTGCCCAGCTCGCCAGTCACATGATTGAGATCGACCGGCAGCTGCCGGCCTGGCTGTCCCGAGGTCGAACGCCCCGCACCCTGCGCGCGGTGTATCAGCCGGCCATCGATCGGGTGCGCTGGTGGACCCGCAGCCGCTATCCAAGCCTCCTGAACGAGATCGCCGGCCAGGCCAACGGCGAGTCGGTCCTCCGGATGCTCAACACCGCCCCCTCTACCGAGCTTTCTACCGCTGCCCGGCAGGTCAACTCAATCGGCGATGTCGCCGACGTGCTGGACACCGCTCGCGCGTGGCTCCACCAGCACCCCGGCCGGGCGCAGTACGCCCACCTCGTGGCCGCGACCAGACTGGCCGTGGTCATCAGCAACAGTGCCGCCCGCATCGACCCCAATGGCACGCTCGACACACGCTCGTACGTCCACCGGTGGGCCCAGGTCGCCAAGAAGCTCCAGCCGCTGACCGGCCTGGACCAGGCCAATCCCGACACCCTCCTCCAAGCACTCGACACCGCCTCCGACTGGCTGCGCCAGCAGGCCCGAACTCACCTGGCCGACCCCAACCAGCGCGCCCAGCCCAACCCCAACTGGCAAGCCGCCCAACCCCAGTTGCTCGGCAAGCTCCCTGGGCTCGCCACTCAGCTCGACCGCGCCCTGGCCGCCGCCACCATCCGCGGGCACCTGTGTGTCAACCAGTCCGAGCTCGACTCGTCCAGAACCAGGCGCGGCATCTTCTACGCCAAGGCCCGCTGGCGCAAGGCCAAGCCCGACAACGACGAAGTCAGGGCCCTACGGGGCCGGCTCGAAACCGCCGCCAGGGCACCCGTCGACCGCGAACAAGCCCTCCGGCGAGCACTCGGCGATCCGGTAGCACTGGCCCGCAGTTCGTATACCACGTCGCCTGATCGAGCGCCGGCCGCGAGCCCGAATCCCTCCCAGCCAGCCTCAGCGCAACCTGCGGCAGCACCACACCAGGCTCCCCGCCAGCGACGGTAGACCCGATCGCCTCGCCTGCGACGAGTAGGTCCACCACCCATACAGGGCCAGGCGCCGGGTCCGCCGGAAGCTGAGTCGACCCTGGCTATTCACCGGGCATGATCAGTTGAGGGGTCTGTACGGCGTGGGAAAGTGAAAGTGCCTGCCGTGTAAGGGAAACTGGAGACACCACATCAACCAGAGTCTCTTTGCCCGGGGTCCACGACCTGGGTGGGGACACCGCCCGGTTCTTCGCGTCCATGAAGGACCGGGTCGGCGTTGCTCGAGCGGATGTTCGTGGCGCTGCTGTCGCGTGGGCGGCGACGTGGGCGGCGGCGGCGATCAGCAGCCAGGCCACCAGCCACCCCGTACCGGCCGTGTTCACGGCCGATCCCGGACTGCCGGTAGCCGCCGAACGGGGCCCGGCAGTCACGGTGGTGTTCGCGGCCTCCCGCTGGACCAGCTGCGTACACCGAGCTGCTGGTGGAGGAGATCACGCTGCCGGAGCCGGGCCCCGGTCAGGTCCGGGTGGCACTGGCCGCCACCGGGTCGCTGGCCGACGTCGACGTCGGCGGCGAGGGACCGGCCCGCCGGTGGCGGCCCGGGCGCCGGCGGCCAGCCCGGCCGAGACCAGCGTACGTGGACCGGAAGGCACCTTCTCAGTGCGCCAGTTTACGTCATGGAGCCAGGATCTTCGCGTCACCGCCGATGGAGAGGGCGTGGTGGCGTTGGCCGGAGCGGTCGGGTTGCGGATGCTGGCCGACCGGTCCGGGTTGACCGCCGAGTTGTCGCAGGTCCTGACCGTGCGCGGGTTCACCCCGGTGCATGACCGGGGTCGGGTGCTTGCCGATGTAGCGGTCTCGATCGGCTGCGGTGGTCGGGACCTGGTCGACGTGGAGGCGCTGCGCGCCCAGCAGCAGGTCTTCGGCCCGGTGGCCTCGGACACCACCGCGGGCAGGGCGTTGGCCCAGGTCGGCGAGCGGCGCCGGACGGCGATCGCCCGCGCACGGGCCGCCGCCCGCGCCCATGTATGGGGCCAGTTACCCGAAGGGGTGCCCGAGTCCAGGTTCGCCGGCCGGACCTGCCAGCCCGGTACGGTGGTGTTACGGATCGACGGCACCCTCGTACCCGTGCATTCTAAAAGGACAAGGCGGCGGGGACGTACAAGAGATCATTCGGCATGCACCCGCTGGCCTGCTGGGTCGACAACACCGGCGAGCTGGCCAGCCTGCTGCTACGCGGCGGTGGCGCCGGGTCGAACACCGCCGCCGACCTGATCGGCGTGCTGGCTGAGGCGATCGCGCAGGTGCCCAAGGCGCACCGCCGCCGGCTGCTGGTCACCAGCGACGCGGCCGGCGCATCGCATGAGCTGATCGACTGGCTGGTACGGCAGAACCACGCCGCCGACCGGTGTGTGGAGTTCTCGGTCGGGTTCGACGTCGACGCCGACGTACGCGCCGCCATCGGCCAGGTGCGTGCCGACTGCTGGGTACCAGCGTTGGACAACACCGACGGCACCACCCGCGACGACGCCGACGTCGCCGAGGTCACCGCGCTGATGCAAGACCGGCTGGCGCGTACCGGCTGGCCCCGCCGGCTGCGGGTGATCGTGCGCCGCACCCGGCTGGCCCCCGGTGAGCAGCCCACCCTGTTCCACCTCGACGGGTACAAGCACAGCTGCTTCGTAACCACCACCGCCACGCTGAACGTGCAGCTACTGGACGCCCGCCACCGAGCTCACGCCCGGGTAGAGGACCAGGTGCGCACCACCAAGGACACTGAGCGGTCCCGGCGTGTCCGGGGACTCCCGAGGTTGGGAGAATCTGGATCATGGAACATCGTGTGGGCCGGTATCCGCAGGAGTTGCGGGAGCGGGCGGTGCGGATGGTGGCCGAGGTTCGGCCGTCGTACCGGTCGCAGTGG
>Ga0299914_10000232_pt1 | contig 33066 bp, 27 predicted proteins | sample RVTome_10_FD_201361 | JGI IMG/M metagenome (GOLD analysis project Ga0299914, IMG submission 201361) | Soil microbial communities from uranium-contaminated site in the Upper Colorado River Basin, Wyoming, United States - RVT153D57 (version 2) ... | reverse complement strand
AAGATGCCAAGGCGGTGTCTTGTACACGTCCTCGAACAGCGAACTGACATCTTCGAAATGCCCCTGTCCGAGCGTACCCTTTCTCTCGGCCTCCTTCTGGGCTCGACGCACCTCGGTGCCAAGATGCTCGACCAGCTCCTCATGCCGTTCCTCATCCCACTCGCTAAGTTCTACGAGATGCCGCTTCAGCCGCTCGACCGGGTCGCCCAAGGGCCAGGCCTCGCCGGCGCCCTGCGGCCGGTAGGCGGAGGGGTCGTCGCTCGTCGAATGACCTTCCTTGCGGTAGGTGAACAGCTCGATCAGCGTGGGTCCTAGGTTCGAGCGGGCGCGGTCGGCCGCCCACAAGGTGGCGGCGTAGACCGCCAGGGCATCGTTGCCGTCGACGCGAAGGCCGGCGATTCCATAGCCGACCGCGCGCGCGGCGAAGGTGGTGTTCTCGCCGCCGGCGATCCCGGCGAAGGTCGAGATCGCCCACTGATTGTTGACCAGGTTGAGCACCACAGGAGCGCGATAGACTCCGGCAAAGGTCATAGCGCTGTGGAAGTCGCCCTCGGCGCTGGCCCCCTCGCCGATCCAGGCCGAGGCAATCCGGTTGTCACCCTTGATCGCCGAGGCCATCGCCCAGCCGACCGCCTGCGGATATTGGGTGGCGAGATTGCCGGAGATGGTGAAGAAGCCATAGTCACGGGCCGAGTAGAAGACGGGCATCTGCCTGCCCTTCAGCTTGTCGCCGCGGTTCGAATAGATCTGGCACATCATCTCGACGAGCGGATAGTCGCGGGCGACGAGCAGCCCCGACTGGCGGTAGGTCGGGAAGCACATGTCCTCGCGGTCGAGGGCATGGGCGGCGCCGACCGCGACCGCCTCCTCGCCGGTCGATTTCATGTAGAAGCTGGTCTTGCCCTGGCGCTGGGCGCGGTACATCCGGTCGTCGAAGGTGCGCACCATCATCATGTCGCGCAGCATCCGCCGCAGCGTTTCGGGATCGAGGCGCGGGTCCCAGGGTCCGACCGCAGTGCCCTCGGCATCGAGCACCCGAATGAGCGTGAAGCAAAGCGGATGGGTGTCGGCCGCCGGCGCGGCGACGTCCGGACGCGCGGCACTTCCGGCCGCCGGAATAACGAGGCGCCTGAAGTCGGGCGGCTCGCCCGGCCGGGCGTCGGGCTCCGGCACGCAGAGCGAAAGCGAAGGCCGATTTGGAAGCGTCGGCTTGGTCACGCCACCAATTTCCCCTGATAATGGCTGTTGGCGCCTCGCGGCTACCGCGTGACGCGCTCGGCGAAGTCGATGAGCGCACGCCCGACAAGGTCGCGTCCGACTCCCAGGCCATGAACGGTAGAGACGTGATTGTGCCCCTCGAACCACAGGAGCTGCGGCGGGCGCCCATCAACAGCATTGAGTGCCATCGCTAATTCGAGCGTCTGGTCCGCGATCGGCGCCGGGTCGAGTTCCGCGACGCTCAACAGAAGAGGCGGGTGCGACGTGCTGACCCTTGCCACCACAGAGCGTTCCGGCCACTTCGCTTCGTCTTCACCAAAATAGGCCAGCGGCCCGCCAACGAGTGGTGCCTTGGGACGGTAGAAGCCGCTCATCAGAGCGGTACCGCGTATTGAGGAGAGGATCGCCGGCTCCGCAAGCTCATCAAAGAGAAAGCCGGCAATATGTGCCGCGCCGGCCGATTGTCCGATGAACACGATGCGGGAGTTGTCGCCGCCATGGTCTGCGGCATGCTTGCGGATCCATTCGACTATTGCGGCGACGTCCTCGATACCCGCAGGCCAGGTGGCGGCAGGGGCCAGCCGATAATTCGCCAAGACCGCGAGGAATCCGTGCGCTGCAAAGTAACGCCCGACGTTTCCGTAGAACAGCGGGTCTCCCCGCTTGTCGCCTCCCACGAAGCCACCGCCGTGAAGAAACAGGACAACTGGCGCAGATGGCCGGTCCGCCGGGAAGAGGTCGAGCCGGTGGCGTTCGGCCGGACCATAAGCGACATCCTGAACGGTCGGGCGCTCTGCCCAAGGTAGCTCCCGGGCGGCCGCCCGGTAGAGTGAGCGCGTCGCTTGCAGCACCTCCGGATCGAACCGCGGCCCAATGCGGCGCAATTCGGCGACGATTGCGGCTTCATCAATTGGGGATGGCCGGTGCGACCCGGTCACCGAAAGCTTATCCGCTCCAACATGTTCATCTGCGGATGTCATCGTCTGCGCCCTTCATTGACGTGTTGCCCAGCGACCAAGCCACTGCAGATAGGCGGCCTGCACGTCGGCACCTGGCGTTGACCAGAGATGCTCGAGTTCGCAGGGGCCGGTGAATTTACGACGCTCGAGCTCGTCGATCAGCCGCACGAAATTGAGTTCGCCCGCACCCGGCTCCACCCGGCCCGGATGGTCGGCGAGCTGGATCAGCTCGATGATGTTCCAAGCTGCGTCGAGATGACCGATAATGTCACCATCCATCGCCTGCACATGGGCGAAGTCGAAGATGAGCCGTACCGCCGGATGGTCAGCGGCGCGAACGACTTCGATTGCGTCGGCGAGATGATGGAGCAGCATTCGGGGAAGGCGCTTGGCACTGACCGCCTCGACACAAAGCATCATCCCTTCATCGGCTACGCGATCCGCAAGGCGGGCGAGATTGGCTGCCATGGCGACGCGCTGCTCGGCCTTGGTCCGGTGGAGATCAGCGCCGGTCAGCACGGCGATGTGACGCGATCCTATCCGCCGGCCGATTTCGACTGCTTGCTCGACATCGGTCTCCAGCGCGCCGCGGGCCGGCGTTTCGACCGCCGACCACCACGGCTCCAGGCAACGCTCGATCGTGGAATAGACGAAACAGCCGAGGCCGATCCCGGCAGCGGCCGCAGCGTCTCCAATCCTGCGCTGCTGGGCTTCAGAGCGGCGGGCCGTGAACGGATCCTGCACGCGCTTGAATCCATGAACGGCAGCAAACTCGATTTGGCGCTCGGGGGTAGTGTCGCCAGCCAGGGCGCCAAACAACGGGGTATCGGGCGTTGGAAAGCCGAGATGCGGGGCGAAATCGAGCCGGAAGGTCATGGGCAGACAACGGCCGCGGCGCAGGCCAGGGGCATGACAGGCGCCTTGTCGCCGCCGCGAAGGCAGATCTGCCCGACCGGCACAGGCTCCTCCACTGCTCGCCCTTCAACCATTATCTTCCGAGTAAGATAAATTCCTGCAGGCTGTCAAGGATCCCCGGGATAGGGGCGCGGCTGGCTGGCCGCGGGACTAGCGGATGGCTAGCGCGTTACCCCTGGCGCGCACCGGATCCTGGACCGATCGACTTGCGCGACGGTCGTGGTGCCCAGCAACGCAAGATCGCGCTCGAATTCCATCCGCAACGCGCCAAATATGGCGGCTGCGCCGCGCGAGCCGCCGGCTCCCAGGCCGTAGAGACCCACTCGGCCCGCCATGCAGGCTGTGGCGCCAAGGGCGATCGCCTTGAGCATGTCGGTGCCACGCCTGATTCCTCCGTCGAGGATGACCTCTGCCCGCCCTTCCACCTCGGCCACGACTTCCGGAAGCATTTGGAGCGGCGACACCGCAGCATCGAGCTGCCGCCCACCATGATTTGAGACAATGATGGCGCTGGCGCCATGGTCGCACGCTTTTGCAGCGTCGTTCGCCGAGAGAATCCCCTTGATCGCCAGCGGCCCATTCCAATGGCTCGCGACCCATTCCAGATCGCGCCAGCCTATCGACGGGTCGAACTGCTGGTTGATGAAGGTCAGGAGGGGTACCCCCGGATCTGCACGCCGGCCGGTAAAGTTGGCGAGCGTGACAGGCCTGCGGACGAGGACGTTCCAGCACCAGCCCGGGCAGAGGGCAAAGTCGAACAGGGTGCGCAAATTGAACTTGGGCGGGATAACCATTCCGCTTCGCCGATCACGTTCGCGGTTAGCTGGCACCTGAACGTCGACGGTCAGGATCAGCGCATCGTACCCCGCCGCCTTCGCGCGCTGCAGCAATTCCAGCGACATCCCGCGGTCCCTGAACAAATAGAGCTGGAAGGCCTTCGGTCCGCTCGCGGCGGCGGCTACCTCTTCGATGGAGCGGCTGGCCATAGTGGAGTGCGTGTACATCGCGCCCACGTTCTGTGCGGCCCTGGCGATTGCAAGCTCGCCATCCGGGTGCAACAGCCCCGGCATTCCTGTCGGGCCGACGACAAAGGGCCATTCCAACGACTGACCTAACACACTCATGCTGCCGTCCACACGGGCAACATCGTTCATCGCGGCCGGCAATAGGGCCCAGTCGTCGAAGGCAGCTCGATTTGCCGCCAATGTTCTCTCGTCCTCGGCCCCTCCGTCCAGGAAGTCGATGATCGGGCGAGGCAACCGTCTGCGGGCCAGGACTCGGAAATCCTGGGTATTCATGCACCTGTTCAACCGCCTGGACATCCTAGAGCGGTTTCCCTCCAAGCGCGTCCCGGATCACCGTATCCCCAATGCCAAAAATATATTAATCTTCCTCGGAATGTTATAGGCCGTGCCCGTCCAGGTCAATCTGGAGCTCGAGGAACGCGCGGGCAGCCACAGCGGCAAACTGCCGTGTAGAGGGGACCACATGGTGTCGGACCAAGACAATGAGCTCATCTGCCGTGTTGGGCTGGGGACTCCGATGGGCGAGGTTTTCCGCCGCTTCTGGATTCCCTTTCTCATCAGTTCGGATCTGGCCGAACCAGACGGTGATCCGGTCCACATCGAGCTGCTCGGCGAAAACTATGTCGCGTTCCGTGACAGCAACGGCCATGTTGGACTCCTGGATGAACGTTGCTGCCACCGCGGCGCCTCGCTGACTCTAGGCCGCGTAGAACGATGCGGCATTCGTTGCATCTATCACGGCTGGTTATTCGCTGCCGACGGCACGGTCCTGGAAACGCCGAATGTGCCGGACGAGCGTTTCAAGACCCGCCTTAAGGCCAATGCCTATCCAGTGCGCGAAGCCGGCGGATTTCTCTGGACCTATCTTGGTTCCGCGAAAGAGGCTCCCTCGTTCCCCGATTTCCCATGGATCGACAGCGCTCCGGAGATGCGTCTCAACACGTGCACGATTGTCGGCTGCAATTACGTTCAAGTGATGGAGGGCCTTCTCGATGGTTCGCATTTGAGCATTCTGCACAGCAGTATGCTGCAAGCGGCGAGCGGCAACGATCTTTCATATGCCGTCCATTCCCAGCATATGTTGAAAGACGCTGCTCCGCGAATCGAAGCGGAAGAGACCGACTTCGGCTTGCAATATGTCACCATTCGCATGGTGGAAGGAAAGGCCGAGACGCGGGTCGTCGCGTTCATTTCGCCATTTTACAATCTCCATCCACATGGTGATCTGACGACCGCGATCGTGCCCATCAACGACACCAAGACCGCCTTCCTCAACATCTGGTGGGACGGGCGCGAACAGTACGGGCTTGAGCCGCTTCGCAGCAAGCAGAACGCCATGATTGGCACCTCCGACGCGGAACAGGAGGAGCAAGGATTGACACTGCGTACTTATGCGTCGGGCCGGCATCCTTCGCGGGCAAACAGCTATCGCCAGGATCGGCATAAGATGCGTCGAGGACATTTCTCGGGCGCCGAGACGCTCATGATGGAGGACGTGATGGTCAGTGTGTCGGCTGGCCCATCGCGATCAAGGATCAACGAGCATCTTGCGACTTCCGATGCCGCAATCGCGCAATTGTACAAGATGCTCTTGAAGAATGCGCGATCGGTGGCCGCCGGCGGCCCGGCCCTTGCCGAAGGCATGTCGGTCGCAAACATTGCCGCCAAACGCGCCACGCTCGAACCCGGAAGCGACTGGCACGAGCTTGCGCCCCGCCAACAAAGGCGGCGCCCCGCCCTCCGCTGATCCCAGGATTTCGCGATTTCATGCTTTACAAGGGAGATGGCGGACGGACGGGCGCGGCGCCGAAGGAAGCTGATTATGGGACTTTTACAGGGAAAAGTTGCGTTGGTCCTGGGCGCCGGAACGGCGCAGAATATGGGCCAGGCAATCGCGGCTAAATTCGCATCTGAGGGTGCCGCGGTGATGTCGGCTGGACGGAACGGAGCGGAGCTCGCGCGATTTGCTTCGGCGATCGGCGGAGAGTCTTGCCGTTGCGACATCACCAGCGAATCTGATCTGGCTGCTCTAATCGCCGAAACCGGGGCGCGGCTCGGCGGGCTGGACATTGCCGTCAACGCCACAGGCGTGAACTTGGTCAAGCCGTTCCTGCAGGTTGAGCGCGCTGATCTCGACAAGGTGATCGGCGTCCAGTTCGTCGGCACCTTCCAGTTCCTTCAAGCGGTGCTGAGAGAGATTTCAGACGGCGGCTCGATCATTCATATCTCCTCCGTCAGTGCCTCCGCCCTTCTTCCCGACCACGCAGCGTATATGGCCAGCAAGGCGGCTGGCGATGTCTTGGTGCGCGCCGTGGCGGCCGAGTTTGGACGCCGGGGGATTCGCGTGAACAGCATTGCCCCAGGACCGACCGAGGACACGCCCATGGCCGCGGCAGTGCTCGCTGTCGAAGGCATGAGGGCTCGAATAAGAGCAAACGTCCCATTGGGACGATTGGGAACGGCGGCGGATGTCGCCGAGGCGGCCCTGTGGCTTGCCAGCGACCGAAGCTTCATCACAGGGGAAGTGCTTCAGATCAATGGCGGCCGAGCTATTCCGCAACTTTCCTGACTAATCGCCGCCCGCGGCCGAGGAACGCGAGCCTTAGCGCTTAAGGGCGACGGACGGGCTTACGATTGCCTGGTCGGCGGCGAGGGCATCACTGCGCCGCGGCTCTGCGGCCGCCTTGCCATATGCTTTCATGCCATTGCCGGTTCGGGCACATTGCGCGGCACCACGGTGCGCCAATCGGTACCGACCGGCAGGGTGACGCGCGCTCCTCTCAGTTCCGCGACTGACAGGTTGTAGGCGACCGGCTTGCCACCTGCCGCGACCTGCCTGGCCGATTTCAGCAATGTCCGATACATTTGCGCGATCGCCATGTCGGCGGTTCCGAGGTGCTCATACGACCGATCCCGGACGCCGCCGCAAGACATGCAAACGATCGCATCTTCCTGCACAAAGCTGCAGATTCCGGAGTTGTGCCCGGCGCGAACCAGGTCTCGATCCTGCCTATATCCGTTTGCACGTGACGGAAGGCTCGCCGTGTAGAAGGTCTGCCGCGTCATCCCATATTCCTCGAGCCGGTCCAGACCGACGGTCCGCAACTGGTCACTTCGCAGCGGATCGATCCCATAATCGCGAACCCCGTCGTACCACACCGAGTAGAAGGCGCATTTGTCGTCCGCCATCGGCACGATCGCCATGTAGATGTCGTTCGGATTGAGGATGAAGAACGGCGAGATGAAGGCGGTGACATTCGTCTCCGCCCGGTCACCGAACACACGCACGGCGCCGTAGTGCAGGCCGAACTCCGTCTCCTGCGCCTCGATGCGCGGCGCCGGATCATGTTGCATGTGCCCCGTGTTCTGGACGAACTTGATATCGGGCAGGCTCTCGCTCGTGAACTGGCTGATATGAAGAAGACTGAGGTGGGAGCTGTCGAGCAGCCCCTCGAGAACCTGGACATAGTTGCAGCCCACAATCTGAACCGTCGGCAACAACTTGCTTGCCGGCGCGTCCAGGAAGGGAAAGTCGTAGAAGTCCGGCATGGCGGCAGGCTCGCCGATATATGTCCAGACGATACCGCCCGCTTCACGGACGGGAAAGGCCTTGGCCTTGAAGCGCGTCTTGAACTTGGGATCTGGAATGTTCGGCGTCTCGAGGACCGTACCATCGGCCGCGAAAAGCCAGCCATGATAGACGCACCGCAGGCCGCAGTTCTCCGATCTTCCCAGCGTCAGCGAAGCGCCGCGATGACAGCAAAACTCGTCAAGCAGCCCGACCTTCCCTTCGCTATCTCGAAAAGCGACGAAATTCTCTCCGAGCAGCTCGACATGGACCGGGTCGCAGTCCGGGTCCGGCAGTTCCGAGCTGAGCAGGGCGGGAATCCAAAAATGACGCATCGCCTTGCCCATCGGCGCGTCGCGGCCGGTCCGGCACATGAGATCATTGTCGCTCGCCGAAAGCATGGTTCAAGCTCCTGGGACTGGTTTGCGAGACAGAGTTACACCGCGACCGAGACGTCCTTGCCGAACTCCCGATGGAACGGCGCGAGGGAGCGCCAATCGCTGCCGGCCGCAACGTCCTCATCTGGCGCAGCGACGGAAGTCAGATCTTCGATAAAGGCGCCCAGCGCGGGGCGGCCATCCTTCACTTCCTGGGCCGCCTGAAGCAGCCTTCGCCGGAGCCGCACGACCGCCATATCGGCCGTGACGAGGTTTTCATTCGTCCGGTCGTAGATTGGACCATAGGACAATCCGATAGCAGCGTCTTCTTGCTCAAGCCCTTTAAGTCCGGTCCAGTTCAAGTCCATGCCGTCGCGGTCCTGGAAGAATTCATTCTCCCACGAACCCTTGTAATTGCAGTCGTTTTCGTTCCACACGCGCGGATCGTCGATACCGAGGATTCCCTTGATCCAATCCTTCTCGATCGGCTGATCGGCATAGACGGTAATGTAGGTGCTCGTTGATTGATCATCGTCCGGCGTCTCCCAGACGAGGAAGTCCATGATGGGGCCTCTGATGATGCGGCCGGTCGGAAAAATTGCCGGCGTTATCCGGACGTTCCTCAGACGATCATTTTCTCGGCCCGGTGGCAGCTTGCGGGTGGCGGCATAGTGGTAGCCGAACGGCGTATCTTCCACTTCGAACGCAGGAGCGGCATCGTCCATTGGCGTCCACTGGGTGACGTCGACGTCCGCCCCCCGCTCGGCGCTCCAGGATTTTCGCGCCTGGTTCGTATGGAGCACGCTCACGTGCGAGCTGTCGAGGCCTCCCTCCCAGAGCTGAAAGAAGTTTGCCTTCATGTTGATTCGAAGAACCACCCGGTTCTCCGGCGGCACATTATCTGCCGCAAAGGTCCTGAACGGCGGCTGGTGCTCTTTCGCGCCGATATACGTCCAGATCAGGCCGCTACGTTCGACGACCGGATAGGCCGGTGCCTTCATGCGCTCTCGGTAGCGGCAATCCGCATGGTTCGGCGTCTCCAGGATGGTTCCGTCCACGGCGAACTTCCAGCCGTGGTAGAGGCACCGGATTCCCCCTTCTTCGACCCGTCCGAGGGCCAGCGAGGCGCCTCGATGCATGCAGAGTTCATCGAGAACGCCGGCCCTTCCCTCCGTGTCGCGAAAGACCACCAGCCTCTGGCCAAGGAGCCTGGTCCGCAACGGCTTGCAATCCGGCTCCGGAAGCTGCGCAGAAGTGGCAACCGGGTGCCAATAGCGCCGCATATATTCCCCCATGTCGGTCCCGCGGCCGACCCGCACCAAGGTCTCGTTCTCTGCCTGCGTCACCATGGCCGGGCTCCATTAATCTTCCCCGGAAAGGATTACACTCGCAGGCCGCGACGAGTCAATCGCTCAAGCGGGAAATATGCCCATGCGCCCGGTCGAGGCAGGCCGACGCGCATCGACCGCCGGCGGCGGGGTTCCCGCCACAGGAGATTTGGAGTGTCGCGCAAGCGCGTCAGATCACTAGGCAGCCTGAGCTTCGGGCCCGTCCTTGGACTCTTCGCCGGTTTCCAAACGCCCCTCGAGATCCCCAAGCATCTTCTCGAGCAAAACGCAGACCTGACTGCGTTCGGCGGCCGTCAACGTGTTGATGGACATGACCGAAGAGTGCACCAAGGAGGTGAGTGCGTCATCGGCAACCTTGAAACCTTTCGCAGTCAGATGAATGAGATATCCGCCGCTCTTCGCCGGGCCCGGCTGTCGGGCAACGTAGCCGCCCGCCGCCAGGCGATCGACCTGCTTCGTAATGGCGCCGGAGGTCACCAATAGCGCGCGGAACAACTCGGTCGGACGCAGAGCGTAAGACGGCCCGGCGCGACGAAGTGCAAACAAGACCCGCATATCTGCTGCGCTCATCCCGAACTCTGTGCGGCAATGTTTGTCGTCGACCGCTTGGAGAAGGCGCCCAACACGATTTGCATAAATCAAATAAAGATAATCGGTCGGGTCAAGATCCGGCCGTTCACGCCTTAATGAATCCGCAATTTCACGAGTATGGCCTCGGTTATGCGGCACCTTGGGCCGAGACATCGCTTTGCTCCCTACGATGGCGCTTGCGCGCACTATCGTCAGCCGATGGCGAGAATGCAAGCGCAAGCGGGGAGACCGGAAGCCGATTCGGTCTCCCCACCGGTGGCCTACCGGTCGACAATTGTGATCGTCAGCGGCGTCAATCCCTGGATCCTCGCCTCCACCACGTCACCCACGGCGAGCGGCCCGACGCCTGAGGGAGTTCCGGTATAGATGAGATCGCCTGGTTCCAGGCGATATTGGCCGGCAAGCCGGCTTACGATTTCAGCGGGCGTCCAGATCATCTGCGACACATAGCCCTGCTGGCGGATGGTGCCGTTGACCCGCAAGCTGATTTCGCGGTCGACCGAGAGGTCGGGTGCACCGATCGGATGCAAGACCCCGATCGGCGCGGAATTGTCGAAGGCCTTTCCGATTTCCCATGGGCGCCCAGCATTCCTCGCTTCGAGCTGGGTGTCCCGGCGGGTGAGGTCGATGCCCACCGCCAGTCCGAATATGTGCTCCGGCGCCTTCTCGAGCGAGACCTCGGTCGCCGACCGGCCGATCGCGAGCACCAGCTCGACCTCGTGGTGGAAATCGCTGGTGATGGGAGGATAAGGAACCTCGTCGCCGTCGAGGACAATCGCGTCCCTCGGCTTCTGGAAGAAGAAGGGCGGCTGACGTTCATCGCCACCCATTTCGCGGACATGCTCAGCATAGTTCCTGCCAACACAGTAAATGCGTCGGACAGGAAATCGGCTGTCGGTCCCATATACAGGGACCGCGACCTCGACCGGCGGAGTCACGACGTGCATTGCGTCAGGCATTGCACGCTTCCTCCCGGAAGAGATCGAGCTTCTCTTGCACGACCCGGTCTGAATAGGAGAAGAGCACCAGATCGGACTCGGCATCGATCTGGACCGGGAACCAGCTCGGGGCAACAAACAGGTCCTTTGGCGCCAGCTCGAACCGGTCTTCGCCCACCCTTGCCGATCCATGGCCTTCGACCACCGAGAAGATGGTGCCTGCGGTCGATCGGTACGGAGAAGTCGAGAAGCCCTTTGGCAGGAGCTGCATGGCGGTCGTGATCGTCGGCATGGCGGAGCCGCCGTTCAGCGGATTGATGTAGTTCATCTTGAAGCCATGGCACGGATGCGGGTCCCGAGACCGGCTGGTGCGGTCGAGCGCTTCACGGGTCATTCGATAGGGATAGTTGAAGATAGGCGACGTCTGGGAGCTCGGTTTGAAGTCGGCGGGCACCAGGTTGTAGCCCGCCTCCCCCATCGCCGTTCCTTCAGGGCGGGTAATTGGGTGCTCGCGTCCCGGATAACCTTCGCGGAAGCTGGCGCTCAACAAATTGACGATGTGCATGTCGAGGCCATCGATCCAGATCATCGGCGCGTCGGAAAGATTGCCGTGATCGTGCCATGTCCAGGACGGCGTGATCACGAAGTCGCCCGGCTCCATCATCGTGCGCTCGCCCGCCACGGCCGTGTAGGCGTCCTTGCCCTCGATGATGAAGCGAAGGGCCGATGCAACGTGCCGGTGAGCGGGGGCGATTTCGCCAGGCAGGATGATCTGGTAGCCGCAAAACAGGCTCGGCGTTATCCGCGATTGGCCCCGCAGCCCGGGATTTTCGAATACGAGGACCCGGCGCTCGGCCTCCTCGGTCGAGATGATGCCGCACGCCTCCATGAGATAGGGCCGGACATCCTGATAGGCCCAATGCGCGGGCACCGCCGGCGACTGCGGAACCTCCGTGACCAGCCCGCCTAGGACCCGCCACAGGGGCGCAAGATGGAGCTTGGTGGCCCGGTCGTAAAAGGGCGTGCGACCTGCTTCGGCCGCACGATCGACCGTCTCTACGAATCCATCCTGCATCGACTCTACTCCTCGCCCGTCACGAAGCGCCAGCCGAAAGGCCACATGTCGCCTCGGGTCAACCATTGGGTCTATCTTCCGTGTAAGTTTTTTGGCCGCTGATGTCTACTGATGAGAATAGCCGTCGGGAAGCGCGGGCCTGCCTGAAGAGGGTAGCACCTGCCAGCGGAGCTCTCATGAGGAAATCGCGCGGTCCGAGTCGACGGCGTTTCAGCGCAGCCTCGCAGGGTCCGCAATCGGATCGGGCGGCTATTGACTTCCACGGAAGGTGTGCCACATCGCCACGATGCGGACAGGCTCGAAACGACTCGCAGGACGAACCGCAATGGTCACGGGCGGCGCCTACGGGATCGGTTATGCGGCTGCTGAACGGTTTGCGGCCGAGGGCGCCAATGTCGTCGTTTCGGACATCCGCAACCATGAAGGGGCCGCTGAGCGGCTGTCCCGGACCTCCGCGAACGTAAGAGCCATCACGATCGATGTACGCGATGATGCCAGCATAGCCGCCGGCGTCGACGAAACGCTGCGCGAGTTCGGATCGATCGACATCCTGGTGAACAATGCCGCAATCTCGGCCGAACTGCATCCCGGTCCCTTTGAAGTGCAATCGGTCGAGGACTGGCGGCGGATCTACGAGGTCAATGTCATCGGCACGTTTCGCATGTGCCGCGCCGTGTCGCCGCACATGCGCAAGGCGCGATGGGGGCGCATCATCAACATCGCCTCGGGGACCGCCTTCAAGGGCGCGCCGGGCATGCTTCACTACATCGCCAGCAAGGGCGCGATCTTGTCGATGACACGCTCTCTGGCGACAGAGTTTGGCGACGACAACGTGCTCGTGAATGCCGTCTCGCCGGGCCTGACCATGACTGAAAGCGTTGCCGCGGCTGGCCACGTCACGGGATATTTCGAGAAATCCGTCATGGCAGCGAGGATTCTGAAGCGCCCTGCTTCGGCCAAAGATGTCGCCAACGTGATCTTCTTCTTTGCCAGTGACGACTCGGAATTCGTCACGGGTCAGACGGTAACGGCTGATGGTGGCTCCGTATTTCACTAGGGATCAGCTGTCGAAGCCTGATTGAGCTGCAGGAGGTGTAAGTGGACACTATGACAACCCCCGGAATCGACTCGTCTGTCAATGACGACTGCGTTGAGGCGCGTCGGAATCTTGCGGCATGCTATCGTCTCGTTTCGCACTTCGGAATGACCGACACGATCTACAACCACATATCCCTGCGAGTCCCTGGTTACCATGATCGCTTTTACATCAATGCGTTCGGCTTGATGTATGACGAAATCTCAGCGAGCAATCTCGTGACCGTCGACGTGGAGGGCACGATCATCGACGATCCGACCGGCCTGGGCATCAATCCGGCCGGCTTCGTGATCCACGGCGCCATCCATCGCGCCCGGTCCGATGTGGCCTGCGTCCTTCATACGCACACCATCGCCGGCGTGGGAGTATCATCTCAAGAGCACGGCCTGTTGCCGATCAACCAGCATGCAGCGCTCCTCCACGGCCTCGTCGCCTATCATGACAGCGAGGGTGTGGCGGTGGATCCGGATGAATGTCAGAGACTGGTAGCCGACCTCGGCGACAAGTCGGTGATGATTCTTCGAAACCATGGACTGCTGTCCGTTGGCCGCACGGTTGGCGAGGCGCTGCAGTTGATGATCAACCTCGATACTGCCTGCCGCGCCCAAATCGCAGCGCTCTCCGGAGGCGTACGGCTTACCACAATATCAGAACGCGCCCTTGAGGCGACGGCCGACGTTGTTCGCCGCTACGCAGATTATGATCGTGACTGGGCTGCGTTGCGTCGGTTGGCGGATCGCGCTTCACCGGGCTACGCCGATTGATTGAGGAACCTCAATTCTTTGCCTTCAAGATCACCAATCCGGCATGCTCGCCGCATCAGGGCGCGAGGCCGCGATAGACGAAGCAAACAGTGGCCTCGCTGAGCTCACCCTTTTTGCCTCTTCGGGCTGATAAAGCTGGTCCTGCCTAGGTCCTACGGAACGATAGCGATCCGCAAAACGGGCGGCCGGTCGTAATCGGCGCTGCAGGAGAGGCAGGTTAGGCGAGTTCATTGGGAACGTCAGGCCGCGCCTTCGACCTTCCGTGGGATCGGTATCGCATTCCGCGCTCGCGCAATATGGTCGGGCACCAGATCCTTCCAGGTGCCGCCCTCCGGCACCAGTCCTTGCAGCCCCCTTACGGTGCGCGGATCGACGTTCAGGCCAAGAAGCTCTTCCCCATGTTCCAATTGATCGGCGATCGTAAGGTAGGTTCGATAGAGTCTCGCGACGGCAACATCCACGGGGGCCAACGTTTCCTTCGATCGATCGCGGATGGGATCAGACGACATCAGAATGGCGGCGTCTTCCGGGAAAAAATCTGGGAGTCCCGACCATGATCCGGCTTCCATTGCCGCCCGGTCCTGATGAAAATTATTAAGCGGATTTGGCTTTCCGGGAAGATGCCATGTGTCATATCCCAGGCCGAAATTCTCGATGATCTCGTCGGTGAGACCTGTGAACGCCAGGATTTTCTCACCCTCCTCGGATCCACGACAAATATCCTTGTCGTCGCTCCACCAGACGAAGTGGTGGAGGCTCATATTATCATTGATGGGCACTACGATCCCGCAAAAGTCTCCATTGGCGTTCGCCTGATGAAAAGGCGCGACGAAACTGGCGACGCGCGCCTGGGTGCGCAAACCACGATCGGTCTGTGCGGGACGTAACGCGGCATAGTGGAACCCAAACGTCGTATCTTCTACTTCGGTCCTGGGATCCGCCTTCGTTGATACGCTGACCGTATTCTGGGCAAATGACACGTCCAAATCTCGCTTGAAGGCGTCCTGATGAAGGATCGTCAAGTGTGAACTGTCGAACAGGGCCTCGAGCAGCTGTACGTAATTGCACTGGACCACCATGCTCGTGGTCAAGATCTTCTCGGGCGGGTAATCGAAGTAGCGCCAATTTGGAAATGGAGGCTCGAGCTCCTTCGGCCCCAGGTAAGCCCAGATGAAGCCGCCCGCCTCACGCGCCGGAAAGGCGGTCGCCCGAAAACGCGCTCGAAACCGGTCGTCGCTCACATTGGGAGTTTCCAGGATGGCGCCGTCAGGAGCGAATAACCATCCGTGAAAGATGCAGCGGATCCCGCAATCTTCTACGCGCCCAAGGGCTAGTGATGCATTTCGATGACAACACTTCTCATCCAGGACGCCGACTTCGCCTTCGCTATTGCGGAATATGACGAGCTTTTCTCCCATGATCTCTGCGCGGACTGGCGGACAATCCGGCGCAGGCAATTGCCGGCTCGCCAGGATCGGGGCCCAATAGCGCCGCATGGCCTTGCCCATCGGCGTCTCGCGGCCGACCTGGCACATCCGCAGGTTGTCGGCATGGGATAACATAAGACCCTCTCCCTTGTGCACCCGGCAGCGCTGCAGGGCCAGGCTCTATATCTTACGTGGAAGATGCCACTTCTCAGTCCAAGCTGTCAAGGCGGGGGCCTAGGCTGAAAGCTAGGACGCGAGGAATCCCCATTCCTCTGCCTGTTGGGCCACATATTCGCCATAGGAGCGAGGCGCGCGCGACAACAGGTTGGTCACCGAATCGACGTCACCCTGCCGCGCAGCAAATCCGTGTTCTCCGAAGATCCGGTACATCATCGCCAGATCATAATTGAACCAGGCGGGCATGAAGGGGCGCATCGCAGCCTGCCAACGATGGACGTCACCGCTGTAACGGATGGGCCGCCCCAGGACGCTGCTCCACGTGGCTGCGCAGTCCTCACCCGTCAGCACCTGCGGCCCGACGAGCGGATAGGACTTGCCGCCGTGCCCTTCCTTCGTCAGGATGATCGCGGCGGCGTCTGCGATGTCGTCCGCGTCGACGCTCGAGCAGCCAATCGCGCCGACCGGCAGGTCATATTGGTCCCGTTCCGAGAGAGATGCGCGGACGAACTGATCGTTCTGGAAAAAATGGTTCGGACAAATGAGAGTCCATTCCATGCCCGACCGCGTCACCGCACTCTGTATTGCGATCTTCGGCGCGACATGAGGAAGGTGTGCGAGAGTCTCCGCCTCGAAGACCGACTGATAGACAAATCTTCTCACACCCGCAGACCGGGCAATCTCGACCGCAAGCAGTCCCTCCGCCGTCTCTTCGAGTGTAGGCCGATTGAGCATGAAAACGGCATCCACCTCTGCGAACGCCGGCATGCATCCGGTCGGATCTCCGGTCAGATCAGCGGCCACGCTCTCGACGTCTCCAAGCAGACTGGCGGCACGTTCGGCGTCACGCGTGAGAACCCGGACCATCGCCCCGTGATTTTGAAGCTTTCTCACGAGTCGGCTGCCGACCTTACCGGTGCCGCCAATCACGAGTATCCGCATTTTTCGAACTCCAGAGGGGACCTATGAGGAACACGCCACCAGGATGGTTCGAGCACGCATAAGCGACGCAATGATACTGCCTTCCGTGGAAGGTATTCGCAAGAGCCAATAGCAGTCGCAGACTGCAGGACGAGATCAGGCGTGCAGGTGGATCGGTAACGGTTCCGCAATTCGTGCCAGGCGGGGACCGAACCCCAGATTCGGCAATGCTGCCATCGCTCCGACGCTATGGTCCACGGGCGGGTTCACGCTCATGATGTGGCCTGCCAAGCCCGATGAAACATACAGCAGCGCTGAAGCGATCGTTGCGGGCGTGCTTGCGCGAGGGTGCGGCACGACTTCGAACGCGAAACCGGCCACGGTTCGAGCGGGTCGAGTGTCCGATGGTTTACGTCAGGATCCATGCTCATGCCCCACCTCAAACTTTCCGCCATGGGCCACGAGCACCCTGTCTCACTCAATATCTTCCGTGAAAGACGAAGATTGGCTATATCGGGAAGATGACGCTGCCTCTGCCCGGCTGCCTGCGTCGCACTGCTGCATCGTTGGCGTAAGCTCCACGAAGGTCTGCACCCCAGCTTGAGGTTCTGATATGCAAGCCAATCCTGTTCCACCGCGTGAAGCGCTGCCCCGTGCGTTCCTCGACGCGCTCCACGGGCGATTCGGTACCGACATGCATGTCTCCGAGGGAATGCGGCGACAGCATGGGACGAGCGAGGCGCACTTCGCCGAGGCGCTGCCCGATGCGGTGGTGTTCGCGCAAACGACCGAGGATGTCGCCGACTGCGTGCGGCTTTGCCTCGCGCATGAAGTGCCGGTCGTGCCCTTCGGCGCGGGCACGTCGGTTGAAGGCAACGCGCTGCCCATCCGCGGCGGCGTGTCGCTCGACCTCAGCGGCATGGATCGCATCATCATGGTCAACGCCGAAGATTTCGACTGCATCGTGGAGGCAGGCGTGCGGCGCGAGCAGCTGAATGTGTACCTGCGCGACACGGGCCTGTTCTTTCCGATCGATCCCGGTGCGAACGCAACGATCGGCGGCATGGCCTCAACCCGCGCCAGCGGCACCAACGCCGTGCGTTATGGAACGATGCGCGAGGCGGTGCTCTCGCTGACCGTCGTGACGGCGGACGGTAACATAATCCGTACCGCGCGCCGCGCGCGAAAGTCGGCCGCAGGCTACGACCTCACCCGGCTGTTCGTAGGCAGTGAAGGGACACTGGGGATCATCACCGAGGTGAACCTGCGTCTCCATCCCATTCCCGAGACCATCAGCGCCGCAGCGTGCGGATTCGCTTCGTTGCAGGGAGCGGTCAGCACCGTGGTGCAATCGATCCAGTCGGCCGTGCCGCTCGCACGCGTGGAGCTCCTTGACGATCGACAGATCGCGGCGGTGAACGCCTGGTCGAAGCTTGGTCTACCCGAGGTGACAACTTTGTTCTTCGAGTTTCACGGGTCAAGCGCCGGCGTCGCCGAGCAGGTCGAGATCGTCAGAGCCCTGGCACTTGCGAACGGGGGCGGCGACTTCACATTTTCCAACCAGCCGGAGGAGCGCGCTCGGCTGTGGAAGGCGCGGCATGAGGCTTACTACGCCGCGGTCAATGTCCGACCCGGCGCAGTAGGCTGGACCACCGATGTCTGCGTGCCGATCAGCCGCCTGCCCGATTGCATTCTGGACACCAAGGCGGACCTTCAGGCCTGCAGCGTGCCTGCGACGATCCTGGGTCATGTTGGCGACGGCAATTTCCATGTCATCTTCTCGCTCGACCCCGGTTCACCGGCGGAGTTCGAGGAGGTGGAGGAGATCAACCGCCGGCTGGTCGAGCGTGCGCTGTCGATGGACGGCACGTGCACCGGCGAGCACGGCATCGGCCTGGGCAAACAGGATTGGTTGGTCGCGGAGCTGGGCGGGGCGGTGGACGTGATGCGCACGCTGAAGCGCGCACTCGACCCGAAAAACCTGATGAATCCCGGAAAGATCTTCAGTCTCTAGGCGCCTCGCCGCCTTGCGGACGGAGAGTATCGCGCGCCTGAAGCTGGTCGAACGTGCGCAGCGGTATCAGCCCTGGCCTTTCGGTGCCGCAATGGGGGAATTGGAACGCGCCGGATTGCGGAGCGGTGCGCCAGCAAAAAAGGCATCCAGGTTCGCACGAAGCATTTCCGTCATCTGCACGAGATTCTCGCGACTTGCCCCTCCGATGTGAGGGGTACAAATGACATGGGGCACGTCGCTCCAGCGTTCGGGCGGCGTCGGCTCCGACTCGAAGACGTCGAGAGCGGCGGCGCCAAGTCGCCCCTCTTTCAGCGCGTCGATCAACGCATCCTCCTCGACGAGTTGCCCGCGGGCGACATTCACCAGCAAACCGCCAGGACCGATAGCGTCGATGACGCGCGCCGAAACCAGCCCGACATTGCCTGCATCCGCGCTGGCGCAAATGGCCAGGATATCGGCTTCTCGCGCAAGCGCTTCGAGGCTGTCGGCACGCGGCCACGGCGCATCCGGCTTTTCCCGTGGCCCCCACCAGCTAATTGTCATCTTCAAGGCTTCACAACGCCGAGCGAGAGCCTTGCCGATCGCACCCAGTCCGACAATTCCGACGTGGGCACCTGTGACTGACCGGCCGATCAGCGGGGAGCCGTCCTTCACCCAGCCACCCGAGCGCAACTGCAGGGCGCCAAGCACGAGATTCCGGTAAGCTGCGAGGATGAGAGCGAGCGCAAATTCGGCAACAGGTTCCGCTGTGACCCCCGGCGCGTGCGATACTTGGACCCCGCGCCTGTTCAAGGCTTCGACGTCGATCGCGTCATAGCCTGTGGTGTAGCATGCGACGAGTTGCAGAGCTGGAAGGCGCTCGAGCAGTTCGGCTGGTGACTGATGGCCGAGACAAACCAGCGCCCGAACCTCGGCCAGGTCGCCCGGGAGCGGTTGTTCCCATAGTCGAAGCACGCGATAGGCGCTCTCGAGCTCGACCGTGATGAAATCCAGCTCGCGAGGAACGACCAAGATCGTTGGTACCGTCACGGCGGAGCTCCTTCGTCGCGGTTACCGAGTTCAGGCCTCTTGCCGATTCCGATACGCGCCCAGGAACGGCAACATCGCGGCGGCGACGAGAAGGAGAAGCGCAAACAGGACGAACATGGGTTCATATCCGTAGCCAGCCGACAGCGAGCCTCCCAGAATAGACGTTCCGACCCCGCCGCCCCAGGCCCAGCACACCCAGATGACCGCGGTAACGCGGCTGAACTCGACGAGAGGAAAATAGCGGCTGACCAGATAGGACAGGATGTCGGCTTCCGACCCGATCGCAATCGCGATGCATGCGGCGCCGATGAAAACACCGACCGGGCCCGGCGAGCTCAACAGAAGAACGAATCCTGCGGCAGCCATTGTGAAGGTGAAGGTACTTACCCAGGGGGCGTGGATCCTGTCGAGGAGATAGCCCACGAGCACTCTGCCGATGAGGGACGAAAAGGCGGCAAAGGAGATGGCGTGTGCGATCAATGCGGCCGAATAACCCTCTTCGCTCAAATGCCCGACGAGGCTCGCCATCCCTCCGAATGTGGCAATCGATGCTGCAAGCACTGGGATCGCGATCAGCCAGAAATAGCCATTTGCGAAGTATGTCTGGCGAGCGGTGCGGACGTCCTCGCTGCCTTCGCTTGATCCCACCACCACGCCAGGCGGCGTACGAACAAAGAAGGTCAGACCAACAACCGAGACAATTGCCGAGAGCGTCCCGATAATGATGAAATTCCATTGCCAACCGAGCGCCGCCGTCAGGTAGCCCGCCGCTTGCGGGAGGAGCGGAGCGCCGATGCCGGACCCGGCGACGACAAGCCCCAGCGCCAAGCCGCGGTATTTGTCGAAGGTGCCACTGATTGTGACGGCGTAAGGAAGGGCAGTGCAAGCTGCGCCACCGAAACCTACGACAACAAACAGAATCCAGAACAAGGCATGGCTCGGCGGCAAGAAAGCGACGGCAGTAAAGGCGACGCCAAAGGTCGCGGCAAGCACAGCGGACGGCAAGCGCACGCCCAATCGGCTGATCATCCATCCCAATGTGATGATACCAATGCCACTTCCGAGCAGAAAGGCCGAGAAGAAGCTTGCTGCGTCAGCGCGACTCCAGCCGAAGTCCGCGAGCATGCCTTCGGCTATGATCCCGTATCCGTACACCATGATCGGGCCGGCCCCGAGCGCATTGGCCAAGGCACCTGCGGCAACGGTCCACCATCGGTTTAAGCTACGCTGCACCATCACATCTCCATCAGCACGTCTGCAGGTCCTACTTGGCCTGGGTACTGTAAGAGTGCGCCGTCCATACCGCCTCATGACGGCGCATTAGCGATCGGTGAGATGAACGAGCATCATTGAGCACGCACGCAAACTCCCATCAGGCATCAACAAGCGAACAGCGACCGCCAGGAATGCACCCCAGATCCAACGTATGATCGAGGCGTTCCCGAGTGCCCGCCTCCCCGCGAGTGATGCTTTTCGATCGCTTTCGCCAGGCAGCTGGTCGAGGTCAGAATCGCACTCCAGCCGTAATGCCATAAGTCCGCGGAGGGGCCTTATTTCCAACCAGCCCCGCGGGCGTCAGGATGTTGATGGAGAAATCGTACCGCTCATTAAGCAGATTCTCGACCCAAACCGAAATGGAGAAGCGTTCATCCGAAGACGTCCAGCGCTCTGACGCGTTCAAGACGTATCTTGTTGGCAACGGGAAGCTGTTGGCTGGATCGCTGAAGGTGGTACCCCGATAATTAAGGTTTGCTGAGGTTGTAAATTCACCGACGGACGTCGGCAGCGTGTGCACAACCGAAGCGGTCCAACTCCATTCCGGCGCGTTCACGATGTTTCTTCCCGCGGCGTCAACATTGCCGACGGCTATGATAGAGCCGTTTTGCTGCAGCACATAAAGAGGTGCCTGCTCGTAGCTCGTATAGTAGGCGTCGAGATACGTTCCGGTCCACGAAAGCGTCAGATTACGAATCGGCCGCGCAACGATCTCAAAGTCGATGCCCTTGATCCTAGCGGACCCGGCGTTGATCGTCTTTACGACGCCCTGGTCATAAATCTGCTGCTGCAGGTTGGTGTAGTCATAATAGTATCCCGAGAGATTGAACCGAAGGCGCCTGTTCAGCAGGTCCAGTTTTGTGCCGACTTCATAGACCGTCAGGAATTCCGGTAGAACCCTAGGATTCTGAGTCTGGTTGGCGAACCCGGGGGTACTGGTCTGGCTAAAAAAGCCCGAGTTGAACCCGCGGGAAACGGAGGCGTAGACCATGGTGTCCGGCGTAAACTGGTGGTCCAGGGCGACACGCCATGTGGGTTCATTGACGGTCTGACTGAGTGTGCCCCGCCTGCTGAGCACCTCGTTGCCGCCGATGAAAACGGTTCCGTCGATTTCCCTCCTCTCGGTTGTGTAACGTGCACCCAGCGTCACCCTCGTATTCGGCAAGAACTCGTAGGTGCCCTGCGCATAGGCGGCGAGGGAATTGGTGCTATCTTGCGAGACCGCGACAGGGCCACATCCATTCGTAAAGAGATTGGCGCCGCCGGTGCAAAGCTGGAAGTAGGATGACCAGTTTGCCCAATAGTAGAAGGCCCCGACCACCCAGTTGAATGGCCCGCCGGAACCGGAAAGCAACTGCACTTCTTGAGTGAAAGCCTTCCGAGGGTCGCGGTCAATTCCCAAGTTGATCGCGTTTGCTGGGCCACCATCGAAGTCGATTCGAATTTGCTCGTCGCTTTGACGGTACGCACTGATGCTTCGAAGCGTGAGACCGGAGAACTGCGTTTCAAAGGTGAGATTCGTTCCCCACTCCTTGGATATCCAGCCCGGCTGAAGGTTTGCATTCACGTCGAAATTGCCGGGGTAGAACGGAGTTCCGACCTGGCGAAGCGCGCCGTTCACGAACAGGAAGTCGTACCCCACCGCCGGCGATACGTTTGAGCCCGGCGTGCCTCGTAGTCGGCTATAATCCCCAGACAGCGTGATATTGGTTACGTCAGAGAGATCGAACCGGATCCTCGATCGCGCGTTGAACCTGCGCGTGAAGAAGACGTCTGTCCCGTTGAAGACGTTGGTTCCGAAACCGTCGCCCTGGTGAACGTAGCGCAGCGACAAATCGGCTGCCACACCGTCGGCCAAGCCGCCGGTGATATAGGCGGTACCTCTGATCGTGTCATAATTGCCATAGCCGAGCTCGAAATGACCTCCGAAATTTTCACTCGGGGCACGCGTCGTAATCTGAATCACGCCGCCGGTCGCGTTCCGGCCGAACAGGGTACCTTGCGGCCCCTTCAGGACCTCGATGCTGCTTATGTTCGCAAGGTCAACAGACTGGCCGAATGGCTGATAGACACCATCTATGAAAGTGAGGACGGCTGGCGTTGTGTTGGAGCTGTTCGTCCCCACGCCGCGGAGAAACAAGGCCGGTCGTGCCGCGGACGGCTGGACCACCAAACCGCCGACGATATTGGTCAGATCCTCCGTGCTCTCGACAACAGCATTCGTGAGACTTTCTCCGGAGAACGCCTGCAGTGAGATCGGCACATCTTGCGCCGATTCGGTCCGCCGCTGGGCCGTTACGATAATGTTCTCGATCTCACCGGACGGTGTGGATTGAGTGGCCGCATCCTGCGCCACAGGTTGAGTGGTGGACTCCGATGAGCTCGGCCCGTTTCCGCCCTCGGACTGCGTCGTTGACGAGTTGCCCGTTTGAGCATGTGCCACGCCGAGGGCAAACGGCGAGACGGTCATCAGAAGGGCTACCGACGCGGCCCGACAGGTCACGCTGCGCATTCTCATCCTCCCCATTCATCTGTTCTTCCGAGGAAGGTAACAGGCAAAAATCCATTGCTCAAGCGGAAAATCTTCCATGTCAGTTTGACCACTAGCATGCGGTTGCAGACCGCCGCGCTGTCGGAGATGGCCAAGTGATAGGCACGCCCGACCGCTCTAGGAAACCGGGGTCCCTCAGCTATGACTTCGGCTGGTGGAACTGAACCGTAAAGTAATCACTGATCATTGCCGCAGCACAGGGTCAGGCGAGGCGATTCTCGGGGAATTCGCCACGCCTGTGCGCGTCGATCGCGTCCAACAGTATCGTTGCCATGGCGAGCCGAGCCTCCCAGGTTGAGCTTCCGATGTGTGGAAGGAGGAAGGCATTCGGCAACTCGAGATAGGCAGGGTTCAAGTTCGGCTCTCCGTCGAATACGTCGAGTCCTGCCGCGCGAATTCGACCGTCTTGCAAGGCGTCGATCAGATCCGAATCGTTTACCAGATCTCCCCGTCCGATATTCACCAGGATCAGTTCGCGTTTCGCCAATGCCAGAGTGTCGGCCGCGATGAAGCGTCGCGTCTCAGGCACCGACGGCCAGGCAAGCAGAAGGACGTCGCTTTCACCGATGAGATGGCGCGGGTTCTCAAAGAATCGCGCGTCGTCATGCGGAAGCCGCCGGCGATTGTGGTAGGCAATGTCCATTCCAAAGCTGCGCGCGCGAACCGCCACACGCCGGCCGACGCCTCCCATTCCCAGGATTCCAAGCGTTTTCCCCGCAAGTCCGACGCCCAGTAGCTGGCCCGGGGTCCAGCCCTCCCATCGCCCCTCGCGGAGCAGCGCGACGCTTTCGGTTACACGCCGCGCCGCGCCCAAGATCAGCAGCAGCGCGGCTTCTGCCACGGCGTCGCCGAGCACGCCCGGGGTGTTGAAAACGGCGATGTCACGTGCCGCAGCCGCAGACAGATCGACATGATCGTGACCGACAGAGTAGGTCGCGATCGCCTTGACCGAGCTTGGCAGGCGGCCGATCACCATTGCGTCGAGGCGAGGCGCGCCGATCGAGCACAGCACAACATCCGGCCTGATCTCTGCGGCATCTTCGAGACGGCCGCTCACCAGGTCAGCGCGTTGCCGAAATATGTCGACCACCGGCTTTGGCAGATCGAGTACCGACAATATTCTCGGGCGCCCCATAACGCTCACGGCCCGACCAGCATGGCAGCCGACGCCGCGCCCCTCAACCCGCACCGACGAGGCGAGCGCGGCCGCCTGGGACGTGGCGTGGCAAAGCTAGACAGATGGAAGGATGATGATGCGCAACTTGACGCATTTTCTTCGCTGCTCGAGGAGGGGGCGATAAGCGTCGCTGGCTTGCCATTCGAGGAAGGACGCTTCCGACGGCCATCGCTGAATGAGCATCTGCTTCACGGCTTCAGTGCCTTCGACCACGCGATCGCCGCGCGCAACGAGGACACCGCCGCGCTCGAGGAGCTGCTGGCGCGCGGCAGTCTGATACGATGCGAGCGCATCGGCGTCGAAGATCTCCTCGATCTCCACAACCACGAGCACAGCTTCATTCATCGTTTCACCACGTCATTCATCTTCTTAGGAAGAGTATGGCCCATTCGCCGACGCTGAGGCAAGAGGCTTGCAGCCGCCCGAGGCCGAAACGTGGCGCGCCTCGCCGCCGACGCGCATAGATTGGATTTCGTCCGCCCGACAAGGTCCCGACGAACCGGGTCCGGAATGACTCGAGCGCCTCGCGCTTAAGTGCCAGCGATTCGATCACAAGTTGTGAACGACGTGTGCCCCGGAGCAGAAGCCGCCGGCTTGCCCCGCCGGCCCTAGCCAGTTTCCCAGGGTCGTGTCGACAGACCATCCTGGCGTTCCCGCGCTTGTGACGTCCGCCAAAGCTCCCTGGCACCTGGGCCAGGTCCCGACAGCTCGACGATCTTCCTTGGAAGATTTCTGTTGCGATCCGCTTGTGCGAAGCTTACATCCAAAGCAAGATCGAAGGGGGCCACGCCGACGCCGAGCAGCCTCTCTTTCCAGCACGTAGAAAAGTCTCCGACGCGCGAGCGCCCTGAAGATGAATGAGTTTCGACGATGACTGAGCCGCTATTTCCCGCCCGCCTCGTCAACGTGCGGTATGAGGCAACGGACGTGCTGTCCTTCCTGCTCCTGCCCACGACGCACGACCTGCCCACGCGCGTCGAACCGGGAAGTCACATCGACGTCCACCTGCCCAATGACATGATGAGGAGCTACTCTCTTTCAAATGGGCCGGGGGAGATGGAGGGCTATCGGCTGACGGTCGCGCGTGACGCAAATAGCCGAGGCGGCTCGACCTACATGCATGACGTGCTGCGTGTCGGTCAGATTCTCCAGATCAGCAAACCACGCAACAATTTCGAACTGGTCGAGCACGCGCCGATGTCCGTGTTCATCTCTGGGGGCATAGGCGTGACTCCCTTCGTGCCGATGCTCGCACGACTCAACGAACTCAAGAGGCCGTGGCGGCTCCACTATTGCGTGCGCAGCAGAGACCGCGCTGCGCTGCTGAGCGAGATCGAGGCGCTGACCGCCGCGGGATCCGGCGAGCTCATTCCCAATTTCGATGAGGATCCAGCCGGCGTGCTCGACCTCGCCGCCACCCTGCGGTCGGTTCCCGACGATGCCCATGTCTATTGTTGTGGCCCCACCGGAATGCTCAACGCCTATCGCAGCGGCGCTGAAGCAGCCGGAATTCCTGCCGACCGGGTGCATTTCGAATATTTCAGTTCCGATGTGCAAAGCGCAACCGAGGGAGGGTTCACTGTAGTGCTTCACAAATCCGGCGGCGAAGTGGCCGTTCCGCTCGGAAAGACGATCCTACATGCCCTGACCGAGCATGGCCTGAATGTCCCCTATTCCTGCGAGGAGGGCATCTGCGGTGCTTGCGAAACGCGCGTGGTCGAAGGGATTCCGGATCACCGGGACATGATTTTGAGCGATCTCGAGAGAGAGGAGGGCAAGACCATGATGATTTGCTGTTCGGGATCCAAAACACCGCGCCTGGTTCTCGACCTTTAGGAAAGAAGCCTCTCCTGCTGCCCGGAGCGGCGACCTCCCCCAATAGAAGGCCCCCAAGAGGAGCTTCCGAGATGCCGACCTACCGTTCCCGCACCACGACCCACGGCCGGAACATGGCTGGAGCGCGCGGCCTTTGGCGGGCGACCGGGATGAAGGACGAAGACTTCGGAAAACCGATCATCGCAGTCGTCAACAGCTTCACGCAATTCGTCCCCGGGCATGTCCACCTGAAGGATTTAGGCCAGCTTGTCGCGCGGGAGATCGAGTCAGCCGGCGGCGTCGCCAAGGAATTCAACACCATCGCTGTCGACGACGGCATCGCGATGGGTCACGCCGGCATGCTCTATTCGCTGCCAAGTCGCGAGCTCATCGCCGATAGCGTCGAGTATATGGTCAATGCGCACTGCGCCGATGCGATGGTCTGCATTTCCAACTGCGACAAGATCACGCCCGGCATGCTGATGGCGGCACTGCGGCTCAATCTGCCAGCGGTGTTCGTGTCGGGCGGGCCCATGGAGGCCGGCAAAGTGGTGGTGAAGGGCGCCGCCCGGTCACTTGACCTCGTCGACGCGATGGTGGTCGCCGCCGACGATTCCTATAGCGACGAGGAAGTCACCGCGGTCGAGCGCTCCGCATGCCCGACTTGCGGCTCATGCTCGGGCATGTTCACTGCCAATTCGATGAATTGCCTGACGGAAGCCTTGGGGCTTTCGTTGCCCGGCAACGGTTCAACGCTCGCGACCCACGCCGATCGTGAAAGGCTGTTTCGGGAAGCGGGCCACGTCATCGTCGATCTCGCCAGGCGGTGGTACGAGCAGGACGACGTAAGTGCGACCCCGCGCGGCATCGCCACTTTCCCCGCGTTCGAGAACGCAATGACCCTGGACATTGCCATGGGCGGCTCGACCAACACCGTGCTGCACTTGCTGGCCGCCGCGCAGGAGGCCGGCGTCGATTTTACCCTGGCGGATATCGATCGTCTCAGCCGCCGCGTTCCCTGCCTGTGCAAGGTCGCGCCGACCAAATCCGACGTGCACATGGAGGACGTCCATCGCGCCGGTGGGATCATGGCCATCCTTGGCGAGCTCGACCGGGCAGGCCTGATCGACGCTTCGCAACCGACCGTCCACGCCCCTACCTTGGGTCAGGCGCTCGAGCGATGGGACGTCGCCGCAACCCAAAGCGAAGAGGTGCACAAATTCTATCGCGCGGCACCTGCCGGCGTGCCGAGCCAAACCGCCTTCAGCCAGGCCGCTCGCTGGGATGCGCTCGACCTCGACCGCAGGGCTGGTGTGATTCGGTCAGTCGATCATGCTTTCTCTAAGGATGGCGGCCTTGCCGTGCTGTTTGGCAACCTCGCCCCCGAAGGCTGCATCGTGAAGACAGCCGGCGTCGACGAGACCATTCTGACTTTCCGGGGCACGGCGAGAGTCTATGAGAGCCAGGACGCCGCGGTCGCCGGAATCCTCGGCAACCAGATGCTGCCCGGCGATGTCGTTGTCATCCGCTACGAGGGACCCAAGGGCGGCCCCGGCATGCAGGAGATGCTGTATCCGACCAGCTACCTGAAGTCGAAAGGACTCGGCGCGGCCTGTGCCCTGATTACTGATGGACGATTCTCGGGCGGGACCTCCGGTCTGTCGATCGGACACGTGTCCCCGGAAGCGGCTGAGGGGGGACTCATCGCGCTCGTCGAAACAGGCGATACGATCCTCATCGACATTCCCAACCGCCTTGTCAGCTTGGACCTTCCTGCCAGCGTGCTGGACGAGCGTCGCGCGGCCATGGAGCAGAGGGGCGAAAGTGCCTGGAAGCCTCTCGGCCGCAAGCGCCAGGTGTCGCCTGCTCTGCGGGCCTATGCCGCGATGACGACCAACGCCGCCCGCGGCGCAGTGCGCGACGTGTCCCAGGTCGAACGCTGAGTTTTCGGCACCAGAACCGCCGATCGCGCAAGAGTCAGTGGATCGGGGGCCGCGGGAGCTTGGCGACGCCGGGCTCGACGACGAAGACATAGTCCAGGCTCCACCAGGGTGTCGGCATATCTGGCTGCTCTGGATGCGGCTCATCGTGGCGGACAAAATTCCCCATGAGCTCGCGCGTGACGCCGAATTGCACGTCTGAGTCTATGTGAGGGTCGTGCGGGATGTAGACCTGCGCCGAGATGGTCTTGTACCCATCCTTGTAGATGAGCGCGTGCACATGGGCGGGACGATAGGGATGTCGGTCCTGCACTCTCAGCAACTGGCCAACGACGCCCGTGGTCGGGATTGGGTAGCCAGCCGGAAGGACGCTTCGAAAGGCAAAGACACCATCTTCGTCCGTGGTGAATTTGCCGCGCAAGTTCATGTCCGCCTGAGTGTCATCCTCGTTTTCATAACGGCCCACCGGCGATGATTGCCAGATGTCGACCTCGGCGCCGGCGACTGGCACACCAGCTGTGTCGACGACTTTCCCTGTCATCAGGAAGGGTTCGCCCGGCGTCTCCGAACGAACGATCGAGCCCCCATTGGCAACCTTTGGGGAGTGCATCCGCCAAAACGGACCGAGAAGCGAGGCCGACGTTTGCATCTCGCCCTTCACATTGTTCGTCATGCAGACGAGCTGCGACAGGCCGAGAGAACCCGCGATCAGCACGACTTCATTATGACGTTCGTTCGTTTGCTGGCCGAGGGCGGCAACCAGCGCGGCACCCTGGTGAAACTCGCTTTCGGTCAGTTTCACCTCGCGCGCGAAGGCATGCAGATGCTTGACCAACGCAGTCAGGATCTCCCGGAGCCGAGGGTCCTGAGTACGTTGCATCACGGCGAGTGCCGCCGGAGTCACATCGTCCAGAGTCTCGATGATGGGCATCAGCTAATCTCCCGCCAGTTCACGCCGGACAGGTCAGGGATGTCAAAGCCGCGCGCTCCCTGGCTGCACGGCTCGATGTTGACGCCCGGTGGCGGCGTGCCGGCATCGCCGGCTTGCGCCACGGCCTGAAGCGTCCTGTATAATTGTGCGACGGCCAGATCGGAGATCGACAACATCTCCGTGCTGCGGTCTCGAATGGGCCGGGATGCTACCGACACGACGACATCTTCCGCAATGAGTCCGGGCAGCCCGCTGAAGCTGTCACCCCGACGCATCGCGTCTCGGTCCTGATAGTAGCCATTTCGGCTATCGGGAGCGCGCGGATCACCCGGCTCGCGAACGCCAATCCGGTCGAGCGAGCCAGGATCAAGACCGATAAAGCGAAGGTGTTCGCTTCGCATCGGCTCCTCGCCCAGCGGCCGCCCAGTGTCCCAGAAGACATGAAAGAAGATCGACTGATCATCGCGCGAAGGCACCACGATGGTGACGACGTCGCCGTTCGGGTTCACGACGGTAAAGGGTGCCACGAAGCTTGTGATGCGGGCGGTGTCGAGCTCTCCCGTGTGGCGGATCGCCGCATAGCGAAAGCCATATTCAACTGGCTGAACGTCGATCCGTGGCGCCTTGTCGAACTGCATCGGGCCGACCTTTTGCGCGTAGGTCAGTTCCGTATCCGACGATACGCCGAGGGCGTTGGAGTGGAGGATGCCGAGGTGCGAGGAATCGACCAGGCCCTCGAGAATTTGAACGAAATTGCACGCAATGAAGTGGCGGGTGGCGAGGATGTTGGTGGAAGGCAGGTCGAACCAGGGCCAATGCGGCAAGAGAGGCTCGGTGCCCTCAGATCCTAGATAGGCCCACGCCAGTCCGCCTGCCTCCCGAACCGGGTACGCGCGCGCCCTGAACCTGGTGCGAAAGCTGGGATCCGGCACATTCGGGGTTTCGAGCACAGTGCCGTCGGCCGCAAATTTCCAGCCGTGATAGATGCAGCGAATGCCGCATTCCTCGACCCGCCCGAGCGAGAGCGAGGCGCCGCGATGACGACAATATTCGTCGAGCATGGCGAGCGTACCATCGCCGGTGCGAAAGATGACGAAATCCTCATTGAAGAGCGTCACCCTTACCGGGTCTCCACCGGGTTCAGGCAGGTCCGCCACCAGCATTGTCGGAACCCAATAGCGCCGCACGCCTTTGCCGAGCGGGGTCCCCGGGCCCGTTCGGGTGATCCTGTCATTCTGTTCGGCGCTCAGCATCAAATCATCTTCCACGGAAGGTGACTGCTATAGCGGCCCGACTTGTCCGCTCGCAAGCAGGAAGTGTCTGTTCCCGCCGGCATGGCTCCCTGATTTTCCCAAATATTCTGCCTTGGAAGATAAAGGGACCGGGGTTACGACCTCTCCTGGAGGCGCAATGGAGCAGCAGGAGCGAGAAGGCCCGGGCGAACTGATTGCTTCGTGCTCGAGCTACGAAGAGGCGCTGAAGCGATTCGAATGGCGCATCCCGGAATATTTCAACATCGGGGTCGATGTGTGCGATCGCTGGGCCGCTAGCGATCCGCAGCGATGCGCGCTCATTGAGCTCGGCTCGACCGGCACTCGAGAGACGAGCTTCGAGGCTCTACGGCTGCGTTCGAACCGAATCGCCAATTTGCTCAATTCACTGGGGTTGCGGCGAGGCGATCGCGTAGGCGTCCTTACATCCCAAGGCGTCGACACTGCGGCAATCCATATCGCGATCTACAAGAGCGGTGCCATTGCGGTGCCCCTTTTCCTGCTTTTCGGCGCCGACTCCCTGTTCCATCGGCTGGCCGACAGCGAGGCGCGCTTCCTCTTCGCGGACACGTCCGCCATGCCACAAATAGGCGCCATCTCCGGTCAATTGGCTGAATTGGCTCATGTCATCGAAGTAGGTGCTCCGGTCGAACGGACAGCGGGGCTAGAGGCCCGGCTCGATTCGATGCCTGACGAATTCGAGCCGGTTCGAACACGCGCTGATGATCCGGCACTCATAATCTACACGTCCGGCACCACAGGCCCCTCAAAAGGCGCGTTGCATGCGCACCGAGTATTGCTCGGCCATCTGCCAGGCGTCGAAATGTCGCACGATGGTTTTCCCCAGCCAGGGGATCGGATCTGGACACCGGCAGATTGGGCTTGGATCGGGGGCCTCCTCGACGTGCTCATGCCCGCGCTGCATCACGGTGTTGGCGTCGTCGCCCACCGGCTCGCGAAATTCGACGCCGAGGAAGCGTTTGAGGTCATTTCGCGGTGCGGAGTGCGAAACCTCTTCCTTCCTCCCACGGCGCTCAAGATGATGAGGCTCGTTGCCAGTCCGGCCGAGCGGTGGACCTTGGAAATCCGGACCATCGCCAGTGGCGGAGAAACGCTTGGCAGCGATTTGCTCGAATGGGGCCGCCGCACTCTCGGCGTCACGATAAACGAATTCTACGGGCAGACGGAATGCAACATGGTTCTGTCCTCCTGCGCGCGATGGTTCGAGCCTGAGCTCGGCGCGATCGGGCGACCAGTCCCCGGCCATCACGTTGCCGTCATCGGGTCGCAAGGAGAAATTTTGGCACCCGGTGACGAAGGCGACATAGCCGTTGCTGGGCCCGATCCAGTCATGTTCCTGGGTTACTGGAACCAACCCGAGGCCACTGCGGAGAAATTCCGAGGAAATTGGCTCGTCACAGGCGACCGGGGGTCCTTGGATGCCAGCGGATTTGCCCGCTTCCTTGGGCGGGGCGACGATGTGATAACCACCGCCGGCTACCGGATCGGCCCCGGTGAGATCGAGGATTGCATACTCAAGCATCCGGGTGTCGTGGCGGTTGGCGTCGTCGGAGTTCCTGACAGGGCGCGCACTGAAGTCGTCGCGGCGGTCGTCGTTCCACGCGACGGCGTACACGACAGCGATAGACTGGCCGCCGATATTCAACAGTGGGTCCGTGACCGACTGGGGGCTCACCAATATCCGCGCATCGTGCATTTCGTTGACGCGCTTCCCTTGACGGTCACCGGCAAGATCATGCGGCGTCGCCTGCGCGATCTGCTGACTCCTGGTCCGGGCGACGGTTTCAGCTTGTCGTCTGGACCATGAGGGAATGCTCTGCCGCAGAACTATCGGGCCAGCGCTGAGTGTTCGTCTTTGGCCTTGGCGCAGAAGACCTTCTTGGGCTCACCCCATCGTGGGGATGACGAAGGCATTCTCGCCGGTCACGCTTCCGTCCGGCCAGCGCTGGGTGATCTTCTTGGCCTTGGTCCAGAAGCGCACGCCTTCCGGGCCGTGCTGGTCGATGTCGCCGAAGCCCGAGCGTTTCCAGCCGCCGAACGTGTGATAGGCGACCGGCACCGGGATCGGCACGTTGATCCCGACCATGCCGACATTGACCCGGTGCGCGAACTCGCGCGCGGCGTGGCCGTTGCGGGTGAAGATGGCGACGCCGTTGCCATATTGATGCTCGCTCGGCAGCCGCAGCGCCTCCTCGAAGCTGTCGGCGCGCACCATCTGCAGGACGGGCCCGAAAATCTCCTCCTGGTAGGAGCGGAACGAAGGCTTCACATGATCGAAGAAAGTCGGGCCGATGAAGAAGCCGTCCTCATGGCCCTGCAGCGAGAAGCCGCGCCCGTCCACGACCAGCTCGCCGCCTTCGTCGGCGCACATCTGGATGTAAGTCTCGATCCTGGCCTTGTGGGCGGCGTTCACCACCGGCCCGTAATGGGCCTCGGCGTCGGTCGAGATGCCGACCCGGAGCTTTCGGATCGCCGGGATCAGCGCCTCGCGCAGAGCGTCGGCCGTCTTCTCGCCGACGGGCACGACCACCGGCAGCGCCATGCAACGCTCGCCGGCCGATCCGAACGCAGCGCCGGAAAGGTCGTTGACGACCTGGTCGAGATCGGCGTCGGGCATGACGATGCCGTGATTCTTGGCGCCG
>Ga0299914_10000231_pt1 | contig 33074 bp, 27 predicted proteins | sample RVTome_10_FD_201361 | JGI IMG/M metagenome (GOLD analysis project Ga0299914, IMG submission 201361) | Soil microbial communities from uranium-contaminated site in the Upper Colorado River Basin, Wyoming, United States - RVT153D57 (version 2) ... | reverse complement strand
CATCGACGGCAGGAAGAACGAACTCGCGCTGGCCAAGCATGTCCAGCGGCACCCGCTCAAGGGTGTCATCGAGCACGTCGACCTGATCCTGGTACGCCGCGGCGAGAAGGTCGTCGTCGACATACCGATCCATGTCGTCGGCGAAGCGGAGCCCGGCACTCTCGTGAACTTGGAGCATCCGACGATCTCGCTGAAGGCGGAGGCCACTCACCTGCCCGAGTACGTCGAGGTCTCCGTCGAGGGACTCCAGGCCGGCACGCTGATCCACGCTGGCGACCTGAACCTGCCAAGCGGGTCGGAGTTGGATGCCGATCCCGAGGTTCTCGTCGTCAACGTCAACGTCGCGCCCACCGCTGAGGACCTCGAAGCCGCGCCCGCCGAGGCCGAGGTCGAGGAAGGTATCGAGGTCGCCGAGGGCGAGGATGCCGAGGCCGCCGAGGTCGCCCCTGCCGAGGCAGAAGGCGCCTCCGAGGAATCCTGATCAGCAGCTGGCATCAGCCGGCGCGACGCGAGGGAAGGGCCGGGACGTCTCATGCCCGATGACGGCTGGCTCGTCGTCGGGTTGGGCAACCCCGGCCCTTCGTACGCGGGCACCCGGCACAATGTCGGCCATCTCGTCGTCGAGCTACTGGCCGCGCGGGCCAGTGCGAAGATGAAGTCTCATCGACGGGGCCGTTCCGACATCGCCGAGACCCGCGTCGGCGGGCCGCCCGGCGTGCGAGCAGTGCTTGCGCGTCCGAAGTCGTATATGAACCTGTCCGGTGGCCCGGTGGCGAGTCTGCTGAATTTCTTCAAGATCGACACCGACCGGCTTGTGGTCATCCATGACGAGCTCGATCTGCCCTACGGTGCCCTGCGCCTCAAGCTTGGCGGCGGCGACAACGGCCACAACGGCCTGCGATCGGTTCGCGCTGCCCTCGGTACCGGGGATTTCTACCGGGCCAGGTTCGGCGTCGGGCGGCCGCCCGGCCGGCAGGATCCGGCCGAGTACGTCCTCAGGCCGTGGAGTGCCGCGGAACGCAAGGATCTCGAATTCCACGTCGACCGGGCCGCCGACGCGGTTGAAGCCCTGCTCGTCGACGGCTTGGAGTACGCCCAGAACTTGTACAACGGTTGACCGCAGTCGTGGCGTTGCAGAAATGCCCGTCCGTTACGATCGATACATCAGGCATGGCCGTCATGGGGGGCGCCAGTGAGCCAGGGCCATGTGGCCGGGGAATCCGTTCGCCCGAGTGAGCGGTTCGCGGTCCCTGTCGTTCTTCGCAAACCGTTAGGCATCGTTGCGCTCGTCGGCGCGCTGGTCGTGGCTGTGCCCGCCACTGTGTTTGCCGGTGATACGGCGCCCGGTGACCTAGATCGGCGGATTGAATCGGCATTAGATAACCAGCCACCGGCCAGCAGGACCGCCGCTCTCGTTGTGGATTGGCTTGGCGAACCTGTGGGCCTTGCACTGTCGATCGCGGTAGTTGCCGCCCTATGTGTGATTTTCGGACAGTATCGATTGGCCGTGCTCGCTGTGGCCGGTACGTTGTTGGTGGGCGCGACCACTACTCTGCTCAAGCCGGTCATCGACCGCCGGATATACGGGGAGTTCCAGTCCTATCCCAGTGGGCACACCGCCGTTCTCGTCGCACTGGGGTTCGTGGTCGCGCTGCTGATGGTCAATCACCTCAGGACCCGGCAGGTTGCCGGGCTGCTGATCGTCATAAGCGCAGTGATCATCGCCGGGACAGGCATGGCCTGGGCGCAGGTCGCTCTCGGTGCGCATTATCCGACGGACACGCTCGGCGGATTTGGCGCCGCGCTGGCTGTGATGCCGGTCGTGGCGTGGTTGATCGATTGGGCCGCCGGCTCCCGGCACAAGCAGCGACCGTCGAACTAGTCGGCGCAGCTAGGCGAACCGGCGGAAAACCGGCTTCACCGGTCGGCCACCCATCCAGGCCGAGGGATCGTTGGAGTCGAGCGCTTTGCGGTAGATCCCGCATGCCTGAGCCACCACCTGCACCGTTCGGTCGATGTCCGCCTCCGTGAGTGCGCTGCTGACGACCAACGACGGGGCCAGGATGCCGCCCAGAATCAGCTCGCGCATGAACAGAGTGCGGTACTCCTGCGATGGTTCAAAGTTCTCATCCAGGGTCGCGAACACCAGATTGCTGGACCTTCCCCGAACCAGGACATGATCCTGGACGCCCATTGCCAGCGCTGCCTCCCGGACACCGGTCGCGAGTCGCTCACCCAGTTCGTGCAGGCGCGATGTGATGCCCTCCTGCGTGTACGTCTCCATGACCGCCATCGCGGCCGCCAGGGAATGGGTCTCGGCCCCGTGTGTCGTAGAGAGAAGGAACACACGTTCGTCCGAGGAGCGCAGGCCGCCCAATTCCATGATCTCACGGCGGCCGGCGAGGGCTGACACTGCAAACCCGTTGCCAAGCGCCTTGCCGAAGGCGGATAGGTCTGGGATCACGTCGTAGAGGCCCTGCGCGCCCGCTTCCGACCACCTGAATCCGGTGATCATTTCATCGAAGACCAGGAGGCAACCGTGGCGATGAGCCAGGTCCCGCAACGCTGAAAGGTAACCCTCTGGGGGCTCTTGCTGGGTGGCCGGTTCGAGAATGAGGCATGCCAATTGGCCCTCATACCGTCGAAGTAGTTCCTCCGTCGCCGCGAGGTCGCCGTATGGAAAACCCACCGTGAGGTCCGAGATCGCGTTAGGTATGCCCGCCGCCATCTTCGTGACCCCGATGAACCAGTCATCGACAGAGAAGAACGGGTGATCCCGGCAGATCGCGACCAACGGCCGGCCGGTGGCTGCACGAGCTAATCGCACTGCGGCGGTGGTCACATCCGAGCCATTCTTGGCGAACTTCACCATCTCAGCGGTCGGTACGGTGGCCAGGAACAGCTCTGCGGCCTCGAGTTCGATCTCGCTCGGACGCACGAAATTGCTGCCGCGGTCGAGTTGCTCACGCACCGCGGCCACTACCCGTGGATGAGCGTGGCCGAGACTCACCGACCGCAGCCCGGATCCGTATTCGACGTACCTGTTCCCGTCGACGTCCCACACGTGCGCACCCTTGCCGTGCGAAATGACCGGTGCGAGGCCCGCGGGGTATTGGTCTTCGCCTTTGGCGTAGGTATGGGCACCGCCGGGAATGACCATGTGCAGCCGCGAATTCAGCACTGCGGACTGCGTTAGATCCGTCTTGTAGGCCGTCATGTCAGCCTCCTGGTTGCGAGGGCGAGCGAAGGTGCTGCGCGGTCTCGCGCAGACACGAAGGTGGCTGGCAGCGGCCAAGGGATGGCGAGCTCAGGATCGTCGTAGGCGATGGTCACGTCTTCGTGAGGGTCGTGCTCGCGATCTATTCGGTATGCGACGTCGGCTGGGTCGGTGAGCGCCTGGAAGCCGTGCGCACAACCCGCGGGTACATAGAGAGTGACCTGGTGGTCGCCGGTGAGTTCGAAGTATTCAGCGTTGCGATATGTCGGCGAGTCGGTGCGCAGGTCGACGACGACGTCGAAGATGGCGCCGTATGAGCAACGCACCAGCTTCGCCTCCCCCAGACCGGACCGCAGGTGCAGGCCCCGGATCACGCCCTTTGCAGACCTTGAGATGCTGTCTTGTACAAAGCTGTCCGGGTCCAGCCCCGCTTCCTGAGCGATCGCGCGGTCGAAGGTGCGGCAGAAGAATCCGCGCTCGTCCGCGTGCGGCTTAGGCTTGAACGTGAGTGCGCCGGCGATCGCCGGCACCTCAATTATCTCCATCAATCCCCCTGAATCAGGCCAACGTTGGCGTTGACATCGGCGCGCCTTTGTGCGGTGAACAAGATCGCCGACAGTGATGCATTCTGCTGATCGAGCAAGGACCTGTTTTGCTCGTTCTTCTCGCGAAGCAAGCTGTGCAGTCGGTCGTCGGCGGCAGCCAGAACGCGGAACTGCTCGATCAGCCGCGACACATCGATGGCACGAATGGGTTGGCAGAACTCGGCCATGCCCATCGATTCCATTAGCACGTCGTTCTTGTCGGCGTAACTTATCGAGATCGTTGGCTTGGCCAACCGCAGCCCGGCCAGCACGTTGTGGTAACGCGACGCCACCACTACATCGACGGCTGACATCTGCCGCATGAGCTCGCCGAACGATAAGGCACGCTCCCTGACGACGCGGTCCGCCAGATGTGGCCGGGACCGTCGGATTTCGGTTTCGATCAGTGAGGCCGTGGCCTCGTCAGCCGGGTCGCCGGTGAAGAGTTGCACGCGGTAGCCGTTGTCGATCAGCCAGCGCACAAAACTGATGAGCTTGTCGACATAGACCGTATAGATTTGATCAGCTTGTCGCCGGTCCAGGTGCGTGCCCGCGTAGGCCATCACCCCCACCCCAACAGTTCCCGTCCGTCCGGTCGCTTGCAGGACTGAAGGAACGGCGAACGCGAGGTCAGGGAAGACTCCGTCCCGACTCGTATCGACACCCATGCCCTGCATCGCTGCGCGCGACGCGTCGTCCCGGTATGACCGCCAGAAGGCCAGCTTCGCCGCGGACACAAGGAACCATCGGGTCACGGGTTGGCGCATCCGGTTGGCACCGACACTTATGAGCGCAACTTTGGTGCCGGTCAGCCTTCCCCAGAACGACACCAGGAACAGAGCATACGGAATGCCCCACGGCCGGATGGGGAGAGTCGCCTCAAGAACACCCATACCGGGGACGATTACCACGTCGAATGATCGCACCCACCGTAAGGTCCGCACCGTGTCGGCGAGCTTCCCGGACGCCTTCAGCACGAAGGATGGCAATCGGGAACCACCGGTGGCGTGTGCGTCGTACCAAGTGATGGCGAACGATCGCAATCCGTATTGACGCTCCATTGCCTGTGGATCGGCGCACACGCACTGGATATCCGCATGTGGTTGTGCGGTGCGGAGATACCGCAGCATCGCCTCGAAAGACCCGTGATTGCCGAGATTCCCTGACCCCAGCAGCCCGAAAATTGCAATCCGCTGCACCGAGGACATCAAGGCCTCGTCCCTTGAAGCTTTGTTTCGTCCACCGGCGCGGCGCTGTCCTCTATCCGCTGAGACGTACCTGGCAGAGCGCGGCTCGCCAGCCACAGCCCGAGGTAGCCGTAGCAGCGCCGACGATCCGCCGACGTGAGCGGCGCCCGGCGGATGGCGCTGACAAATCCCCAGACGTACTCCGCCATAAGACGCACTATCGGGTGGCGCAGACGGTCCGCTCGGCGTGGATCCAGGTTGGCACACCGGGCTCGGATGCTGGGCTTGGCCCGCTCGGCCCTATCCGGGTGGTCTCGGCGGAAATAGAGAACCTCAGGCACTTGGTAGAACGGGCCGTGCAAGGTGAGTTCGCTGACAATGGTGCGATCTGCGTGATGGTAACTCTGCTGCAATGGGGTGGTGCGCAAGATGTCCGACCTGATCACGCCGTAGAAGTCGTCGCCGCCGACGGTGAAGAGCATGCTCCTGAAGCGCTCAGGTGCCTGCGGATGGTCGGTAGCCAGGGGGTATTCGATCGGCAGCACCACGTTGCCGTGGCTGTCGATGATCGCCTGCCAGGCGTGGGCAAGTACAAGGCGCCGGTCGGCATCGAGCGCCTCCACGCAACGCAGCAAGAGATCCTTGCCGTAGAGGTCATCGTGCGAGGCCCACTTGTAGAGCTCCCCACGGGCCTCATGGAACACCACGTTATGGTTCGGGCCAGCGCCGAGGTTGACCGGCTGTCGGATGTAACGAATGCGTTTGTCGCGCGCTGCGTACTCGCGGCAGATCTCCTCGGTGCTGTCCGTAGAAGCGTTATCCGAAATGATCATCTCGAAGTCGCCGTACCGCTGGTCGAGCAGCGCATCCAGCGCTTCGGCCAAGTACTTTTCGCCGTTGTAGACCGGCAGACCGATGCTCAACCGTGGTGCCGCAGTCATAATTCTCCATCCCGTTATCGTGGTGCAGGTTGTGGCGAGCGAGTGTGTATTCGATCGGCCCGGTGGCGCGGTGGCTCGGGCGGCAACGCTTTCCGGAGGTTCCACCACCAGACGCAAGCTGCAAGGAATGTCGCAAGGGCGACGCCCCATGCCGATCCGACGGCACCGCCGATCGCCGCGCCGGCAACGCCCAAGGTCACGTACGCGGCAGACCCGAACAGCTGCGCGCGAACGCTGCGCCGGGCCAGTCCGAGAGCTCGAAGCCCGGCTGTCGCTCCTGTCGAGAGACTGGCGCTCATGACCGCCAATGTGACTGGCAAGATCAGCGCCGATGCCGCATCCCATACCTCGCCGAGCGCATGCCGGCCAATGGTGTCGGGTATCAAGAGCATCAGCGTCAGGCCCCAGGCCATGGCTCCTACGGCTTGGACACCGCCGAGAAGTAAACAGAAACGCGGCAGAGCCCGCACGGAGCGCCGCACGACCCGTACCGCTTCCGGGACCGCCACCAGACCGATACCGGACAGGACCATCAGGAACGGTCCCATCAGCATCTCGGCGCCGCGCACCGCACCGACTGCGGCCAGGCCAGCAATGGCGCCCAATCCGTACGCTCGTAGCTGCGCCGCCCCGCTGATGCTGACGTTCTCCACGAGGTAGCGCGCGCCGAGGTCGCTGTTCTCCGATAGCCACGATCGGGCTCTCGACAACCGCGGCATGATCCACGCCTGCAACCCGCTCGCGAGGGCAGCGACGGCCGCTGCGCCACCCCACGCGAGGACGAATCCGGTCACACTCGGGTTGCGGGAAGCGAGCATGAGCAGCGGAACTAGGGCAACAGCCCACGTAATATCGCTGACAAGTGCCTTGCCACCCTGTCCCGAAGCGAAGAACGCGAAGCGCCAACTGTCCTGGAGCAGTAGACCGGGCAGTACAAAACCAAGCGCACCGAACGCTGCGCCCAGACTGCCGCCGAGGAGTAGCCCAGCGGCGATACAACACGTACCAGTCAGCAGACCGACCGCTAAAGCGGTGCCGGAAGATCTCGCGACCGCCGCCCGCCAGATTGATCTACGTACCGCCGTGTACCTAACTGCCAGCGGATCTGTAGAGAGCCCTCGCGAGATGTTGAGCGCCACCCCGTACGTAACCCAGGCCAAGCTGAAGGCGCCGAACTCGACAACACCGAGCGACCGTGCCACGTAGACGCCGACGGCAAAGCTCAGCAAACTCGTTATCGCCTGGTCTCCGAGCCCCCAGGAGAGCCGGCGCAGGACCCCCCGGGACGCAGTCGCCGGCATCGCACTCATGGTGAGACAGTGTGGGGTTCGGGCAGGGGAACCAGGTATGTAGCGCCCCAGCCACCGTCGGCCTCCAGCTGCGACATGATCTCATCGACGATGTCCCATGTGAGGACGAGTACGACGGCGGGTCGCGCGGTTCGCAAGTCGTCGACGGGGCGAATCGGTATGCCACATCCCGGGATCCGCCGGCCGTGCTTGCCCGGGGCGGCATCCACGGTGAACGGCAGAAGATCGGTACCTACGCGGCTGAGGTCGAGCAATACCGGGGCCTTCGACGGTGCGCCGTACCCAATTACAGTGCGGCCTTCCGCGCGGTATTCGACAAGGCAGTTGTGCAGCGCAGCCGCGGTCCGGTGCGCGTGCCGTTCTAACGTAGCCAGTTGCGCGGGTTCATCCAGGCGGGCGGCTGCTTCTTCGGCGAGCACCGCGTGGACTGAATCGTCGGCGTGGTCTTGATCGACGTCGGATCGGTGGCGGAGCATCACTTGAAGGCTGCCGCCAAAGAGGTCGACCTTGCGGACCGAGACCACAGTGAGCCCGTTCATTGCCGCTAACCTGACCACCGCCCCCAGCGACAGGTACGACCAGTGCCCGTGCCGGATGGTGTCGAATTGGTTGCCTTGGAACAGCGAAAGCAGATGGTGAAACTCGAGAACGAGCAGTCCGCCTGGAGCAAGGCGATCCACGCGCGTGCGCAGCGTCGGACCGACCGCCGGTTCGTGGGCCAGCGCGTGAACGTCGACCACGAGGTCGGCGCGGCCGGCGCCGACGACTGGGCGACAACCCGCTGCGCCCAGATGCTGAAGCCATGAGCCGCCGTGGTGGCTGGCGAACTCGTATACGCGAGCACCGACGAGCTCCGGAAAGTCGCGAAGGATCTCCTTGACGGACGCCTCCGCGTGGGCAAGGCTGGTCGCCGACTCGATGGCGAGCGGCGGTTCGGGCAACTGTGCATCAACTGAACCCAGCTGGACCAGGGTGCAGGCCGCGCAAAGCCACAGTTCGAGTGGCCAACGCGGATCTTCAGTCACGGCGTCTACAGGGGGGAAGTGATCCGCTGCTGGCTGCGCACCAAGATCGACGACTCGCTCGATCTCGATAGATCCGCACCCGCGGCAACTGAACTGCTGCCTGACGGTCTCGCCCGTCACCATGTCAGCACCGCCTTGGCCGTGTTGAAAGCCTCCGCGTAGTGAGCGTGGCACTCGATGCCACGGAGCCTGGCCAACCCAGTGAACACCTCGTCATCAAACCAGTGATGTTGAACCTGGGACGGGAATGCCTTGTGCAACCGCACTATCTTCTCGCGCAGTTGCTCCTCGATCAGTGGGATGTACAGCGACGGTCGGCCGAGATCGCCGTCCCACTTCGGGATCTCGTAGTTGAGGACGAAATGGTCCCGCCAAACCGTAGTGACAAGCTCGGCGACAGTCCGGTGATCCTGGTGCGCGTCGTTCTGGCTAGGGGCGAAGACGAGATCAACTGGTCCGTTCCGGGCTGTTGACTCCAGCAACTCCTTCACTGCATTCCAGTGGGCAGGCAATCGACCATCAGGTAGCTCGGCGGACGTGATCGTCACCTGGCAGCCGGGTAGGAACAGGTCCGCGCCGCGACGGGCCTCATCCAGCCGGACCGAGCTCCCAGTCGCTAGAACGAAGTCCGCAGTCAATTCCGGGAACGACTCGGCCAGCCGAAGCAACGTCGCGCCGCAGCCGATCTCAATGTCGTCCGGGTGTGCGCCCAGCGCCACGATGTGTGGCCGACGGGTCCGCAGGCCAAGCTGGAGGGCCAGCATCAAGACACCATTGGGGTGACTTCAGCTACCGGAAGCGCAGCTGACCGAACGTTCTGTACTGTGCCGGGACGCGACCACACGGCCCACGGTCTGTTCCCGGTCCGGTGCATCTCTTCGAGGGCGCTGCGTTCCTTCAGGGTGTCCATCGGAGCCCAAAAGCCGTCGTAACGGATCGCCAGCATGCGTCCATCGGCAGCCGCACGGACACATGCGTCCATCACGAGATCTTCACCTTCGTTGAGGTAGTCGAAGATGTCTTGGCGAAGCACGAAGTAGCCACCGTTGATCCGCATGTTCATACTCGCCACGGGGGTGAAGGCGCTGATGCGCGAGTCGTCCTGGATGTGGACTACGTGGAACGAGTCTTGCGGCGCTACCGCCAGGAGGCTGCCTGCGGCCTCCGTGGCCATCAGCTGATCGATGATGTCGTTCATCGGGGCATCGGTCAGCACGTCTCCGTAATTGGCGAGAAAGACCTCATCGTCGTCCAGGAACCGCCGCACGCGCCGCAACCGCTCGCCGATGGCGGTATCAATCCCAGTGTCGACGAACGTGATCCGCCATTCGCTGATGTCGCTGCTGAGTGGCTCGATGTGCTCGCCACCTTTGGTCAGCACGAAGTCGTTCGAGTGGGTCTCGTGGTAGTTCAGGAAGTAGTCCTTGACCGCGCGGGCGCCGTGGCCGAGACACAGAATGAACTCATTGTGGCCGAAATGCGCGTAATAACGCATCACGTGCCACAGCACGGGGCGATCGCCAATGGTCATCATTGGTTTCGGTGCGGAGTCGCTTCCGCTCCTCATGCGGAGACCCAACCCTCCACAGAAGATCACTACCTTCATTGGGCTCCTCCTTGATCTGCCATCTCGCGCGCCCGCTGATTAGATGACCTCGAGCTGGGGAATCGGAATGACGAACCGAGCCCCCCACTCGCGGGTGTAGCCAAGCTGCCGGATGATCTCTTCCCTAAGGTTCCAGGGCAGGATGACGATGTAGTCCGGTCGCACCTCGGCAAGCCGCTTCGGCGGATAGATCGGAATGTGCGTGCCCGGCAGGTGCATGCCGTGCTTGTGCGGACTCCGGTCCACCGTGAAGGGCAGCAGGTCCTCGCGGATGCCGCAGTGGTTTAGCAGGGTGTTTCCCTTGCCTGGCGCGCCGTAGCCAGCAACCGAGCGGCCCTCTCGCGCGGCAGCGACGAGGAAGTCGACCAGGTCCGCCTTGATGGTGAACACATCTGCTGCGAACCCGGAATGGCCCTCGACCGAGTGCAACCCGGCGTCGCGTTCATCAGTGAGCACCTTGCTGACCAGCTCGGAAGTCGCGCCAGCCGACTCTACCGGCTGAGCCATCACCCGCAATGAACCGCCATGGGTCGGCAACTCTTGTACGTCGACGATCTGTAACCCCGCGGTCGCCAGCGTATCCGAAGCGGTGCGTAGGGTGAAGTACGAGTAATGCTCGTGATAGATAGTGTCGTACTGACGTCCTTCGATGAGCCGTAGGAGGTGGGGGAACTCGAGCGACACCAGTCCATCGTCGGCCACGAGGGCGCGGAGGCCGCGTACGAAGTCGCGCAGTTTGGGAACGTGGGCGAAGACGTTGTTACCGACCACCAGATCCGACTTGCCGTGCCGCTTGGCGAAGTCGAGACCTGTCGCCTCCCCCAGAAAGAACGACTCTGTCGGGACGCCTCGCTCCCGTGCGTACTGTGCGATGTTGGCGGCCGGCTCGATTCCGAGCACCGGGATGCCACGAGCGACGGCATGTTGCAGCAGATAACCGTCGTTGCTCGCCACCTCCACGACGAAGCTGTCGGGCCCAAGCTGCAGCCGCTCCGCGATCTCGTCGACGAAGCGCCCGGCATGGGCGACCCAACTGTCGGAGTACGACGAGAAGTAGGCGTAATCGCTGAACACCTCTTCGGCAGTTACGTACGCCGGGAGTTGTACCAGGAGACATGCGTCGCAGATTCGCACGTGCAGGGGGTAGAAAGTCTCCGGTTCGTCGAGCTGGTCAGGACGCAGGTAGCTCTCGCATGGCGGAGACATCCCGAGATCGACGAACGTACGCGAAAGGGGCTGGCCACACAGGCGGCAATCGTGGGTCGCTCCCATCAATCTGCCTTCCTCTCCGAGCCCGGATCCGGAAACCGTTCTTCCGTGGTCCGGCGGAGGGTGTGGTCGATCAGGCCCAGCGACAGCAGTTCCTTGATGCGACGCAGCCTTACGAACCGCGCCGACTCGAACTCGTCAAGCGTGAGACCGTGCTTCGCGTAGGCGGCGACGAGTTCCTCGACGCCGTCCCTCACGGTCCAGCGCAGCCGGAGATCAGGGAACGTTTCGTTGAGCTTCGAGAAATCGACGCGGTAGTTCCGGACATCTGGTCCTGCCCCGTCGGCAAAGGTCAGTTCGGAAGCCGGCACCGCATCGCGGACCATCTCAGCGATATCGCGTACCTGGATGTTGTCTTCGGCTCGACCCACGTTGAAGGCTTGGTCATGGACCACCTCGCGCGGCGCTTCGAGCACGGCCAGGAATGCCCGGCTGATGTCCTCAACGTGGACGAGTGGACGCCACGGTGAACCGTCGCTTTCAAGGCGCACCTTCCCGGTGGTCACCGCTATACCGGCCAGGTTGTTGACCACGATGTCCAGCCGCAGGCGAGGGGACGCGCCGTAGGCGGTGGCGTTTCGCAGGTAGGTCGGGGTGAAGGTGTCGTCAGCGAGCTTGGAAAGCTCCTTCTCGGCCAGCGCCTTCGTCTCCCCGTAGGGACTGACCGGGTGCATCGGGGCGTCTTCGCCAACTGCCTTCGAACCTGCCGCGCCGTAGAGGCTGCACGATGATGCGAAGAGAAACCGTTTGACTCCGGAGGACTTGGCGGCTTCTGCAAGCTGGACCGTTCCGTCGAGGTTGACCGAGTAGGTAAGGTCGCGGTTCAGCTGACCGAGCGGGTCGTTGGAGAGCGCGGCCAGGCACACGAGCGCGTCATAACCGGCCAGCTCGGCTGGCTGAATGTCGCGTATGTCGCGCGGCCGCCGGCCGGGTGCGGGGTCAGGTCCGCCCAAAAAGTCGCACCTGTCGTAGAGCCCGAGGTCCAGACCTTCAACCTGATGGCCGGCATTCCGCAGAAACGGAACGAGCACCGCGCCGATGTAACCCTGGTCGCCCGCTACGAGGATTTTCATCGGACACTCCCTGGCGGGCCCGGACGTACGTGCATTGCATCCACAGTTGATTGGCTTCCTACTTGTGATGATCGCTCAGGTGTGCAGCGAACAATCATGACTACACGGACAATCGTGATTCCCCCCAGGGACCAGACTGGTTCCTGCCCTTATCAGATCGGCGAATCCGCGGCCTGATACATATGATCTTGGTGCAAATCAGAACGTGCGGGCGCCCGTAACGACCCGACTGACAGCCCGCTGTATCAAATGGCTTCGTCGTCGCTCTTATCCCAACGACTCGACTCAGACTCGGGTGTCCATGCTGCACGATCTCGGAGGGTGCGATGAAGGTCGCCGTGTTCGGTTTGGGTTATGTCGGGTCAGTGACGTCGGCCGGGCTTGCGGTGAATGGGCACGACGTCTGGGGAGTCGACGTCGACTCAGCCAAGCTGGCGCCCATCGTGGAGGGCCGCAGTCCGGTTGTCGAGCCAGGTCTGGACGATTTGATCGCCAAAGGTGTCGCGGCAGGCAGACTCCACGCGACTGCGAATCCGCGAGAGGCGCTGGACCGGGCCGATGTCTCCCTCATCTGTGTTGGGACGCCGTCCAGGCGCGATGGCAGTACCGACCTATCCTTCATCGCCAGTGCTGTCGCACAGATTGCCGAGTCCATCCGCGAAGTGGAAGCTCCAGCGTCAGGCCTCCACAGCATCGTGGTTCGAAGCACGGTTCCCCCTGGAACCGTCGACGGCGTAGTCGACAGCGCCTTGGCGGAGCGGCTCGCTGCCTCGGATGTCAGGTACGGCACGGCGATGTGTCCGGAGTTCCTCCGAGAGGGTTCCGGGCTGGCCGACTTCTTTGCGCCGCCGTTCGTGGTGGTCGGTACCGCGGATCCACAGGTCGGAGAGACGCTGCGCGAGCTGTTTGCGTTCCTTGACGAGCCTGTTCAGGTCGTAGACGTAAGGACGGCGGAAGCCCTCAAGTACGCGTGCAACGCGTTCCATGCCACCAAGGTGTCGTTCGCGAACGAGATGGGTCGGATCTTCCGGCAGTTTGGCGTGGATTCACGCGACGTGATGGAGCTGTTCTGTCAAGACACCAGCCTCAACATCTCGTCGATGTACTTGCGACCGGGATTCGCATTCGGCGGATCCTGCCTCCCCAAGGACCTTCGCTCCGTCCTCCACATGGCGCGCATGAACGGCGCCGACCTACCGTTGCTCGCCGGCACGTTGGCGAGCAACGACATTGTTGTCAGCGAGGTGGTCGATCGAGTTGTGGCGAGCAACATCCGAGAGGTTGCTCTTCTCGGCCTCAGTTTCAAAGCCGCAACCGACGATCTACGCGAGAGTCCGAGTGTTGAGCTCGCTGAACGCCTCATCGGCAAGGGCTTCAATCTGCGCATCTACGACTCGATCGTCAATCCCAACCGGCTCGTGGGAGCCAACCGTCGGCACGTCGAGTCTAAGCTTCCGCACCTGCGACGGGTGCTCACCGACAAGCCGGATCAGGCGCTACGGGGAGCAGATGTCGCCCTCGTGTCAACCAACGACGGGCTGGTCGTTGACGCCCTGCTCCAAGACCCGCCGCCGTGGATCATCGATCTCAGTGGTCGCTTGAGCGGTGCCGTCGAGGCGCTGCCCGGGTATGAGGGAGTCGGATGGTGACGAGGCCCCGGGTACTGATCATCGTTCAGAACCTGCCGGTTCCGTTCGACCGGCGGGTCTGGTTGGAGTGTCAAGCACTCATCAAAGCCGGCTACGACGTTTCGGTAGTATGCCCGAAGGCTCCGGGCGATCCGTCTTATCACGTCGTCGACGGCGTGGCCATCTACAAGTACCGCGCATACTCACCGGGCGGCAGCAAGATCGGATTCGTTGCGGAATACGCATATTCATTCCTGGCCACCGCCTGGCTCACCCGTAAGGCACGCCGACAGGGCAAGTTCCAGGTATTCCAGGCGTGCAATCCGCCGGACATCTTCTGGCCTATCGCCCGCTTCCTCCGGTGGGTCGATGGATCCCGCTTCGTGTTCGACCATCACGATCTGTGTCCTGAGCTCTACCAGTCACGGTTTCCAGGCGGCGCCACGCTTCCGTACCGGGGCCTTCGTGCGCTGGAACGCATCACCCATCGATCCGCCGACCATGTGATCTCGACCAACGATTCGTACCGGCGGATAGCAGTCACCCGAAGCGGCAAGGCGACGGACGACGTCACCGTCGTCCGTACCGGCCCCGATCCGGATCGATTGCGGCGTCGTGCCGCCGACGACTCGTGCCGACGCGGACACCGCCATCTCGTCGCGTACATCGGTGTGATGGGTCCCCAAGACGGCGTGGACCTAGTGGTACGTGCCGCGAACGAGGTCGTGAACGTCGGCGGGCGGACAGACATCGGATTCACGCTGATAGGCAGCGGTGACTGCTACGACGAAGTTGTGGCCCTGCGGGACGAGCTCGGCCTCAACGGACATGTCGAGTTCACTGGCCGGGTACCGGACGAGACCGTCGAGCGCGTGCTGTCGACGGCCGACATCGGCCTCTCACCGGACCCCAAGAATCCGCTGAACGATGTCTCGACGATGAACAAGACGATGGAGTACATGGCATACGAGCTGCCGGTGGTTGCCTTCGACCTGCAGGAGACTCGCGTGTCAGCCGGCGACGCAGCCGTCTATGTCGAGCCTAACGACGTTGAGAAGTACGCCAGGGCGATCATTGATTTGGTCGACGACGAGCCGAGGCGGCTGCGGATGGGCAAGATCGGCCGCGCTCGGGTCGAAAAGGTACTGGCGTGGAAGTACCAGAAGGCCGCGTACCTCGCCGTGTACGACCGGCTCACCGCGCCGGGTGACGGTAGGTCCTCAGCTGGCCGCGCGGCGACCACCACGAGGGACTGAGATGTGCGGAATCGCCGGCTGCTACCAGCAGGAGGACGGCAAGGCGCTCGCGGTGCTGATGAATGATCGCATCGCGCATCGGGGACCAGACGCGAACGGCGTCTACTGTGTTGAAGACGGTCGATTCAACGCGTTCTTGGCCCACCGCAGGCTTTCCATCATCGACCTATCGGCGGCTGCCGACCAACCCTTGTCCAAACAGGGGCTGACGATCAGTTACAACGGCGAGCTTTACAACTACCGGCACTTGAGAGCCGAACTGGTTCGGCGCGGCGCGCGGTTCCATACGAACTCTGACACCGAAGTTGTGCTGGAGGCATGGCGGCTCTGGGGGCCCGATGCACTAACAAGATTCCGCGGCATGTTCGCGTTCGCGCTGCTCGACGAGGGCACCGGCCACCTATTCCTGGCGCGTGACCAACTCGGAATCAAGCCACTCTATTTTCTGCGTAGGCACAAAGGAGTGATCTTCGCATCCGAACTCAAGGCGATTGTGTCCGCGGTAGGCCCGGAATTGCGGACTGACCCGGGCGCGCTTATCGCCTCGATGCTCTACTACTGGCTGCCCGAGGAGCGGTGCGTTGCGGCAGGAGTGGAAAAGCTGTCACCTGGGTCATGGATGGAGTTCCAGCCCGACGGTACGAGCAAGCGAACGAGGTACTGGAGTGTGGCGGACGTGGCCGCCGAGGCTGCCGAGGGCCCGCCCCACGACCTGCGCGCAGTCATCGAGGAATCTGTGGCGGCGCACCTTGTGGCCGATGTCCCGGTGTCAACATTCCTAAGCGGCGGGCTCGACTCCAGCATTGTGACGGTGCTCGCAAAGCGAGCAGACCCGGACATCGACGCCTACACCATCACGTTCCGCCCGGAGGATCAGCGCCTCGAGGCGATGCCGGACGACGCCATTTACGCACGGAAGGTCGCCGCCACGTTCGGAATCGCACTGCACGAGATCGAGATCTCTCCGGACATCGTGGATCTGCTGCCGCGCATGGTAGACGTCCTCGATGAGCCGATCGGTGACCCAGCGGCAATCAACACCATGCTTATGTGCGACGCAGCCCGAGATGCAGGCGTCAAAGTGCTGCTGTCCGGAATGGGGGCAGACGAACTGTTCGGGGGCTACCGCAAACACCTCGCGTGCGTGATGGGTGCTCGCTACCGGCGACTGCCGAGCGTCGTTCGCAACGGCATTGTCCGGCCAGTTGTAGGGGCAGTACCCGTCGAGGCCTTTGGGCGCGGACTGCGGTACTCGCGGTGGGCGAAGCGATTTCTTACCTTCGCCGAGCTCCCCGAGGAGGCCGCGTTCCGGCGCAGTTACACAATGTACGACCCCGTCGAGCTCATCGACCTGCTGGATCCCGAACTTGCGCCACACGTTGGCGAACTGCTCGAGGAGCACAGCGACATTTACCACGACACGCGGCTCGGCGATCATGTCAACCGCATGTGCCTCGCGGATACCCGGATGTTCCTGCCAGGGCTCAACCTCGCCTACACCGACCGATCCAGCATGGCCGTCTCGACTGAGGTCCGTGTGCCGTTCGTCGACCCTGAGGTATTTCGGGCCGCCTTCTCTATCCCAGGCACTGACAAGATCAACGGGCGGCAGGGAAAGCTGGCTCTGAAGCGTGCGGCAGAGGCCTGGCTGCCCAAGGACGTGGTGTACCGACCGAAGGCGTCGTTCAGCGCACCGCTGCGGGCGTGGATCGGCAACGATCTCCGCGAACTCGTCGACGATGTGCTCCTTGGCGGCGAGCTCGTCAGCAGCGGATTCTTGCAGAAGGCGGCTCTGGCTCGACTCGTGGACGACGAGCGCTCCGGGCGGGAGGACCGCTCCAAGCAAATCTGGCAACTCCTGACGCTGGAGATCTGGCGCCGCCACATGCGCTCGTCCGGTGTCGCCGTATGACCTCCTCAAGCAACGACCACTGTAGCCCCAGTTCACGAAACCTTTGAAGGATCAGATGAAGCAAGTAGCGCAGAACTACCGATCGGGTGAGCTGGCTCTGCTCGACGTCCCGCCCCCGACGTGCGCTCCCGGGGGAGTGCTCGTGCGATCCCTTTTCTCGCTGATCTCCACGGGCACCGAGCTGATGAAGGTGACAGAGGCCAAGCTGTCGATGGTCGGCAAGGCGCGCGCTCGCCCGGACCAGGTGAAGAAGGTGGTCGAGTCGGTCGTCCAGCAAGGTGCCGTCAGCACCTACAAGAAGGTGATGAACCGGCTGGACTCCTATACTCCGCTGGGCTATTCGCTGTGCGGCGTGGTCATCGAGGTGGGGCAAGGCGTGGAGCAGTTCCGCGTCGGACAACTCGTGGCAGCAGCCGGTAACGAGTACGCTCTGCACGCCGAGGTCAATTGGATTCCGACGAACCTCTGCGTTCCTGTCCCTGCTGGTGTTGCACCGGAGCACGCGGCGTTCTCCACCGTGGGCGCGATAGCAATGCACGGCGTCCGCCGGGCCGAGGTTCAGCTCGGCGACACGGCCTGTGTCATTGGCCTGGGGCTCGTGGGGCAGCTCGTCGTTCGGCTGTTGGTTGCCGCCGGCGTACGAGTGGTGGGCCTTGATCCGGTTGCGGACCGCAGGGAGTTGGCCGAGAAGGCGGGCGCGTTGTTGTGTGCCATGCCGGACGAGGATGGTGTGGCGGCGGTTGAGCGGCGCCTTGCTGAAGCGACGGCGGGCATCGGTGCCGACCATGTGTTCCTCGCAGCCGGCGGCAGCTCCAACGCTCCGGTCGAGACAGCCGCTCGACTCGCCCGAGATCGGGCACGTGTAGTCGATATCGGTAAGACGCGGCTTGATCTGCCGTGGAACGCGTACTACGACAAGGAACTGGATGTTCGGTTCTCACGGTCGTACGGGCCCGGTCGATACGACGACCGCTACGAGCTCGAAGGCATCGACTACCCAGCGGGTTACGTCAGGTGGACTGAGCGTCGAAACCTGGAGTGCTTCGTTGATCTCATCGCGCGTCAGCAGATCGACCTCACTCCGGTCGTCTCACGGGTCTTTCCCATTGACGAGGCGGCGGAGGCGTACAACCAACTGCGCACTGGAGAGTTGTCCGGTGTCGGTTTCCTCTTCGAATACCCGAATTTTGAACCCGTTATCGATTCTGAGCTTGCCGGCGACTCCGCCGGTGAGGAGTCGTCGGGGGGCAGTCTGCGGATAGTCACCCACCCAATCGCCGACAGTCTGCCCTCCGACCGACCCACCGTGCGCCTCGGATTCATCGGCGCCGGAAACTACGCGTCCTCAATGCTGCTGCCACATCTCGCCAAAGACGAGAATGTCGTGCTGGCACACGTGGCCACCAACAAGTCTCTGTCGGCGGCCAACGCACGCCGTCGTTTCGGCTTCGAGAACATATCAACGCGTGCCGATGATGTACTCGATGACGAGTCGCTCGATGCCGTATTCGTGGTTACGCGCCATAGTACGCACGCCGCCCTGACCTGCAAAGCACTCGAACGCGGGAAGGCGGTCTTCGTGGAGAAGCCCCTTGCCCTGACCGACGAGCAGGTTGACCAGGTGCTGAGCGTTGTGCAGTCGACGGGGAATGACCGTCTCATGGTCGGCTTCAATCGACGCTTCGCCCCGTTGTTCAACGAGCTTCGCTCGAAGTCCGACATGAGTGTGGACGGCGCAGTGGCGCGCTATCTGGTCAACGCGGGCCGGCTGGACGCGGCGAGTTGGTATCTCAACGAGAACGAGGGCTCTCGGTTCGCTGGGGAAGGGGCACACTTCATCGACACACTCGGCTGGTGGCTTGAGAGCGTTCCTATCGAGGTGTACGCCGTTGCCGGCCCTAGTGCAGGAGAACTCCAGGTGAGTATTCGCTTCAGGAGCGGCTCGATCGGCACTATCACCTACGCCACGGGTGGGAACAGCCGGTTCCCGAAGGAGACGTTCGACGTTGCCGGCCGCGGCCGGAACGCCCGTCTCGACAACTTCCGGAAGGCCATCGTGTGGTCCGGCCGCCGGACGAGCAAGCTGCGGGCAAAGGGCGGCCAAGACAAGGGCCAACGGGCCGAGCTGGCCCAGTTCGTGAGCGCCGTGCGCACCGGTGGCCCGATGCCTATCCCGCTCGAGTCGCTTATCGCCACGACCCGAGCCACGATCGCAGTCGAGCGCAGCCTGTCGAGTGGACAGCCGGAGCAGGTATGAGTCGGCAGTCGATCGGATGGTACGTCCGTCGCTTGCAGCGCATGTCCGCGACTGAACTTGCCTGGAGAATTCGGGACCAGGCCGCCAGAACGGCCTGGGCACGCCTGCAGGTCCATCCCCAGCAATCACCGCACGGACGCCCACCTGTCCAGTCCGAACGGCACTTCACTGCCGCCTTGCCCGCTGGCGCGAAGGCCGGCATTCCGGAGGAGGCAGGCCGGGCAGTCATCGATGCGGCGGATCGGATCATGGCGGGGGAGTTGGACGTGCTGGGAGTATCAAGGAAGGATCTCGGCTCACCTGACTGGTTCTACGACCCGGTCACCGGCCGACGTTCCGACCCAGCGAGATACGCGTTCGGGATCAACTATCGATCTGAAGATCAAGTCGGCAACGTTAAGCAGGTGTGGGAGCTCTCTCGACATCATCACCTGACCCAGCTTGCTGCAGCGTGGTTTCTCACTGGAGACGATGCGTATGCGCACCGTGTCGCTGATCACCTGCGCTCATGGTGGCAGCAAAATCCATTCTTGTCCGGCATTCATTGGACCAGTGGCATCGAGGTCGGCATCCGCCTGATCAATTGGACCTGGATCAGGCGGTTGCTCGCCGACTGGCGGCCGGTCTCCGAGCTGTTCGACCATAGCGAGCTGGCGCTTTGGCAGATCTATTGGCACCAGCGGTACCTTGCGACATTCCGTAGCAGGGGCTCGTCGGCGAACAACCACGTAATCGCTGAGGCCGCCGGCCAGCTGGTCGCATCCTGCGCCTTCCCGTGGTTCGAGAGAAGCGATCGGTGGCGCGCCGAAGCGGCCGCCCTGCTCCATAGGGAACTGCCGGCCAATACCTTCCCGTCTGGTCTCAACCGCGAGTTGGCGACCGATTATCACCGGTTCGTTGCCGAGCTCGGAGTTCTGGCGGCGGTAGAGGCGGACGCTGCTGGAGTCGAACTGGGAGACCAGCTCTGGCCCCTGCTGACCAGGATGTTCGATGCCGCGGCCGCTGTGGTCGACAAGTCGGAGCGACCGCCTCGGCAGGGTGATGACGACGAGGGTCGAGTTCTCGTCGTCGACCCCTCGGATCCCCAACGCTGGTCGGCTTTTCTGGCCCTCGGTGCCGCACTTGTCGGCCCGACCGATTGGTGGCCGAGCACCTCAGCCGATGTTGTCAGTGTGCTGCTTGGCGGGTTTGCGCGCGTCCCGAAGGGCGAAACCGACCGACCCGAACGCCGGCCATCCCACTTCGCCGACGCGGGTCTGACCCTACTCCGGACGGTGGACGACCGACCGGAGATCTGGTGCCGATGCGATGGAGGCCCGCACGGCTTCTTGTCAATCGCCGCGCATGCACACGCCGACGCCCTCTCGGTGGAGGTTCGGGTGGGCGGAGTAGACATCCTCGCTGATCCAGGCACGTACTGCTACCACGGTGAGCAGGAGTGGAGAAGTTACTTCCGGTCGACGCTCGCCCACAACACTGTCGAGGTCGCAACGCAAGATCAGTCGAGTTCGGGCGGCCCGTTCCTCTGGCTTCGTCACGCAACTGGGCGCGTGATCGACGTCGCAGTTGACGACGACGACGAGGTCACCTGGAGCGCCGAGCACGATGGTTATCTGTCATTGGAGGCACCGACTGTCCACCGCCGGACAGTCCGCCTCGATCGGATGCACCGCAGGCTGCGAATCGAAGATTGCCTTGAGGGGTCGTCCGCGCAGGTGATCAGGTTGGCTTACCACCTTGGCCCCCATGTCGGCGTCGTGCTTGACGGAAACACCGGCCGCTTGGAATGGCCGGCCAGCGATGGTCCGGCGTTCGCGACGGTAGAGCTTGCTGGCACTCTTGAATGGTCCGTGCACTCTGGGAAGGTCAATCCGTTGCTCGGCTGGTATTCACCCCGGTTCGGACAGAAGTTGCCGATCGCGACCTTGGTCGGCCATGGACGTGTGGCGCCCGCTACGCCGCTGGCTACAGTTTTCGAGTTCCCGTGTTGACCGCACAAGGCGCAATGGCGCATCCCCGGTCTGGTGTATCAGTACGCATTCTCGGCGCTCTACTACTAGGGGTGTCCTGTGCGTCCCGAATGGAGGCCCGGTGAGCGCGCAAGAGTTAGACCTCAAGAAGTCGTGGCGGGCCATTCGTCGCCAACGGCGCGTGATGTTCGCCGCTGCCGGCGTTGGCCTGCTGGTCGGCGTGGGATTCGGGCTGCTCAACCCTCCAATGCACACCGCCACCGCGCTCGTGGTGTTGCCGCCACCGCCGGTGAGCAGCGCGGACAACTCAGCAGGCACTCACAGCATCGAGACCCAGGTGCTGATCGCCAGTAGCGAGCCGGTACTCAGGAGCGCGGCTCAGAACGTCGATCCTCCCCTGACCGCCCGAGAGGTCAGGGATCGTGTCGAAGTCCAAGCCCCAACGAGGGACGTCATCGAGATCAATGCGCAAGGACCATCAGCGGACGGTGCGATGGTTCTGGCGAATGCGGTGGCTGGAATCTACCTCACCTACGTCACGACGGAGGACAGTCTCCCCAGTGACCTCGGATACCAAACCGGCCCTCGAATGCTCGAAGAGGCGTCGACGGCACAGGGCGGTAACCTGGCCGTACACCTCGGCACGTTTGGCCTGCTTGGCGCTCTCGTTGGCGGCTTGCTGGCGGCGGTTGGAATTCTCGCGGTAGCTCGCGGCGATCGGCGACTTCGACTCCGCCAGGAGATCGCCGACGCCGTTGGCATACCCATCCTGGCGTCGGTCTCGACATTTCCGGCGAAGGACTCACTTGACTGGGCGAATCTGCTCGATCGGTACACGCCCACTGCCGTGGACGCGTGGAGTTTCAGAAGGATGCTCCACCAGCTCGGACTGGACAGGAAGGGAGGAAGCTCACTGGCGGTGGTCTCGTTCGCTGGTGATGAGAAGGCACTCCCGATCGGGCCGCAACTGGCGGCGTTCGCAACCTCAATAGGCATCTCCAATTCGCTCGAGGTTGATCCGCATGATAGGTCGACGGACGGCGTTGTGGACGGTGACCCAGCTGAGCCCAATTCCGACGAACCGGAGGGGGATGTCTCCGGCAACGGATTGGCGTCCAATGATTCACGTAATGACGTCGCTTTGCAGATTCGGATCGTCGTGGTCGACCGTGACGCACCACATCTTGTCGGAACTCGTCCGACTACCGCGACGATAGTTGGCCTTGCTGCCGGCGCTGTGACAGCCGAGGAGCTGGCGCGATTGGCCGTCGCCGCGGCCGGTGCCAGCCGCATGATCGATGGATTGGTTGTCGCCGATCCGGATCCGACCGACCGCACTACCGGCCGGGTCCCCCAGTCGATGCAGCGCTCGAACCCGAAACTGCCGACGCTCCTTACCGCCGCGGCGAGGAAGGCTCGACAGTGACCGCACAGCGGAGCGCCGAGGACGCAGACTTCGCAGAGACCTGGGTAGATGACGATGAGCTGGCCGAGGAGTGGACGACCAGCTACCCGCCGGACAACCTCGTCACATTCAGGTACATCTGGGCCGCCATTCGGCGGCATGCCCGGCTCTGGATCGTCGTTGCGCTCGCCGGCCTTGTTGCCGGGCTAGCCCTTCCCGCTGTTCTACCCCCAGCAAGCTCGTCGTCAGTAAAGCTCCTGCTCACGCACCGGCAAGGAGACGACCCGGTGCGAGCGATGGCGACCGACGTGAACCTGCTACAGACGAACACAGTTGCCCAGCGAGTGATCAACGAGCTCGGTCTCTCGGTGGCCCCGGACGAGCTGTTAGACGCGTACACGGCCACGGCATTGACTGATCGGGTCATGGAGATCGTCGCCACCGCACCGACCAGCGAACAGGCTACCGAGCTGGCAGGGACGGTGGCGGAGGTCTATCTGCCTTTCCGAGACCAGCAGGTGGCGTTACCACTGGAGTCACTGCGCGAAGAGCTTTCGAGCGCCCAGACCGCCGTCCAGGAGGCCCGGGCTGCCTTGGTTGCTGCCGGTGAGAACCCTGACGATTCCGACCCGTCATCTAGTCCCGAATGGACCACGTACACCCGAGCTGTGGAGGGGGAGTTGTTCATCGAGCAGCAGATCCTCGACCACAACGCACAGGCTACCCGGATGAGGAGTAGCCGCGTCTTGGATGCGGCTGTACCCATTCCGCGCTCCGAGCGGATGGCCATGGCGATCAGTGCCGCCTCGGGGCTGATCGCAGGCCTGTCATTGGGGCTCGGCTTTGTCGTGGTACGTGCACTGATCTCCGATCGACTGTGGATTCGACGCGACATAGCTCGAGCGCTGGGAGCGCCGGTGCGGCTCAGCGTCAGGGGGGTGCCGCGTTGGATCTGGCGGATCTTTCCGCAATACGTCGGCCGGTCGCGGATGAGAAGACCAGCGCTTCGGCTCGTCACCCAGCGCCTGCGAGCGATCGTGCTTCGCCGTTCCTCCCCCAAACCAGCCCTGGTGATCGTCGGCGTCGACAACGTGAGAGCGAGCGCGTGCATCGTGGCCTCTCTGGCATTGACCCTCGCCGACAAGGGAAAGCGGGTCCTCGTCGCCGATTTATCGGGCGGGGTCCTAGCTAAAGGATTGGGCCTGTCCGGTGAAGGAACCCACGAGGCGCGGCTCAGGAATACGGAGGCGGGATTCACCGTACACGTCCCATCCCCAGACGACGCTCCACTTCTGGGCCGGCGCCTCCAGGGCGGCAGCCGCGCACCGACCGATGACAACGCGATAGACGTCGCATGGACCCAGGCCGATGTCGTCCTGGCCTTGGCGACACTGTCGCCGGCCCTCGGCGCCGAGCATCTTCGACCTTGGTCCTCAGAGGCCGTCGCAATCGTCACCGCTGGCCGCTCGAGCGCCACATTGCTACATGCGACAGGTGAGATGATCAGGCTCGCCGGGATCCGACTCGACTCGGCAATCCTGCTTCGTGCCGACAAGACAGACGACAGCGTCGGTCTCCTGGAGCCGGACACCGCACGAGTGGATACCGCGCCGGACATAGAAGCCGCCAGCCGATGACCACGACGTTGGCGCCCCGTGCCGCCGGCGAGAGCCTGCTGCTTCAACCGGTGACCTCCACCTACCGTCGCCAGTTGCGCCGGGTCAAGCTGGTCTGGGCGCTCCTTGTACTCAACGTGCTGACTTTCTACGCCGGCGCGCCGCATATCCTTCCGGTCCCAGCGGCCGTGGGCAAGTTCGTCACTCAGGCGGCACTTGTGGCGGCGCTACTACTGGTGCTCAGCGTAAACCGCCCGGTCCGGGTACGACCGAGCATCTTCATCTTCCTTCTCGCGTTCCTGGGCGCCGAAGCCCTGATGACGAGCATCCACGCTGAGTTCGTGTTCGGCGCAGCGTTCCGGTCGACCCGACTGCTGCTGTTCGTGGCCGTACTGTGGCTGCTAACGCCATGGTGGTCTCGTCGAGATCATCTGCTCATTAAGACTCACCTGATCACGATTTGGGTGGTACTTGGTACGGTTGTGCTCGGGTTCCTCGCGGCGCCGGGTCTGGCGATGGAACAGGGCCGGTTGGCTGGGGTACTCTGGCCGATCCCGCCCACGCAGGTGGCGCATTACGCGGCGGTCGCTGTTGGACTGGCGACGGTGCTCTGGCTTTCCGGGCTGCTTCGCCGTGAGGTGGTCCTCGCCAGCGTCGCCATCGGCGTGCCGATTCTGCTGTTGACCCATACAAGAACCGCGCTGGTTGCCTTAGTGGCCGGCGTTCTCGTTGCTGGGCTCAGCCTCTTTACTACCCGAGCGCGGGCGCGGAGAGTGATCGCTATAGGCACCGTTGTCGTGTCGGTTGGGTCGCTCGCTTTGTCGTCCTACGTGGCCACCTGGCTGGCGCGTGGTCAAGACACGGAGGAGGTAGCTGATCTCACCGGTCGGCGGGTCGTGTGGGAGTCAGTCGTCGCGGAGCCGCGCTCGATCTTTGAGCTGGCCTTCGGGTTCGGCCTGTCCAACAAGTCCTTCAACGGGCTGCCGATCGACAGCAACTGGCTGGCCACGTACTACGACGTGGGCCTTGTCGGGTTGGCGATCAGTGCCGGCACAGTGCTCTTTCTCCTGGTCGCTGCCGCGTTTAAGCCCAGGGGCCCGAAGCGAGCGCTTGCCCTGTTCCTCATCGCGTACTGCCTCGTCGCGTCATTCACGGAGACCGGCCTCAGTGACGCCTCGCCGTACCTCCTGGAGCTGACCCTCGCAGCTTCGTTGTTGATCTCTTCGCGGAGAGGCTACCCGTCAAGAGGCGGATCGCCATGAGGATTCTTGTCGCCCACAACAGGTACCGGTCGGCTGCGCCGAGTGGCGAGAACCGTGTCGTCGATCAGGAATCCGAGGCCCTGCTGTCGCTCGGCCACGACGTGGTGCGATTCGAGCGGGAAAGCGACAGCATCGAAGACTGGTCGGCGCTACAGAAGGCCACTCTGCCCGCCCGGGTGATTTGGAACCCGACCACGAGACGGGACCTGTTGCGAGTGCTCCGGCAGTTCAAGCCCGACGTGGTGCACATTCACAACACATTTCCGCTCCTCAGCCCGTCGGTCTTGTACGCCTGCCGCGACGAGCGGGTTCCCGTGGTCGTTACCGTTCATAACTACAAGCTGATGTGCGCGAGCGGTGACTTCTTCCGCTCCGGCGCGGTATGCCACGACTGCGCGGGCGGGGCTTCTATGCCGGCCTTGGTGCACCGGTGCTATCGCGGGTCTGCCATCGCCACCGTGCCACCTGTCGTGGCCGCGCGTGCTCATCGAAGGGCGTGGAGGCACTTCGTCTCGGCTTATATCTTCATCTCGGAATCCGTTCGCCGGCTGCTCGCTGGCATGGAACTCGATCCAGAACGCGTCTTCGTCAAGCACAACCTCGTGCCTCTCACAAGCATCGGCGGACTTCAACCCCACAAACAGCAACCTCAACCCCAAGTAGCGTACGTAGGACGACTCGACGAGGCGAAGGGGATCCCGCTGTTGCTCCGGGCATGGGATCGCTACCTGGCCACGACTGGAAACGGTCCGCTGCGCCTGGCAATCGCCGGTAGCGGTCCTTTGGAGAACCAGGTTACAAATTGGGCGGCTGATCGACCCTCCGTAGAGTTGGTCGGGCACCTCAACAAGCAGGACTGTTCCAATCTGATCGCCCGATCTCGTGCCGTTCTCCTGCCTTCGCAATGGGAGGAGACGTTTGGCCTGGTTGTAGTCGAGGCGATGGGGGCAGGAGTCGCTCCAATCGCGTCGTCCCATGGCTCCTTTCCCGAGCTCATCACCGACGGGGTGGATGGCGTTCTCTACAACGCCGGTGATTCGGACGACTTGGCCCGAGTGATTAAGGACGTCGAGACGAATGATGCTCGATTTGCAGCGTACGGGGTTCAGGCCCGCATGACGTACGAGCGGCAGCACGATCCTCGCCGCAATATCGACCAACTGCTGGACATTTACAGTTTCGCCATGGCAAAGCCCGTGGTGAGTCCATAGTCCGCAACACCGAGTTCGATCGAGGAGCCGTGCGTGCAGTGAGGGAGCATTGCGATTCGGGCCTGACACGGGCCAGAAGCATCACGCCGCCCGCCGGCGCGGTGGTCGGGCGCGAGCCATGGTGGCGAACTTCATGAGCTTCGCCTCCGCCCAAGGAAACGGCGATGGGACACGACGCTCGTCGCAGCGCCGGCGCCCTCTCCTTGCCGGCGGTGCGTTGGCCCTTGCAGTCGGCGCGGGATTTGCGTGGACGAACCTCGCCGACGGAGACCCGCGTTTGCCCACTTCGGGAGAAGATCCGTCCGACCAGCCGACAAGTGCCGCGGCGGCTGCGCCGTCCGAACCGCCGGTACAGATCTGTGACAACGCGGCTGTACTGGAGGGACCCAGGACGCCTCCTGATGGTGCTGTTGTGGTAGACAAATCGCAGAATCTGAGTGATCTGACCGACGAGAATCCGGCCGGTACTGTCTTCTGGCTGGCGCCGGGGACCCATACCGTCGGCACCGGGGCTTACAGCCAGGTGATTCCCAAGGACGGCAACACCTACGTCGGTGCTCCAGGCGCGAGACTCGATGGTCAGCGTCTCGCCCGATACGCCTTCACGGGGGATGCTGCAAACGTCAGCATTAGGCACCTCACCATAGAGAATTTCGGTCAGCTTGGTGGTAACAACGACGAGGGCGTCGTGAACCATAACGCAGCGGCTGATTGGGTTATCGAGAATAATACGGTGACGAACAACGCCGGTGCAGGCCTCATGGTGGGTAGCGGCAATCTGGTCCGCAACAATTGCCTGGAGCAGAACGGCCAGTACGGCTTCAATGCTTATCACCCCGACGAGGTGGCTGACGTCACTATCGAGAATAACGAGATTGTCGGTAACAATACGGATGACTGGGAGGCCCTTAGGGAAGGATGTGGATGTACCGGGGGAGGTAAGTTCTGGAAGGTTATCGGCGGTGTGATAAGAAACAACTGGGTGCATGATAACAACGGCGCGGGCCTTTGGGTGGACACCAATAACGCCGGCCTAGCGTTCGAAGGCAACTACATCTCCGATAATGACGCGGAAGGAATCTTTTACGAAGCTAGCTACAATGGCTTGATCCGGAGCAACACCTTCGTCCGTAACGGTCATGTTAAGGGTCCGACAAATCCGGGGTTCCCAACTAGCGCCGTCTACATTTCCGAGTCAGGGAGTGACGCACGTGTGGCCACCGACTATTCGGAGACATTCGAGATAAGTCACAACGTTTTCGAAGACAACTGGGCAGGCGTGATCTTGTGGGAGAACGCTGATCGTTTCGTTGGTTCACCGGCCAATACCAGTAGTGGCTCCAGCACTTTGGTCAACCCAGCTATCGCCAATGGGAACACGTGTACTCCGGCGAACATCAACTCCGAGCCGTACCTCGACGACTGCAGGTGGAAGACGAAGAACGTGCAGATACACCACAACATGTTCTCCTTTGATCCAAACGAGATCGGAGATGCCTGTACGACCCGCAGCGGGTGTGGTTATAACGGGATCTTTTCGAATTGGGGGAGTTATCCTGATTGGTCTCCCTACCTAGATGACACCATACAGGATGCCATCACCTTCGAACAGGACAATTTGTTCTTCGAGAACACGTACAGCGGTCCCTGGCGCTTCATCATTTACGAGCAGGGCACGCGCGTTGATTGGGCTCACTGGCAGGGAGCACCATATGGACAAGATGGCAACAGCATTATCAAGATCCAGGCTTCCAAGCGGTGATGATCTAATGTCCAGCGCACCGGAAGATTCGAACGTTGACGCACCCGAGCGCGTGCGGGCCGCCGGCTATGCGGCTTTCGCTCGGCTGGACCGAGATATGGGCGTCATGGATCTGGAACACGACAGTGTCCTAGACTCACCCGACGGCCAGAGCAACGACGTGCGGCATCTAAGGTTTGCGGGACATGAATGCGTAATTGAGATCGATCTGTTCGGCAGCCGATGCGTCATCGTTGACGTTTCGGTTTCACCCCCGGATGCGGTGGTCGTAGAACTGCGCACTCTGGATGAGCATGGCCAAAACTCGATTCAATGGTCACGTGGTCTGATGCTGACTCGAATCCGTCCGCAGTTGACCAGTTTTTTCCTTCGCTGGCCTGAGTCAAAGCGCCGGCCGGCCCGAACTGCCTGGGTATTACTGTGACTGCGGTGTCAATCGCAACGGGGCCGTTCGGGGCGGTGTTACGAGTCCAGCAGGACGCGAAGCTTGTCCAAGCAGCGTCCGCGCATCGGTCCGATGCTGCCGATTGGCAGCCCGAGTGTCGTGGAGATCTCGGCGTAGGACGCAGGTGGATCACCCGTTAGCATCCTGAGAAGTTGCTGCCATCGATCGGGAAGACTTTGTACGGCTATGCGGACGTCGCGGGCGCGCTCCTCGGACAGAACCCTTTCGTCAAGATCCGGCTGTCGGACGGACATGTCCTCGAACAAGGACTCGTCATACGACAACAGCGTTCGCTTCTGCAAAGCCTGAACGCGCATGCATTCGCGCCGCGTGGTCACGACGAGCCAAGCGCCAAGGCGGTGCGAGTCGATCCTGTCGATGTGTTCCAGCAGCCGCAACCACACGGTCTGTGACACATCAGCCGCATCGGTCACCGAAAACCGGAAACTGCGCATTACAGCGCGAACAAGCTTGGCGTACTGGTCGACCAGCTGCTCCCACGCTTCCTGGTCACCCAAGGCGGCCCGTGCCACGAGACTGGCACTCTCGGATGCGCCGTCCTCGCTGGTTATAACGCCTGTAACGCTGGTGTTGCGATTTCCAGCCATCAGGAGACACCGCCCCGGTCGGGCACGGTGTGATCTGTGTCCCCCAGGTCAGTTACGACCAAACCTGGCTTGTTCATGTAGCCACCCCCCCGGTGTTGGAGCATAACAGTACCTTGTCTCTTTGTTGTGCAACAGGGACTTAGGTCCCCTGTTCAATCCGCATCGCCGAGCCAACGTGGTCGGGCGTTGCTGGTAGTGATTCGACGCCACGGACCTTCGTGACCCACGGGTGTGGAAAGTGCAGCAACAGTTGTGCAATTGTTATCTATTCGTTACGTCAGTTCTCCCGTCGGTCCCTGGGAGGCATGGTAGATGCTCGCGTAATGCCTTGGTTTGCGCAGTCGCGCGACCGCTCCCTGAGCTAACGAGGTGCATTAGAGTGCGCAACTCAATACGGTTCCTGACTTGTTCTGCAAGTTTCACAGAACTTATAGATACGCCGCACGTTGGCGACGTATAGTGCGTCTTAGCCGCTGGAACCCAGGGGGTGCTGGGACCGCGGCAGCGCTGGGGGAGTGGCGCATAACCAGGGGGGAAAATGACGTTCGTTGGGCATGATCAAGTCGTTGCTGGGCGCGAACCGGCACTGGCACGCGTCGTCACTCGGGTGCGGTCTAAACGGGCCGATGCACAGTCGCTGCGTACGCCGTTGTGGCTCATCGCCGCGGTTGTGGTGGGGGACGCGTTCGCCGTCGCGATGGCGCTCGCGGCTAGCCACGTCATTTGGCCGACGCTGGAGTTTCCTGAAGTGTTGTTCGGCCCAGCCGGTGCCGCGCTCGCCTGGCCCGCACTATTGGCCGCGCGCAGCTCCTACACCTCGGTAGGATTGACCGCTCGAAACAACGGCAAGCCCCTCGTCGGGACGGCCGTGCTACTTGTCGCGATCTTCGCCCTCGTGGCAGCGGTGCTCGAACGCACGGTTCCCCTTTCGACAGTCGTCGTGATCGCTCCGCTCGTGGTGGTGATCTCGTTGGCGACCAGGCGGGCAGTGCTGTGGCGGTTACGTCAGATTCGACGCGCTGGAGTTGCTGTCCGGCGCGTGCTGGCCGTTGGCTCCGGAGAAGCCATCAGTGAGCTTGTCGATCAACTGGCCCGAGTAACAGACCACCCGATGATCGTTGTAGGTGCATACGCCGAGGGGGGAACCTTAGCGGCGGACATTCCCAGTGCAGGCGCCATCGATGTCCACGGTGGCATGACCGCGGCCGATGCAGAATCAACGGACTCCGCAGTCGAGACAGTGTTGGCCGGCGTCCGTCATTTCGGTGCGGACACCGTGTGCGTCGTAAGCAGTTCACTCTTCTCGGGTGATCGTCTTAGGGAACTGTCATGGTCTCTCTGCGACAACGACGTTGATTTGATCACTGCACCCGGCTTGGTCGATGTCGCATCGCACCGTATCGACTTCGACCGGGCCGGAGTGGTGACGCTTCTGCACGTGCGCGCAGTCCCTAGAACAGGTTTCCGCCGCTTTGGCAAGGCTCTCTTCGATCGTGTGACGGCCGCGGCATCGCTTCTGGTTCTGGCGATTCCGATGTTGACAGTCGCGGCCTGCATCCGGCTGACGAGTCCAGGTCCCGCACTGTTCCGGCAAACCCGGCTGGGCCGCGACGGGCAGCCGTTCACGATGTTCAAGTTCCGCACCATGGTGGTCGATGCTGAGGCGCACCGCGAAGCGCTGCTATCGGCGAACGAGAACGACGGATTGATGTTCAAGATGCGGAACGACCCACGAGTGACTGCGGTGGGCCGGCTGCTGCGCCGGACCTCCCTCGATGAACTACCGCAGCTGATCAATGTGCTACGCGGCGACATGTCGCTGGTTGGCCCGCGGCCGCCGCTGCCCGACGAGGTCAGCCAGTACACAGCGGTGCACCACCGCCGACTCCTGGTTCGGCCCGGCATCACGGGTTTGTGGCAGGTCAGCGGTCGCTCTACCCTCAATTGGGACGAGACCGTGCGATTGGACCTTCGCTACATCGACAACTGGACGCTAGGTACGGACATCCGCATGCTGTGGCGGACCGTGAGCGCGGTGGTCCGCGGCACTGGCGCCTATTAGCTGAGACGTCTGACGTTCGGCGGCTCTAGGGGGAGACTGTGGTGGACAGGTATGTACTGAGGCCATGAGCGGCAAGGGCACGCGGCCAGATGAACAGCAACGGTAAGCTCGCGTTGATCACGGGGGCTTCACGCGGAATCGGTGCTGCCATCGCACAGGCGTTGGCTCAGAGCTACGAACTGCTGCTTGGCGGACGCGATCGCGACGCGTTGCTCACGCTTACAGGGGAATTACCGTCGGCCTCGCCGTGGCCCGTGGAACTGACGGACTTTGAGGCTGTGGCCAACGCTGTGATAGGTATCGACCGGCTCGATGCTCTCGTGCACAATGCTGGTGCGTGGGAGCCCGGCCTGATCGGCGAGACAAGTTCCGACACGTGGCGATACCTTTTCGACGTGAATCTGTTCGCTATCGCCGAATTGACGAAGCTGCTGCTTCCGGCGCTGCGAACGGCCCGAGGCCATGTAATACTGATCAACTCTACTGCGGGAATGCGAGTCAGCGCCGGCCGGGGCGCGTACGCCGCGAGCAAGTTCGCGCTGCGTGCTTTGGGTGAGGCTCTGCATGCGGAGGAAGCGGCCAACGGGGTGCGTGTCACGTCTATTTACCCCGGCCGGGTCGCTACCGACCTGCAGCGGAAAGTATGCGTTTATGAACGTGGCGTATACCGCCCTGACGAGTACATTGCACCGATCTCTGTCGCCCATGCTGTGCTAGCCGCCCTGAAAGCTCCCGTTGATTCGGAGCTGACCGAGATCGTCATTGCTCGAACGCAGCCGTCCGTCCGACGAGGAGTCCGTGTCGAAGTCCAAGGACCGCCGTACTGACTTCCGGTCGCCTGCTCATGATCCGTCCATATGCTGGGCTCGCCTGACCGTTTGCTGATTCGGTACCTACGCTGTCATCTGACTCCAACTCGGAAAGCTTGTGGATCCGTACGACGCCGACGCAGCACTCGCACGCCGTCTTGCCACTGAGGCCGGCGCGCTACTGCTGCGTGTGCGGGACGAATTTCAGTCATCTGACCGTCAGGCTTTGCGCGATGGTGGTGATGCCGCGGCGCAACGGTTCCTAGCTGCTGAATTGGCGGCGGCCCGCACTGCTGATGCGGTGCTGAGTGAAGAGGCGGTCGACGACGCCGTGCGGTTGACGGCGAACCGGGTGTGGATCATCGACCCGCTCGACGGCACCCGGGAGTTCGCCGAGGGCAGAGACGACTGGGCGGTGCATGTGGCGCTGTGGTCCGATGGCGACCTGGTGGCTGGAGCGGTCGCGCTGCCGACCCTCGGCCGCACGGTCGCAACGGACGAGCCGCCGACTGTCCCCGGCCGGACGAGTGAGCGACCGCGGATCGCGGTGAGCCGCAGCCGGGCGCCGCGGATTGCCCAGGTCGCCGCGCGCGAGCTCGATGCCGAGCTCGTCCCGATGGGTTCGGCCGGATTCAAGGCAGCGGCGGTGATGTTCGGAG
>Ga0299914_10000230_pt1 | contig 33124 bp, 30 predicted proteins | sample RVTome_10_FD_201361 | JGI IMG/M metagenome (GOLD analysis project Ga0299914, IMG submission 201361) | Soil microbial communities from uranium-contaminated site in the Upper Colorado River Basin, Wyoming, United States - RVT153D57 (version 2) ... | reverse complement strand
CCATCGTGACGAACTTGGCGCTGGCGCGGGCATGGAGGCCGCGCTTGTTGCGAACCTCGATCGTGCGGCTGATCAAGCGGCGGCCTCTCCGAGGATTTCCGAAGCGACCGAAATGTATTTGCGTCCGGCCTCGCGAGCCGCCGCGACCGCCGCCTTGACGTCCATCGTCTTGCGCGCGCCTTCGAGGCGGATCAGCATCGGCAGGTTGACGCCGGCGATCACCTCGATCTTCTCGGTCTTCATCAGCGAGATGGCGAGGTTGGACGGGGTTCCGCCGAAAAGGTCGGTGAGGATAATGACGCCATTGCCGTCATCGACCTTGGCGATAGCCTTCGCGATGTCCTCGCGCCGGGCCTCCATATCGTCGTCGGCGCCGATGCAGATCGGCTCGACCCGATCCTGAGGACCCACCACATGCTCCATCGCGACGATGAACTCGGCCGCGAGTCGGCCATGCGTCACCAGCACCAGACCAATCATTCATTCACCTTGAAAGCCGTCGTCCGCCCCAGTTCCCGTCGAACCTGTCCCTGCAGAACGCGTCCCTGTGGATCGCTCGATGCCGTCACGCGGCGGCGTGGCGAGGTCGCGATGGTCCACCGTGGGCGAAAATCCCGCGGCGCGCAACCGTGTAGCGACCCGCTCGGCGACATGGACCGAGCGGTGTCTCCCGCCGGTACAGCCGAACGCGACCGAGACGTAGGATTTTCCCTCGGCGCGGTAGCGGGGGAGGAGGGTGATCAGCAGATCCTCGATCCGGCTGAGCGCCTCCTCATACACCTGGTCGGCGGCGATATGCTCGCCGACCGCCGCGTCCAGCCCGGTGAGTTCGCGCAAGTTCTTATCCCAGTGCGGGTTGCGCAGGAAGCGCATGTCGAACACCAGATCGGCGTTGCGTGGTATGCCGCGAGCGAAACCGAACGACATCAGGCTCAGAGTCGGCGCGTCCTCGCCGCCGAACCGGTCGCGGATCTGCTGGCGCAGCAGGTTCGAATCGCTGTCGGTCGTGTCGATGACATGATCGGCCCAGCGTCGCAGCGGCGCGGTCACCTCGCGCTCCTCGGCGATGCCGTCGGTTGCCGGGCGGTCCGGAGCGAGCGGGTGGCGCCGCCGCGTCTCCGAATAGCGGCGCAGCAGCTCGGCGGTCTGGCAGTCGAGATAGAGCGTCTCGATCGGCGCGTCATGCTCGCCGGCGAAGCTCTTGACCTGCTTGACCACCCGCTCCGCGTTGAAGCCGCGCGTCCGGCTGTCGAGGCCGATGGCGAGCGGCCGCTGGCGGTCGGCGCCCTCCGGCAGCGGCGTCGCCAGCAGGTGGTTGAGCAGGGTCAGCGGAAGATTGTCGACCACCTCCCAGCCCAGATCCTCGAGCGTCTTGAGCGCCGTCGACTTGCCCGCCCCGGACAGGCCGGTGACAAGCAATATCCGCTTCGGATCGGCGCCGCGGGTCATGCCTTCAGTCCTTCAGCCCGAACAGTCGGAGCGCGGCTTCCACCTTGATCGGCGCGGAGGGCTCGTGCGCGTTGAGTCCGACGACCGGGATTGCGATCCCCGCCACCATCCTCTTCTCGTTGACGTCGGGAAGGCGGGACGATTTGAGGTCCAGGTCCACGAACAGCGCGACGGGCATATCGCGCACGGCCGGATATTCGAGGATGCCGACGCCGCGCAGCTCGATCTTGCCGGCTATCGTGTCGGGAGCGCACGCGATCAGCCGCCCGTTCTGGCGTCGCACCAGGGTATAGTCGTCGCTGACCAGTGCGGCGCCCCGGTCGATCAGTCGCACGGCAAGGTCGGACTTGCCTTGGCCCGACCGGCCGCCGAGCAGCACAGCGCGACCGCCGATCGCGACACAGGAGGCATGGACCGTTTCGGAGGAAAGCGACGGCGTCTTCATGCGGCGACTCCCGGGAAGCGGACCACGAAGCGGGCGCCTGGGCGCCCGTCATGGCGGTCCTCGACCTCGACTCGGCCGCCATGCCCCTCGACGATCGCCCTTGCGATGGCAAGGCCAAGACCGGAATGACGGCCGAAATCCTGTTCGGGCCTCATGCTGTGGAAGCGGTTAAAGATCGCCTCGCGAGCTTCCGCGGGAACCCCCGGCCCCTCGTCTTCGATGGTGACCACCACCTCGTCGCCGACCGCGGTGGCGCGGATCTCGACCAGCCCCGCCCGCGGCGAGAAGGAAATCGCATTGTCGACGAGATTGTCGAACAGTCGTGCCAGCCGCGATTCTTCGCCTGAAACCATCGCCGTGCCGACACGCGGCCGGGCGAAGGCGATCTCGACCCCTTGCTCGCCACGGCTCTCCCAGCTGCCGAGCATCGATTCGAGCAGCCGGCCGAGGTCGACCGGCTCGAAGCGCGCCCGCGACAGCTCGGCGTCGAGCCGCGACGCCTCGGCGATGTCGACCACCAGTCGGTCCAACCGGGCCACGTCGTCGCGCACGACGTCGAGCAGCTGGCGCCGAAGCGCCGGATCCTCGACCCGCTCGAGCGTGTCGACTGCCGAGCGCAGCGAAGCGAGCGGGTTCTTGAGCTCGTGCGTTACGTCGGCGGCGAACGCCTCGGTCGAGTCGATGCGCTGGCGAAGGCTCTGCGTCATGTCGTGCAGCGCCCTGGCGAGCAGGCCGATCTCGTCGCGCCTGGCCGGCAGCACGGGGACGTCGACCTCGCGCGCTCGGCCGAGCCGGACTCGATGGGCGGCGAGGGCCAGCTTGCGCAGCGGGTTGGCGATGGTGCGGGCGAGAAAGCGCGACAGCAGCACCGACAGCAGCACGGTGCCGGCGAGAATCAGGGCCAGGGAGAAGCGCTCGGCCCGTACCACCCGGCGGATGTCGCGGGCGTTGACGGTGAGCAGCAGCACGCCCTGCGCGCCCTCTATGGCCGTCGCCGCGCTGATATAGGGCGTGCCTTCGGGCGCCCGCCGAAGCTCGGTAACCGCCTCCCCTGTGGCGAGCGCCGCTCTCGCCTCGGGCCAGGCCTCGAGCGAATCGACCGCCGGCAACTGGTACGGCGGCGGCCGGCTGGCGCCGACGATCGCGTCGAAGCCGTTGTCCAGCGCCCGGGCGATGTCCCGATACCAGGCCTCGGTCGCCGGATCGCGCAGCTCGTAGGTCGGCCGCGCGCCCGCCCAGCTGTCGGCGCGCTTGCGGCCCGAACCGTCATAGACCCGCAGCCGCACGCCGAGATCCTGGCCGAGCCGTATCAGGGTCGGCTGGCGGGCTTCGGCAGGCAGGGCCGGAAGGGTGTGGGCGATCATCACCGCCTCCGACTTGGACTGGTCGATCCGGGCCTGGGTGAGCCGGCTGCGAAAGCCGTCCAGGTAGAACAGGCTGCCGGCGAGGATGATGATCGCGAAGATGTTGACCGCCAGGATGCGCTGGCGGAGCGACAGGCGACGCGACCAGGCCAGGCGCAGCTCGGTGTCGTCACTCCTCGGCAAAGCGGTATCCGACGCCGTAGAGCGTCTCGATCGCCTTGAAGTCGCCATCCACCTCCCGGAACTTGCGCCGCATTCGCTTGATATGGCTGTCGATGGTGCGGTCGTCGACATAGATGTCGTCGTGATAGGCGACGTCCATCAGCTGGTTGCGCGACTTGACCACCCCGGGCCGCTGCGCCAGCGCCTCCAGGATCATGAATTCGGTGACGGTCAGCGTCACGTCGCGGCCGTTCCAGCTTACCCGGTGGCGGGCCGGATCCATGCGCAGTCTCCCGCGCTCTATCTCGGCCGCCTGCGCCTCTCCCGCTTCCTCGGGCGGGCGGGCGCGCATCTCGGTGCGGCGCAGCACGGCGCGGATGCGGGCGATCAGCAGACGTTGCGAGAAGGGCTTGCTGATATAGTCGTCGGCGCCCATGGCGAGGCCGAGCGCCTCGTCCAGCTCCTCGTCCTTCGAGGTAAGGAAGATGACTGGAAAGTCGCTCTTCTCGCGCAGGCGGCGGAGCAGCTCCATGCCGTCCATGCGGGGCATCTTGATGTCGAGGATGGCGAGGTCGGGCGGATTGTCCGTCAGCGCCTTCAGAGCCGCTTCGCCATCCGAATAGAGCCGGGTGACGAAGCCCTCCGACTGCAGCGTCACCGACAACGAGGTGAGGATGTTGCGGTCGTCGTCGACGAGCGCGATCGTTACCGACATGGATCCCCCATCTCCTTCGCCGCCGGGTTTAGCCAAGGCCGGGGCGGGGGGCTACCCTTTGACGAGGCACCATGGCTTCGATATGGCCCGAGGCATTCGCCGATACCCCCAAGTGCGGGTATTTATATGATTAATTGCTTAGGGGAATAGCAGGTGGCCAGCAGGGTCCCGTCTTACACTTTATCGCATCAGGGCATCGACACGCCCGCAAGCCTCCACTGGAATCTCGATACCGCGCCTTTGGTCGAGAGATCGGTCTGCCGCGGCGAGGGCATGCTTGCCAAGGACGGCCCGCTGGTCGTCGCCACCGGCAAGCACACCGGCCGTTCCGCGATGGACAAGTTCATCGTCCGCGACGCGACCACCGAAGACACGATCTGGTGGGACAACAACAAGGCGATGAGCCCGGAACATTTCGCCGCGTTGAAGGCCGACTTCCTGGGCGCCCTGGCAGATCGCGACACTTTGTTCGTGCAGGACCTGTACGGCGGCTCGCAGCCCGAGCACCGGGTGCGCGTCCGGGTGATCAACGAGCTCGCCTGGCACAGCCTGTTCATCCGCACCATGCTGGTCCGGCCCTCGGCGGACGAGCTGAGCGGCTTCGAGCCCGAATTCACCATCATCGACCTGCCGACCTTCGCCGCGGATCCGGCGCGGCACGGCACCCGATCGGAGACGGTGATCGCGGTCGACCTGACCGAGCGGATGATCCTGATCGGCGGCACCGCTTATGCCGGCGAGATGAAGAAGTCGGTGTTCAGCATCCTCAACTATTTCCTCCCCCCGGACGGCGTCATGCCGATGCATTGCTCGGCCAATATCGGGCCCGGCGGAGACACAGCGATCTTCTTCGGCCTGTCCGGCACCGGCAAGACGACGCTGTCGGCCGACGCCAGCCGCACGCTCATCGGCGACGACGAGCATGGCTGGTCGGATACCGCCGTGTTCAATTTCGAGGGCGGCTGCTACGCCAAGATGATCCGGCTTTCGGCAGAGGCCGAGCCGGAGATCCACGCGACGACGCGCCGCTTCGGCACGGTGCTCGAAAATGTCGTGATCAACCCGGAGACGCGGTCCCTCGACCTCGACGATGCCAGCCTGGCCGAGAATACCCGCGGCGCCTATCCGATCGACTTCATCCCCAATGCGTCGACCGACAACATGGGGCCGGTGCCGAAGAACGTGATCTTCCTTACCGCCGACGCGTTCGGCGTGCTGCCACCAATCGCCAGGCTGACGCCGGACCAGGCGATGTATCATTTCCTGTCCGGCTACACGGCCAAGGTGGCGGGAACCGAGATCGGCGTGACCGAGCCCGAAGCGACCTTCTCGACCTGCTTCGGCGCGCCGTTCATGCCGCGCCATCCGTCCGTCTACGGTAATCTGTTGAAGGAGCGGATCGCCCGCGGCGGCGTCGACTGCTGGCTGGTCAATACCGGCTGGACCGGCGGCAAATATGGCGTCGGCAGCCGCATGCCGATCAAGGCGACGAGGGCTTTGCTCAACGCGGCGCTCGACGGCAGCCTCAGGAGCGTCCAGTTCCGCCGCGATCCCTGGTTCGGCTTCGACGTGCCGATCAGCGTCCCGGGCGTCGAGCACCGTATCCTCAACCCGCGCGACACCTGGACGCACAAGGACGAATATGACGCGACCGCGGCCCGACTGGTGAAGCTGTTCAACGACAATTTCGCCCGCTTCGCCGACCATGTCGATCAGGGTGTGCTCGACGCCGCGCCGCGGGCGGCCGCCGGTCTTGCAGCTCAACAAGTCGAGGAGGCCACCGTCCCGGCCGCTTGAGCCAATCACAGCAAGCCTTCGGGGGAGCGTGTCGGCTGAGGCCGGCACGCTCCCCTTTTGTTTGGGAGGGAGAAAGAGAATGCGCGATCACGAACCACGGCTTTTCGCCGACGATGCGGCCGTGCGCCGGGTGGGACAGGGCCTGCTTGCCCGCAACCTGCCCAGGTCCGAATGGACCCATGAGGCCCACCTCGCCGCCTGCGCCTGGCTCGTCCTGGAGCGGCCCGGCATCGCCCCCGAGCGCGACCTGCCGGACTTGATCCGGCGGTACAACGAGAGCGTCGGCGGGGTGAACGATGCGACCCAGGGCTATCATGAGACGATCACCCAGGTGTCGATCCGGGGCGTGCGCTTGTGCCTCGCCCGGTCGGAGGGCGCCCTGATCGAGCGGGTGAACGCGCTGCTCCGCGCGCCGGAGGGGCGGCGGGACTGGGCACTGCTTTTCTACAGCCGTGATCGGCTCTTCTCGGTCGAGGCACGGCTCGGCTGGGTGGATCCCGATCTGGCGCCGCTGCCGGCAGTCGGTGCCGGCGCCTCCGCGGCGGCCTGAGTCCTTAGCCGTCCGTCCCGGCTTGCGGCGCCTGGAGGGCGGCAACCGGCTCGACCTGGAGGCAGAGGCCCTCGGCGCCGATCACCTTCATTCGCGCCCCGGCGGGAGCGTCGGGGCCGCGCGCCGCCCAGACGCCGTCGCCGACCTTCACCCGGCCCTCGCCATTCTCGATGGCGGTGACGACGGTCACCACCTGCCCAATGAGGCGGGCGGTCCGATCGTTGAGCAATGGGTCGCTGCTCGGCACCGGATTGCGCTCATAGTGGCGGCGGCCGCCGAACACTGCCGCCATCGCCAGCAGGCCGAACAACGCGAGTTGGAACGGCAAGGGAATCGGCAGCAGCGCCGCCAGGATGCCCGTCATTGCCGCGGCCGCCGCCATCCAGACGAGGAAGACGCCGGGGATGAAGATTTCCAGAATGCCGAGCAGCGCCGCCGCGATCAGCCACCACCAATGCGCGTCCAGCCCGCCTGGTATCACGAATGCCCTCCCTCGAACGGACCGGGTCGTCGCGGCACCGTCGGCGAGGCCAGGATCGCGTCACCGGCATCCTTGCCGAGCGCCGAGCGCGCCAGCTCGCCGATTCCACCGAGCGTCCCGATCAGCTGCGTCGCCTCGATCGGGAACAGGATGGTTTTGGCGTTTGGCGAGCGTGCGAACTCGCTCACCGCCTCGACATATTTCTGCGCGATGAAATAGTTGATCGCCTGCGAATTTCCTCCGGCGATCGCGTCGGAAACCATCTGGGTCGCCTTCGCTTCGGCCTCCGCCTCGCGCTCCCGCGCCTCCGAATCCCGGAAAGCGGCTTCGCGTCTTCCCTCGGCCTGCAGGATCTGGGCCTGTTTCTGGCCTTCCGCCCGAAGGATCTCGGAGGCGCGGCTTCCTTCCGCCTCCAGGATGAAAGCGCGTTTCTCGCGCTCCGCCTTCATCTGCCGGCCCATCGCGTTGACGATGTCGGCCGGCGGCCGGATGTCCTTGATCTCGATCCGGGTGATCTTGACGCCCCACGGCGTCGTCGCATCGTCGATCACGGCGAGCAATCGCGCGTTGATCTCGTCACGCTTCGACAGCGTCTCGTCGAGGTCCATTGAGCCCATCACGGTACGAAGGTTGGTGGTGGTGAGCTGAAGGATGGAAAGATAGAGGTCGGAAACCTCGTAGGCGGCCTTCGCCGAGTCCAGCACCTGGAAGAACACCACGCCGTCCGTGGACACCATCGCATTGTCCTTGGTGATGATCTCCTGGCCCGGAATGTCGAGCACCTGCTCCATCATGTTCACCTTGCGGCCGACCCGGTAGAACAGCGCCGGGTAGAAATTCAGGCCCGGTCGGGCGACCGCGGTGAAGCGGCCGAAATATTCGATCGTATATTGAAAGCCCTGCCGGACGATCTTCACGCTGGCAAACAGGTAGAGCAGGACAAAGGCTATGAGGATGGCTATCCCGAGTCCCATGGCAGTTTCTCCCTCCGCTAGGCGTGATATCATGTAGGTAAAGCCGGCCTCATCCAAGCAGAATCGGACGCGAGACATGCATCCAGCCGATCTTCGCCTTTGCCGGTCCCTCCTGTTTCTGCCGGCCTCCAATCCGCGCGCCGTCGCCAAGGCGCGGGGGATCGCGGCCGACATGATCATCCTGGACCTCGAGGATTCGGTGAAGGAGGCGGACAAGCCCGCGGCGCGCGAAGGCGCCGTCGCGGCCTCGGCGGAAGGATTCGGCGGCCGCCCGGTGGCGATCAGGGTCAATCCGGTCTCCTCGCGCCATTATGGCGAGGACGTCGTCGCGGCACGCCGATCTTCTGCGGATTATGTCGTCCTGCCGAAGGCGGAATCGACCAAGCAGGTCGCGGATACGGCCTGGTTGATGGGCAAGCCGGTAATGGCGATGATCGAAAGTCCGCGCGGCGTGATCGACGCGGCGGCGATCGCCCCGGCCTCGCGCGGGCTCATCGCCGGCACCAACGACCTCGCCGCATCGATGGGCGTGCCGCCGGAGGGCGGCCGCCGTGGCCTGGTCTATGCGCTGCAGCGGATCGTGCTGGCCGCCCGCTCAGCGGGCGTGCCCGTCTTCGACGGCGTGCATAACACGCTCGAGGGGGGCGAGGCGCTGGTCGCCGAATGCGAGGAAGGGCGGCTGTTCGGCTTCGACGGCAAGTCGGTGATCCATCCCAGCCAGATCGACAGCGTGAACCGTGTTTTCGCGCCGACCGAGGCGGAGCTGGAAGCGGCGCAGCGGCTGGTCGCGGCAGCCACCGGCGGCGCCGAACGTCACGACGGCCGGATGATCGAGGAACTCCACGTCGAGCAGGCGAAAGCGCTGATCGCGAAGGCACGCGGCTAGCCGACGCCCGAGGCCGTCGGCCCGCTCGCGACCGGTCCCCGCGGCCCCTGCGAATCGCTTGCCAGCGCAGGACTGGCTCCTTAAGCAGCCCCATGTTTCGCAGGCTCGTCCGCGGCGCCGCGCCGCTCCTCTTTCTCCTCGCCACCGCCGCCCCGGCCCAGACCGATGCGCCGGTCGCCGCCGCCGACCTTCGGCGCCATATCGAAATCCTCGCCAGCGACGATTTCCAGGGCCGCGCGCCGGGCACCACCGGTGAGACGCGCACGGTCGATTATATCGCCGAGCAGCTTCGCGCGCGCGGGCTCGAGCCCGGCGGCGAAAATGGCAGCTGGTTTCAGCCGATCGGCCTGGTCGAGCGCACGACCCGGAGCCACCAGGTGAGCTGGTCGGCGAGCGGACGCGAACTGCCCTTCGACCAGGCCCAGATCGCGCTGCAAGGCCGTGAAGACGGGGTGCGGCTCAACGACGCGCCGGTCGTCTTCGCGGGTCACGGCGTGCGGCTGCCGGATCGCGGTATCGATCAGCTCGCCGGTACCGACGTGACCGGAGCGGTCGTGATCCTGCTGCTCGACGCGCCGGACGTGCCCGGTTTTCCTTCGCTCGCCCAGCGCGTGCGCACGGTCGCCGAAGCGGGCGCCGCCGCAGTGATCGCGGTCACTGGTCCGGACATCCAATGGAGCTTCATCACCCGCAACTACCAGCGGCCGACGACCAAGCTGGCGAGCCAGACGGTGCCGTCGATCGTCGGTGCGATGCCGATCGCCGCCGTGCAGCAGCTCATCGGAGCGGCGGGCGGAAATTTCGAGCGCCTGCTCAATGACCAGCCCGGCTCGTCCTTCCGCGCCGTGACCCTGCCGATCCGCGCCAGCCTGGAGGTGCGGACGACGATCACGCCCTACACGACCCGCAATGTGATCGGCCGTATCCGCGGAAGCGGCAACACCGGCGAGAGCCTTCTCTATCTCGGCCATTGGGACCATTTCGGCACCTGCCGGCCCGAAGGCGAGGGTGACCGGATCTGCAACGGCGCCGTCGACAATGCCAGCGGCATCGCCGCCCTGATCGAGATTGCCGGCCGCCTCGCGAGCCAACCGAGGCCGCCGCGCGACATATTGTTCCTGGCGACCACCGCCGAGGAAATGGGCCTGCTCGGCGCCGAATATTTCGCAACCCACCCAACCGTCCCACTGCCCTCGATCGTCGCCGCCCTCAATCTCGATACGATCGCCATCCATCCCGCCGGAGAGCCGGTTGCGGTAATCGGACGCGGCCATCCGGCGCTGGACGCAGTCGTCGACGCGACGGTGGCGGCGATGGGACGCCGACTCGACACCGACGACGAAGCCGCGTCCTTTGTCGAGCGGCAGGACGGCTGGGCCCTGGCGCGCGCCGGCGTGCCCGCGATCATGGTCGGCGGCTCCTTTTCCAACATGGAGACGCTCAACACGTTCCTGTCGGGACCCTATCACGGCCCGGAAGACGAAGCCGGACCGGAGGTCGTGCTGGAAGGCGCGGCCGAGGACACCAACCTCCATGTCGCGCTCGGACGCCGACTGGCCGATCCGGCGGTTTATCGGCGCGATGCCGGCGAGCAGGAATGAAGGCAGGAAAGGAAGAGATGGACATCCCCCTCGGTCTGACGTTCGACGACGTGCTGCTCCAGCCGGCCGAATCGGCCGTGATGCCCAGCCAGGCCGACACGCGCACCCGGGTCACCCGCGAGATCACCCTCAACATCCCGATCCTGTCCTCGGCGATGGATACGGTGACCGGGGCCGACATGGCGATCGTCATGGCCCAGCTCGGCGGGCTCGGCGTCCTCCATCGCAACATGGAGGTCGAGGAGCAGGCCGCCGCCGTCCGCACGGTGAAGCGATTCGAAAGCGGCATGGTGGTCAATCCGATCACGATGACGCCCGACCAGACCCTCGCCGATGCGCTCGAGCTGATGGCGCGCCACCGCATCTCCGGAATCCCGGTCACCGAAAAGGACGGCCGGCTGGTCGGCATCCTCACCAATCGCGACGTCCGATTCGCCGAAAATCCCTGTCAGCCGGTCGCCGAGCTCATGACCAGGGACAATCTCGTTACCGTCGGGCCCGGCGTCACCCAGGAGGAGGCGAAGCGCCAGCTCCACCAGCGCCGCATCGAGAAACTGCTCGTTGTCGACGATGACCGCCGCTGCATCGGCCTCATCACGGTCAAGGACATCGAGAAAGCGGTCAACTATCCGGACGCGACCAAGGACGCCGCCGGGCGACTGCGCGTCGCCGCCGCCACCACCGTCGGCGACAAGGGCTACGAGCGCAGCCAGGCGCTGATCGACGCCGAATGCGATCTGATCGTCATCGACACCGCCCACGGCCACAACCGCGATGTCTCGGCTGCGGTCGAACGGATCAAGCGCAGCTCGAACGCCGTCCAGGTCGTCGCCGGCAACGTCGCGACCGGCGAGGCGGCCAAGGCGCTGATCGGCGCGGGAGCGGACGCGATCAAAGTCGGGATCGGGCCCGGCTCGATCTGCACGACGCGGGTCGTCGCCGGCGTCGGCGTGCCGCAGCTCACCGCGATCATGGACGCCGCGGAAGAAGCCGCGAAGAGCGAGACGCCGGTGATCGGCGACGGCGGCATCCGCACCAGCGGCGACATCGCCAAGGCACTTGCCGGCGGCGCGTCGGCGGTGATGATCGGCTCGCTGCTTGCCGGCACCGAGGAAGCGCCGGGCGAGACCTTCCTCTACCAGGGGCGCGCCTACAAATCCTATCGCGGCATGGGATCTCTCGGCGCGATGGCGAGAGGTTCCGCGGACCGCTATTTCCAGCAGGACATCAAGGACCAGCTGAAGCTCGTTCCCGAAGGGATCGAAGGGCAGGTCGCCTATAAGGGCCATGCCCGCGACGTGATCCACCAGTTGGTCGGCGGGGTGAAGGCGGCGATGGGTTATACCGGCGCCGAGACCATCGCCGAGCTGCGCAAGGCGCGGTTCGTGCGGATTACCAATGCGGGGCTGAGCGAGAGTCATGTCCACGATGTCACCATCACTCGCGAGGCGCCCAACTATCCGCATCGTTGAGAGCCAGCGCCGGTGACTCCGGCCGCCCGGATTCAGGCGGCGATCGAGCTGCTCGACGAGATCATCGTCGCCGCGCGTGAAGGCGGAGCGGCAGCCGACACGCTGATCGTGCGCTATTTCAAGGCCCGCCGCTATGCCGGCGCGAAGGACCGGAGGGCGGTGCGTGAGCTTGTGTTCCGTGCCGTCCGCCGGGCTGGCGAGCGCCCGGAAAACGGCCGCGCCGCGATGATCGGGCTGGCCCGCGACGATCCGGCGCTGCTTGCCGCGTTCGATGGGTCGGCGCACGGGCCGGCGCCGGTGGAGCAAGACGAGCCGGCGGCCGATGCGGCCCTGGCCCCGACGTGGCTGATCGCGCGAATGGATCCGCTCGTTGGGCCGGACGACCTGCCCGCCTTGCTCGAGCGGGCGCCGCTGGACCTGCGCGTCAACGTCCTCAAGGGCACCCGCGAGCAGGCGGTGAAGACGGTGGAAGGCGCGGTTGCGACGCCGCATTCGCCGCTCGGGCTGCGCCTGCCGGAAGGCACGAGAGTCGAGGAATCAGATGCCTGGCGCTCCGGCCGGATCGAGGTGCAGGACGAAGGAAGCCAGCTCATCTGCCTCGCCTGCGGGGCCGAGCCCGGCATGCTGGCGGTCGACCTGTGCGCCGGCGCTGGCGGCAAGACGCTGGCCCTCGCCGCCGAGATGGGCGATCGGGGCCGGATCGTCGCCTGCGATACCGACCGCGCCCGGCTCGCTCGGATCGCGCCGCGGCTGCAGCGGGCCGGTGTCTCCGTCGTCGAAACGCGACTGCTCGATCCGGGCCGCGAGCTGGCGGCTTTGCAGGACGTCGCCGGCGCGGCGGACCTCGTCCTTGTCGATGCGCCCTGCTCCGGCACCGGCACCTGGCGGCGCAATCCCGAAACGCGATGGCGGGCGACGCCGGAGCGGCTTGCGCGGCTGACCGCTCTTCAGGCACGCCTCCTCGACATCGGGGCTGAACTGGTGAAGCCCGGCGGCCATGTCGTCTATGCGGTCTGCTCGCTGCTCACGGAGGAGGGCAGGGACCAGGCCGAAGCGCTCTCACACCGTTCATCGCTGGTTCCGGAGCCGCTCGCTATTCCGATCGGCAGTGCGGCCGGATCGGGGCGCCTGCTCCGCCCTTCCCAGGACGGCACGGACGGCTTTTTCGTCGCAAGGTGGCGTCTCCCATGCTAAGTCCACCGAGTGGAATGGAGTATTTGATGCGACTTACGCCCATCGCAATTTCGGTCGCCATCGCGGCCGCCACCATGGCCAGCACCGGTTTCGGCCAGCGGCCCGACGACCAGATCGACCCACGCTCGGCGGCGCTGGTGCAGCAGGCGCAGCAGCTCACCGCCGCTGGTCAGCACAGCCAGGCCATCGACCTGCTCGAAAGCGCGCTGGCGGTCGATCCGCGCAACCGCGGCGCCTATATCGCGCTCGGCCGCGTCGCGCAGGCCCAGCGCCTGCCGGGCAAGGCCATCCGGATGTACGGCCTGGCCCTGCGCCTCGAGCCCAACGACGTCGCCGCGCTCGAAGGGCAGGGCGAAGCCTATGTCCAGCGCGGCGCACTCGACCGGGCTCGCGCCAACCTTGCCCGGGTCCGCACCTTGTGCGGACAGCCTTGCCCGCAGGCGCAGCAGCTCGCCGCGGCGATCGAGCGCGGGCCGCCCGCCGAAGTGCTCGCGGCACAGCGCCCGGACCAGGGCGCGCCGACGGAGACGCCTCGGCCGGGGCGAAACTAGTCTGAAACGGGGACACAATACCTAATTCGAATTAGGTATTGTGTCCCCGGATCCCGGATCTCATTTCCCGGGCAAGCGCGACGAAGTCCTCCACGGCCAGTGTCTCGGCGCGGCGTTCGGGGTCGATGCCCAGCCGGTCGAGCGCGTCGAGCGCACCCGCAAGCGACTGGAGCGAGCGGCGCAGCATCTTGCGCCGCTGGCCGAACGCGGCCGCCGTCAGGCGCTCCAGCGCGGCCGCCCTCACGCCCTCGGGCTGGGCCTTCGGAACGATGTGGATCACCGCTGACATGACCTTGGGCGGCGGCACGAAGGCCGAGCGGTGGACCTTCATCGCCAGCCGCGGCTCGGATCGCCACTGGGAGAGGACGGCGAGCCGGCCATAGGCCGATGTGCCGGGGCGCGCGACGATACGGTCCGCCACCTCGCGCTGGAACATCAGGGTCAGCGAGTGCCACCAGGGCGGCCAGGCCTCACCGCCGAGCCAGCGGACGAGAAGGGCGGTGCCGACATTGTAGGGCAGATTGGAGACGATATGCGCCGGCCCGATCGCCGCCGCCTCGTCGATCGCCAGGGCGTCGCCCTCCACGATTCTCAGCCGGCCCTTCGCCGCCGTGCCGAGCTCGGCCAGCGGGACCAGGCAGCGCCGGTCGCGCTCGACCGCAACCACGTGCGCGCCGCGCCTCAGCAGGGCGCGGGTCAGCCCGCCGGGGCCGGGCCCCACCTCGTAGACCCGCTCGCCTTCCAGCGGGCCGGGGATGGCGGCAATCCGGTCGAGCAGCTGCTCGTCGAGAATGAAGTTCTGGCCGAGGGCCTTCGAGGCGGCGAGGCCGTGGCGGGCGATCACCTCGCGCAGCGGCGCCAGCGGCGCGAGCGATGGCGTGCCGGTCATTTCCCCGGGCTGTGCGCCGCCGCGAGCCGCCGCGCGCACTCCCCCGCGGTGCGGATGGCGGCGATCATCGCCCCCGGATCGGCCATGTCCCGGCCGGCAATGTCGAAGGCGGTGCCGTGATCGGGAGACGTTCGAACGATCGGCAGGCCGAGCGTGACGTTGATCCCCTCTTCGAAATGGAGCGCCTTGAGGGGGATCAGCGCCTGATCGTGATACATGCACAGGGCCGCGTCGTAGTCGCGCCGCCGGCGCGCATGGAACATGGTGTCGGCCGGGTGCGGTCCGCTCACCTCATATCCCTCGCTGCGCAGCCGCTCTATGGCGGGCATGATCCGGTCGATCTCCTCGCGGCCGAGCGCGCCCTGCTCGCCGGCATGGGGATTGAGGCCGGCGACGGCGATTCGCGGCTGCTCGATGCCGAACTGGCGCTGCAGGCCCTTGATCGCTGCGCGACCCTTGCAGACGATGAGATCCTCGCTCAGCGCATCAGGCACATCCTTGAGCGCGATGTGGGTGGTAACCGGGATCACCCGCAGCGTCGGACCGGCCAGCATCATCGCGGTCAGGTCGCTCGCGACGCCGCAGCGCTCGGCGACGAATTCGGTCTGGCCGGGATGGCCGAAGCCGACGGCATAGAGGCGGGATTTGGAGACGGGGCCGGTGACCACCCCGGAGGCGGCGCCGGATCGTGTGAGTCCGACCGCGAGCTCGAGCGCGTCCAGGGCATTGCGCGCGCCGATCAGGTCGAGCCCGCCTGGGGGCGTGGTCGCATCGGCGACGCGGATCACCGGCAAGGCCCGTTCGAAGGCCGCGCAGGCCTCGGCGGGTGCTTCGATGACCTCTATCGGGCCCTGCCAGACCGATTCGAGGGCGGCCACGTCGCCGACCGCAAAGAAAGGCGGCAGCCCCTCGGCGACCCGCCGGTCCCAGCTCTTGGCGATGATCTCGGCACCGATCCCGGCCGGATCGCCCAGCGACACCGCGAGGGGCGCGACGCCCATGTCAGCGATAGTCGACCACCGCGTCGCGCCGCAGGTCGCGCAGATAGCGTTGCGCGCGCCGGTTCGCGCGCTCTTCCCGAAGCCGATCCTCGATCTGCTCGGGATTGGGCGCGTTCGCCTGCTCGGGATCGTCGCGGCCGCACAGCACCAGGACGTTGATCCGTTCGGCCGAGCCGAACGGCTGCGTCGCCTGCCCGATATTCAGGTTGAGCAGCATCTGCTGGAGCTGCGGCGGCAGTTCGCGGACCTGGACCTGATCGTTCGAGATGAGCTCCGCACCCAGCGACGTCGCCACCTCGGCGGCGCGGCCGCAGCCGCCCATTGCCTGAGTGCCTTCGGCGAGCCGCTGGGCCCGGGCCTGGGCCTGGGCCTCGTTGGTCCCTGCCGGCAACGCAACCGAAAGCTGCATCAGGCTCATCACCGCGTCGCGTGGATCGGCGACGAGGATCTGGCGTGAATCGGCGACGGCGACGATGGAATAGCCGCCCGGCACTTCGATCGGATCGGTAACGGCACCGGGTGGAACCTGGGTCACGACCGCCGCGAGTTCCGGAGGAAGCTGCTCGGCGCGGACCCAGCCGAGCTCGCCGCCGACGGCGGCCGTCGAGGCCTCGGAGAATTGCCGGGCATAAGCGGGGAAGGAGGCGCCGGCGCGGATCTGCTCGACGATGCGCGCGGCATTGGCCCGCGCTTCGGCCGCGGTTTCGGGAGTGGCCGAAAGGAAGATTTCCGCGACCCGAAACTCGGCCGTCCCCCGCGATTCGTTGAGACGCTCGACGATCGCCTGGACCTCGTCCTCGCCGACCGAAACGAACGGCTCGATCCAGCGGCCGCGCAGGCGCTGCCAGGCGATTTCGCCGCGGATCTGGCGCTTCATTGAGCGCTCGGACGATCCGATCGACCGAAGGAAGGTGGCGAAGCTGTCCGCCGTCTGGTTGAAGCTCTGGGCGAAGCGGGCGAAATACTGGTCCACCTCGGAATCTTCGACGGTGATCTCCTCCTGCGCTGCCGCCTGGATCTGGAGCGTCTCGTCGATCAGGTTGCGCAGCACCTGCGCGCGCACCCGCTGGATCTCCTCGGGAGGCAGCGTCACGCGATTCGACGCCAGGATCAGCGCCAGGCGATGATCGATATCCGTCTCGGTGATGACATCGCCGTTGACGATCGCCGTCGCGGTCCGGACGTTGGGATTCTGCGGCCCGACGAACCGCACGTCGCCGGGGATGTTGAGCGCCCCGGCCGCGGGCTCGTCCTGCGCCCCCGCCATTGCCGAAGCCAGGGACGCGGCCAGCACGACAGCGGCCCTTGGAAACCTACCGAGCTTCATCATTCCTCCAATAAAGGCAGGATCTTGTCCTGCATAAGCCTTGCTGAACCGAAGCTTAGCGAGCTTCTCCCAAAACGGACAACGGCTTCGCGGCGGTTTCCCAATCTCTCTAGATGCCCAGATTTTTCAGCGCCACCCGGATCAGGAAGGTATTGCCGCGCCGCGCGTCTCCAGTGGTCTCATAGTCGCGCCGCCACGTCACGCCAAGTTCGATGCAGTCGTCGTCGTAGAGTATGCCCAGCCGGTGGCGGACCGGGTCGAAGCCGTCGGCCAGCGATTGCGGATCCTCCTGCCGGCCGGTGAGGTCGATGACGGTCGATCCGAAGATCGACCAGTAGCGCGCGAAGCTGACCCGGCCGCCCAGCCTGATCTCCTCGCGGTCGCGCAGATCCTCGATGGCGGGATTGATGTCCCGGTCGAGCCGGAGATAGCCCACGGTGGCATAGGTCTGGCGCCCCCCGACGGTGGCGTCGATCTCGTTGCGTCGGATCGCGAGATTGTCCTTGTCGAGCCTGAACCGGTGAACGAAGCTGACCCGCCGCCCGATCCTCAGGGTGGTGCGGCCGACGAAGTCGGAGAACCGGCCGGACAGGCCGGTGCCCGGCGGCAGGATCGTCTCGCGGGTGCTGAGCCGATAGCTCTGGCCGATATTCGTGCGCACCGACAGGCCGCGCAGGTCCACCGCCCAGTCGGCGCCATAGGTGACCCGAACGCCGTCTTCCCAGCGATCGTAGCCTGGGAAGCGGTTGAGCGCGAAAAGGTTCGAATCCTCGAGATCGACCGAGCGGGCATCCTCGTTGGGAATGTCCATATTGTCGGTCGGCGGCGACGCGACGACCTGGAGGCGGGGCGTGAGGCGCTGCGTCCCGCCGAGGAAGTTGCCGACCAGCGGCCAGCGCAGGTCGGCCGCGACGGCGGCGATCAGCCTGCCGTTCCAGCCTTCCTCGCCGCGATAGATGGCCGTCTGGGTGAGCTCCGTGTCGGTGGCATGGTAGATGTCGCCGCGTCCAAAAGCGGTGAGCACCAGCTCCTGGCCGAGCGGCGTGATGCCGCGGCGCTCCCATCGCGCGCTGGCAAAGGCGCGCTGGCTGTCCTGCCCCTCGGTGCGCAGGATGGCGAGGCTGTTCGCCTGGACCTCGATCTGGCCGCCCAGCCAGGGATCGGAAATGCGCCAGCGGGCGTCGATCGCCGGCAGCGCGATCGGCTGCTGCCCGTCGACGTCGGTGACCCGCAGGCCCTGGAAAGCCCAGCCGGCGATGGAGATGTAGCTGTCGGCGTCGATCCGTTCGGCGTCGACCATCGAGCGCAGCCGGTCGTCGCGCGAGATGTCGTAGCGGCTGAGGAAGGTCCGGTCGGTGACGTAGCGGCCCGATGCGGTGATGCTCCACCGCGGGCTGAGCTGGAAGCGGCCATTGCCCTCGATATAGGCCCTGATGCCTTCGTCGGCCTCGGGCCCCGGCAGCGCCAGCGGATCGAGCGGCAGTCGCGAGCCGTGGGTAATGTAGCCGCGCAGCTGGAAGGCGCCGCTCGAGGTCAGCTGACGATATTCGGCCTCCAGCATCGGCAGCACGTCGGTATAGACGTGCGGGGTGATCGTGGCGTCGCGGTTCGGCGCCAGGCGGAGATAGTAGGGCACGCTGAACTCGAAGCCGTTTCGGCGGCTGAAGCGGATGTCGGGCACGAGCAGGCCGCTGCCGCCGCCCTGGCTGCCGTCAGGATGTGAAAGTCCGGGCAGCGCGATGATCGGCGTGCCGAACAGGTTGAGGCTGGCGCCCTCATAGGTGATCCGGTGGCGGACCGGATCGTGGACGACGCGCACCGCGTTGATCTGCCAGGTCGGCTCGTGGGGGCAGCCGTCGGCGTCGACGACGGCGCAGGGGGTGTAGGCAGCATTCTCGAGCCGGGTGAAGCCGTTCTCGCGCTGCGCCCGTGTCGCCGCCAGCCGCCCTCCGTCCTCGAGGACCAGCAGCAGATTCTCGACGATTCCGTCGCGCAGATTGTCCTCCAGGACGACGTTGTCGCTATAGGCGACGTCGCCGGCCGGGCTGGTCACGCGCACGTCGCCTTCGGCCCGCACCTCGCCGCTGATCCGGTTCCAGGTGACGCTGTCGGCGCTCAGGTGATAGCCTTCGCGGTTCATCCGCACCGCGCCGGCGGCGGTAACGGTGTCGGCATTCTCGTCGTAGGTCAGCTGGTCGGCGCTGAAGGCGATCGTGTCGGGCGCTTCGCCGACCGCAGGCTCCGTCACCTGGGCCGAGGCCGCATAGGACGCGGTCAGCAGCAGGGGCAGCGCGGTCCGGCAGATCAATCGAAAGGTATTCACAAATCCCGCTGCCTCGGCTGACGCGGGCGCCAGCCTATTGCACCAGAGGCCGTCGGCTGCAATGGCGGCGGTTTCCACATCCTGGCTTCGCCCGAGGAGATCCGTTTCGTGATCAAGGTCAGTTTCGCCGCCAAGCGTCCGAAGGGCGCCTACGCGCTCGCCGTGCCGGTTCGCAGCGAAGACATGCTGCACGATCGGCTTGCGGGACTGGATGCGACGGCGCGCGCGCTGGCGGCGAGATCGGCCGAGGCGCAGCGGTTCGAGCGCGAGGTCGGCGCGATCGCCGAGACTTTCGTCGAGGAAGGCGAGATCGCCCGACGGCTGCTCCTTGTCGGCTACGGATCGCGGCAGGACACGTCGGCGATCCATGAACGCGTCGGCGGCGCGCTCACCGCCAAGCTACTCACCTCGGGCGAGACCAGGCTGGTGATCGATGCGGCCGGAATCGACGCGCGCGCCGCGGCGCGGCTGGCATTCGGCGCGGCGGCGCGCAGCTGGCGCCACGACGTTTACCGCACCAAGCTGGGGCGCAAGCAGAAGCCGACGCTCGAGGAAGTGGTTATCGTCGGGGCCGACAAGGGCGCTGAGGCGGAATGGGCGCACGAGCAGGCGGTGCTGGCCGGGCTCGACCTCACCCGCCGGCTGGTGAGCGATCCGCCCAACATTCTCTATCCCGAGAGCTTCGTCGAGCGCTGTCGCGAAGCGATGGACGGGCTCGGCGTCGCGATCGAGGTGCTCGACGAGAAGGCGATGCGTAAGCTCGGCATGGGCGCCCTGCTCGGCGTCGCCCAGGGCTCGGTGCGTCCGCCGCGGCTGCTGGCGATGCGCTGGAAAGGTGCGGGCTCGTCGAAGAAGAATGTCGCTTTGGTCGGCAAGGGCATCACCTTCGATACCGGCGGCATTTCGATCAAGCCGGCTTTGGGCATGGAGGCGATGAAGTGGGACATGGGTGGTGCCGGCGCCGTCGCCGGCGCGATTCTGGCGCTCGCCACCCGCAAGGCGAAGGCCAATGTCGTCGGAATCTGCGTGCTCGCCGAGAACATGCCCGACGGCAACGCCCAGCGGCCCGGCGACATCGTCACGTCGATGTCGGGCCAGACGATCGAGGTGATCAATACCGATGCCGAGGGGCGGCTGGTGCTCGCCGATGCGATGACCTGGGTGCAGCGCGAGCACAAGCCGGAGGTGATGATCGATCTCGCCACCCTGACCGGGGCGATGATCATCAGCCTGGGCCACGAATATGGCGGCCTGTTCGCCAATGACGATGGGCTGGCGGAGGGGCTCGCCGAGGCCGGGCGGCAGAGCGGCGACAAATTGTGGCGGCTGCCGATGGGCGAGGCCTATGACAAGATCATGGACAGCCAGATTGCCGACATGAAGAATGCCGGCGGGCGCGACGCGGGGTCGATCTCCGCCGCCTGCTTCCTCGGCCGCTTCGTCGAGGAAGGGGTGAAATGGGCCCATCTCGACGTCGCCGGCATGGTCTGGTCGGACAAGCCCAGCCACCTCTACGATAAGGGCGCGACCGGCTACGGCGTCGCCTTGCTCGACCGCTACATCGCGGACAATCACGAAGGATAGGCGCGCCGGCGTATTGCATCAGCCGTCTTTCGGGCGGCGCCGATCCGGAACCCCGTTCGGAGCAGGTCCCTGGCGCTTGCTCCCGCGCTGCCGCCCGCCTAGAGAGCCCGCCGAATCCCTCATCCCAGACACGGAGCTTATTCGGCCATGGCGACCGAACGCACTTTCTCGATCATCAAGCCCGACGCGACCCGGCGCAACCTGACCGGTGCGATCACCAGCATGCTGGAGGAGGCCGGCCTGCGCGTCGTCGCCTCGAAGCGCGTCCACCTGACCCGGGAGCAGGCCGAGGGCTTCTACGCCGTCCATAAGGAGCGGCCTTTCTTCAACGATCTCGTCGCCTTCATGACCTCGGGTCCGGTCGTCGTTCAGGTGCTCGAGGGCGAGAATGCGGTGGCGAGGAACCGCGAGGTGATGGGCGCGACCAATCCGGCCAATGCCGACGAAGGCACGATCCGCAAGGTCCACGCCGAATCGATCGAAGCGAACAGCGTCCACGGTTCGGACAGTCTCGAAAATGCGAAGATCGAGATCGACTATTTCTTCAAGCCCGAAGAGATTGTCGGCTGACGACGTCCGCCCCGGGTCTCGCCGGGGCATCCGGATAGCGGTCTAGGAGTCTGGCTGGCGCTCCTGCCACAGCGCGTCGAGACGGGCCTGGGCCTGTTCCGGCGTGACGCCTTCGATGCGGGCCAGGCCGCGCAGCCGCATCTCGTCGCCGTCGAGCAGCCCACCTTCCTCGATCCGGTAGCCGAGATCGTAGATCGCGACGTCGCGGTAGCGCTCTCCGGCGACGAAGAAGCTCGTCTCGATGGCCATCGGCAGCCGCGCGTCGCCGCGGCGGTCGGACGCGTCGCCGCGCAGCCGGAGCAGCGCCCGGCGGATCCAGTCCGCCTCGATCCGCGGCACGCTCACCGTCTCGACCGCCTCGACGCCGAGCGGGCTCGGAAACAGGATGCGCTGGTCCTGGATGGTCTGGGCCGGGTCCGCCGGGGCGAGCGCGAGGCGGCGGCCGTCGCGGTCCGGCGTAGCGCGCAGCAGCAGGGTCTGCGCCGCCGTCGAGGCCTTTTCGCGGGCGGCCACCCGCTCCGATTCCTCGGCCGCGAGCCGCGCCTCTTCGGCGGTGCGATGCTGGTAATTGTTCCACAGCGTCAGGCCGGAGATGATCACCGCGGCGACGCCCAATATCTCGGCGAGCGTCAGCCAGCGGCGGCGCGTTCGCGCCGCCTCCGCTTTCTCCGCCGGCGTCGGCGGCGGGGCTGGGGGCGGGATCTCGTCAGTCATCGTCCTCGTCCTCCGGCATCCCGCGAAGCTGCAGGGCAAAAAGCTCGAGCGCTTCGGGATAGAGCCGATGCTCCGCCTCGAGCACCCGTGCGGCGAGGCTGTCGGCATCGTCGCGGGGCAGGATCCGCACCTCGGACTGGGCGATGACCGGCCCCGAATCGAGGTCCGCCGTCACGACGTGCACCGAGCAGCCGGCATATTCGTCGCCGGCGATCAAGGCGCGGCGGTGTGTGTCGAGGCCCTTGTGAAGCGGCAGGAGGGAAGGGTGGATGTTGAGGATTCGCCCCGGCCAGCCATCGACGAATTCGGGCGAGAGGAGGCGCATGTAACCGGCCAGCGCGATCAGCTCGACATTGTGCTCGCGCAGCACGGAATCGAGCTTCATGTCGAACGCGCGCCGATCCATGCCCTTGTGGCTGAGCGACCAGGTCCTGAGGCCGAGCCGTTTCGCCAGCACCAGCCCGCGCGCCTCGGGCACGTTCGAGGCGACCAGGACGATTTCGTAGGGCCGATCGGGGTCCCGCCGCTTGTGCTCCGAAAGCGCGAGCATGTTGGAGCCGCGCCCGGAAATGAGGACCGCGACGCGAACCTTGTCAGCCATGAAAGGTAGCGCTCCAGTCCTCGCGGCCGAACCATGTCTCCGCCGAGCCGAAAACGGTACAGCCCCGTTCTCCCTCGGTCAGCACGCCGATCGGCAGGACGGTCTCGCCCGCTTCGGCCAATATCCTCGTCACGCCCTCGGCCGCCTCGGGCGCGACGGCGAGGACCATGCCGATCCCGCAATTGAAGGTGCGCGCCATCTCGCCGGGCTCGATATGCCCCTGCGCCTGCAGGAACGCCATCAGCGGCGGCTGCGCCCAGGCATCGGCCGCGATCCGAGCGTGAACGCCGCGCGGCAGCACCCGAGGGACGTTCTCGAGCAACCCGCCGCCGGTAATGTGGGCGAGGGCCGAAATACCGCCGGCGCGGATCGCCGGCAAAAGCGACCGGACGTAGATGCGGGTCGGCTCGAGCAGGGCCTCGATCAGCAGCCGGTCCTTGTCGAACAGGGCGGGCCGGTCGAGCCGCCAGCCCTTGTCGGCGGCAAGCCGGCGCACCAGCGAAAGGCCGTTGGAATGGACGCCCGAGGAAGCCAGGCCGAGCAGGACGTCGCCGGCCTTCACCCGGTCCCCGGTCAGCGCCTCGCCGCGTTCGACCGCGCCGACGCAGAAGCCGGCCAGGTCGTAGTCGCCCTCAGCGTACATGCCCGGCATCTCGGCCGTCTCGCCGCCGATCAGGGCGCAGCCGGCGATCCGGCAGCCTTCCGCGATCGAGGCGATCACCCGCTCCGCCACGCCTGTCTCCAGCCGTCCTGTGGCGAAATAATCGAGGAAGAAGAGCGGCTCGGCGCCCTGGACGACAAGATCGTTGGCGCACATCGCGACCAGGTCGATGCCGACGCCGTCATGGCGGTCATGATCGATGGCGAGCTTCAATTTGGTGCCGACGCCGTCGTTCGCGGCGACGAGCAGGGGGTCGCGGTAGCCGGCCGCCTTCAGGTCGAAAAAGCCGCCGAAGCCGCCGAGCGAGGCGTCCGCGCCGGGCCGCGCCGTCGCCCGGGCCAGCGGCGCGATCGCCCGGACCAGGGCATTGCCGGCGGCAATGTCGACGCCGGCCTTGGCATAGGTATAGGATTCAGGCTCGCTCATCGCCGCGGCTTAGAGCATCGTGCGAAAAAGTGGGAAACGGTTTTTCGCAACAACGATGCGGCCACGGAGAGTAGAGCGGGCGGTGTGATTCCTAAATCGCGCTGCCCGCTCTGGGGAATCGGGGAAAGTGGAAACCGGTTTTGCCGGCCCCGTCGGGACGGCCCGGTCCAGAACGCGCTTGGATTTCCCCCTTCGACTCGCCAAAAGGCGGCCCGTGAAGCGTTTCCGCCGTCTCTCTATCGCCGCGATTCCCGCCACCCTCGTCGCCTTGTTCGCGGGGGCCGGGCTCGTCTACGCCCAGCTCGAGGGCGAGGAACGCGGCATCGCCCCGATCGACAGCACGAGCAATCTCGAGGTGCTGGGCATCGAAGTCGACGTCAGCGGCGACAATGCCGACGCGGCGCGCGTCGAAGGCTGGCGCCGCGCTCAGACGGAAGGCTGGCGGATGCTGTGGTCGCGCACCACCGGCCGGCCGGCCGCTTTGGCGCCGAGGCTGTCGGAATCGGTCCTGAACTCGATCGTGTCCGGGATCGTCATCGAGCAGGAGCAGATCGGGCCGAGGCGCTATATCGCCCGATTGGGCGTCCTGTTCGACCGCGCCCGCACCGGCCAGATGCTCGGCGTCCAGGGGCTGGTCCGGCGTTCGGCGCCGGTGCTGGTCGTCCCGGTGATGACCACCGGATCGACACCTTACAGTTTCGAGTTCCAGAACGAATGGCAGCGCGCGTGGGCGCAGTTCCGCACCGCCGGCAGCCCGATCGACTATGTCCGGGCCTCCGGCTCGGGCATCGACCCGCTGCTGCTGAACCGTTCCCAGACGGGCCGTCGGGGGCGTGGCTGGTGGCGGATGATCCTCGATCAATATGGCGCAGCCGACATATTGGTCGCCGAGGTGAATCTGCGGCGGCTCTATCCCGGCGGGCCGGCGCTCGGCGTCTTTACGGCGCGGTTCGGTCCCGACGGCGACGTTCTCGGCCGCTTCACCCTGCGCGTTCCCGCTTCCGGCGGCTTGCCGCAGATGATGGACGAAGGCGTCCGCCGGATGGACGCTATCTACACGCGCGCGCTCGAAACTGGCCTCCTGCTGCCCGATCCGAGCCTGGTGATCATCGAGCCGGAGGTGCGGGCGGCGGCCGCCGAAGCGGCGCTGGACATCGAGCTGCCCGCCATCGCGCCCGTTGCCGCCGGACCGGTGGCTACGTTCAACGTCCAGGTCGAAACGCCCAGTCCGGACTCGGTCCAGCGCGCCGAGATATCGGTGAGCCGGATCAACGGGGTCACTTCGGCGATCACGACCAGCCTTGCGCTGGGCGGAACCTCGGTCATGCGCGTCACCTATGCCGGCGACGCCGCCGCGCTCCAGGCGGCCCTGCAGGCGCAGGGCTGGCAGGTTCAGGCGATCGGCGGCAATGTGTTGAGGATATCGCGTTAGGGTCTCGCTCCGGTGGCTATGGATCGGATCATGCCTAATTCTGCGACATCGCTTCATCCCGGTCGCCGGTCCGTTCCGGCCGACGTGAAAATGCTCTAGGGAGTCCCGATGGGGGCGAACCAGATCGCATTGCCGCTCGACTGGCCGGTTGCCGACCGCGAGGAGGATTTTCTCCTTTCCGACAGCAACCGGGCGGCATTCGATCATCTGCGGCGCTGGGCGCTGTGGCCTGTGATGGCCACCGTGCTGACCGGCCCGCGCAAGTCCGGCCGCAGCCTGCTCGGCCGCATCTTCGCCCGCAAGACCGGCGGCCGGCTGTTCGACAATGCCGAGACCCATGACGAGGAAGCGCTGTTCCATGCCTGGAACGATGCCCAGACCCGTCGCAAGCCCTTGCTCATCGTCGCCGACGCTCCTCCGCCGCGCTGGCAGGTGGCGCTGCCCGATCTGCGGTCGCGGCTCGCCGCCACGCCGCAGGTCGAGATCGGCCCGCCGGACGACGCCCTCCTCGGCCAGCTCGTCGTCAAGCTGCTTGGCGATCGCGGCATCGCGACGCCGTCGGACCTGCCCGACTTTCTGGTGCCGCGGATCGAACGGACGCACCTGGCCGTTCTCGAAGTGGTGGACGTTCTCGATCATGTCATGCTTTCGCATCACAGGAGGATGACCGTCCCCCTGGCGCGCAAGGCGCTGGATGAGGCAGGGCTGATCGGTCGGGCGAAGGGACGGACCTGAGGATATGGAGCAAGCCGCCGCCAGAGCCGGGGAAGCGGCGCCGGCCGAACCGTCCGAAGTCGCCGCGCAGGCACGGTACTTCAACCGCGAGCTGTCCTGGCTGGCCTTCAACCGACGGGTTCTTGAGGAGGCGGGCAACGAATCCCATCCTCTGCTCGAGCGGCTTCGCTTCCTGTCAATTTCGGGCAACAATCTCGACGAATTCTTCATGGTCCGAGTCGCCGGGCTCAAGGCGCAGCAGCTGCTCGGGGTCGAGGAACGGTCGGCCGATGGGCTTGCCCCCGGCCAGCAGCTTTCGGCGATCGCGGCCGAGGCGGACGCGCTCACCGCCAGCCAGCAGGGGGTGTGGAGCGGGCTGCGCGCGCTGCTGCGCGAATCCGGCGTCGCGGTGCTCGGTAATGACGAGATAGGCGACGATGACGGCGGCTGGCTGAGGCGGCATTTCGACGATCACATCTTTCCGGTGCTGACGCCGCAGGCGATCGATCCGGCGCACCCGTTCCCGTTCATCCCCAACAAGGGCTTCTCGCTGATCTTCGACCTCAAGCGGATCGCTGACGGCGAGCCGATCCGAGAGCTGCTGATGGTGCCGTCGACGCTGCCGCGGTTCATCCGCATCCCCGGACCGGCGGCGCGCTACGTCGCGATCGAGACGGTGATCCGGCGGCAGATCGCCAGCCTGTTTCCCGGCTACGAGCTGCTCGGCGGCGGCGCCTTCCGGATCATCCGCGACAGCGATATCGAGATCGAGGAGGAAGCGGAGGACCTGGTCCGCTACTTCCGCTCTGCGATCAAGCGGCGGCGGCGCGGCCGGGTCATCCGGCTGAAGCTCGAGGCGGACATGCCCGACGAGCTCGTCGCCCTGGTGCGCCAGGGGCTCGACGCCAGCGAGGCCCTGGTGTTCGAATCGACCGGCTTCCTCGGCATTGCCGACCTCGAGCGGCTGCTCGAGGAGGATCGCCCCGATCTCAAGTTCCCGCCCTTCTCGCCGCGCTTCCCGGAACGGATCCGCGAATATGGTGGCGATTGCTTCGCGGCGATCCGCGCGAAGGACATCGTCGTCCACCACCCTTATGAGAGCTTCGAAGTCGTGATCGCCTTCCTGCGCCAGGCGGCGGCCGACCCGGAGGTGGTGGCGATCAAGCAGACGCTGTATCGCGCCGGCAAGCAGTCGGCGGTGATCCGGGCGCTGATCGACGCCGCCGAGGCGGGCAAGTCGGTGACCGCCGTGGTCGAGCTCAAAGCCCGGTTCGACGAGGAGCAGAATCTGATGTGGGCGGCGGCGCTCGAGCGCGCCGGGGTCCAGGTCGTCTACGGCTTCATCGAGTGGAAGACCCACGCCAAGATGTCGATGATCGTGCGGCGCGAGGAAAGCGCCTACCGAACCTACTGCCATCTCGGCACCGGCAATTATCATCCGGTCACCGCGCGCATCTATACCGATGTCAGCTTCTTCACCGCCGATCCGCGCGTCGGCCACGACGTCTCGCACATGTTCAACTACATCACCGGCTATATCGAGCCGCGGGGCCTGCAGCTGATCACCATGTCACCGGCCAATCTGCGCGATCGGCTCTGCGAGCTGATCGACCGGGAGATCGCCAATGTCCGGCAGGGCAGGCCCGGAGCCATCTGGGCCAAGATGAACTCATTGGTCGATCCCGCGATCATCGACCAGCTCTATGCCGCGAGCGCCGCAGGCGTGGAGATCGACCTCGTCATCCGCGGGATCTGCTGCCTTCGGCCCGGCGTTCCCGGCCTGTCCGAGAATATCAGGGTGAAATCGATCGTCGGCCGCTTCCTCGAGCACAGCCGCATCTGGTGCTTCGGCAATGGCGGTGAGCTGCCCAACCCGGACGCCGAGGTCCATATCAGCTCGGCCGACTGGATGCCGCGCAACTTCGACCGCCGCGTCGAGATCGCCGTGCCGATCGAGAACGAGACGACGAAGGCCCAGTTGCTCGACCAGGTGATGGTCGCGAACATGATCGACAACGAGCAGAGCTGGCGCCTCGATGCGGACGGCCGTTATCACCGGCTCCACCCGATGCCCGGCGAGAAGGCGTTCAACCTCCATCACTATTTCATGACCAACCCGTCGCTGTCCGGGCGAGGCGCGGCCTTGCGGTCGAGTGGCGCCATCCCGAAGAAGCTGCGGTTGCCGCGCGCGCACCATTAGGATCTCGCGATAAGGATGTTCGCCTCGAAGCCGGTCGCCATCATCGACATCGGATCGAATTCCGTTCGCCTCGTCGTCTACTCCGGGGCGACGCGCATCCCTTCGGTGATTTTCAACGAGAAGGTGATGGCCGGCCTGGGCCGCGAGATGACCGAGACCGGCGCGCTGGGCGAGGGCGCGCAGGCGAGGGCGCTGAACGCCTTGAGCCGGTTTCGCCGGCTGACCGGACAGATGGGTGTGGTCCGCACTCGCGTCGTCGCCACGGCGGCGGTGCGCGAAGCGTCGAACGGGGCCGACTTCCTGGAGCGGGTCAGGGCGATCGGCCTCGAGCCGCGGGTGCTTACCGGCGAGGAGGAGGCCAAGGCGGCCGGGCTCGGCGTCATTTCCGCCATACCCGATGCCGACGGCATCGTCGGCGATCTGGGCGGCGGCAGCCTCGAGCTGGTCGAGGTGGCGGATCGGGCGGTGAAGCGCCGCGTCTCGCTGCCGCTCGGCGTGCTGCGGCTCGGCGAGGCGACGCGCGAAGGCTGGCTCGCCAGGAAGGTCGCCAAGGCGGTGTCCGGGGCGGGGCTCGACAGCGCCGGCGCGGGTCGTCCCTTCTACATGGTCGGCGGGAGCTGGCGCGCGCTGGCACGAGTCGACATGGCGATGACCGGCCATCCGCTGCCGATCACCCACCAGCATGCGATGAAGACCGGGCGGCCGCGCCAGCTGAGGGAGGTGCTGCGCGGGCTCGGCAAGGATGCGCTTCGCGCCATTCCCTCGGTCTCGGCGAGTCGCATCCCGACCTTGCCGGTCGCCAACCAGCTGCTCGAGGCGCTGGTCGAAGCGCTGCGCCCGTCCGCTCTGGTGGTTTCCAGCTTCGGTATCCGCGAGGGGCTGCTCTATGACGACCTCGCACGAAAGGCTCAGGCGCTCGATCCGTTGGTCGAAGCGGCGCGCGAGGTCGGGACCGGGCTCGGCCGGTTCGCCCAGCACGGCGCCCTGCTCGACGCCTGGATCGCTCCCGTGCTCGACGATTCCCCCAAGGCTGCCCGGCTTCGCCTCGCCGCCTGCCATCTCGCCGACATCGCCTGGGCCGCCCACCCCGACTTTCGCGCCGAGCGCGGCATCGACATGGCGCTGCACGGCAATTGGGTGGCGATCGATGCGCCGGGACGGGTGATGATCGCCCAGGCCCTGTTCTCGAGCTTCGGCGGCGGCCGCGACCTGCCTTATGCCGAGGTCGCTGCCTTGTGCACGCCCGACGAGCTGCGGCGGGCGTCGCTGTGGGGCTATGCGATGCGGCTCGGCCAGCGCCTCAGCGGCGGCGTCGCGGCCGGCCTGGAGCGCAGCCGCCTGTCGCGCGTCGGCGACGTGCTGCGGCTCACCGTCGACGCGGCGGACTCCGCTTTGCTCGGCGAGCCGGTCGAGCGGCGGCTGAAGACGCTGGCCGGCGAGCTCGGCCTCAGGCCGGAAGCGGCGGTCGGCCGCTGATCAGCCGCAATCGAACCGCTGGACGTTGTTGCGCTCGTCCAGGTGAACGTTGAGCCGGTCCTCGCGATAATCCATCGTCACCGCGTCGCCGGGGCGGATCCAGCGCAGGGTGCGCGCGCCGCTGCGCCGCAGCGCGTCGGCGCCGAGCTCGCTGGTCGCGGGCTGGCCGACCAGGGGCTGCAGCCCTTCGGTGGTGCAGGCATGGTCCGAAGCGCCGACGTCTTGGGGCGTCTCCTCCTCGGGCGTCATGGTGGTGCAGGCCATGGTCATCAGCAGCAGCACTCCGGCGAAACGTCTCATGATATCGTCTCTCGCTCAGTTCGGGTCATCACCAGCTTGCCGCCCTGGATGGCGAAGGCGAGACGGCCCTCGACGAGGTCGAGTGCATCGCGCCCGAATTCCTCGAAGCGCCAGCCCTCGAGAATCCCGAGACCCTCGCGACGGCCCGCCGCCAATTGTTCCAGCTCGTCGGCGCGCGCCACCAGGCGCGGCGCGACATTGCTTTCGCGGGCGCGGATCTTGAGCAGCAGCTTCAGCAGGTCGGCGACCAGAGCGCCCTCGCGGCCGAGTCCGGGGCCGCGATCCTCGCGCGACGGCATCTCCGCGGCGGGCAGGGGGTCGGCATTGTGCAGCGCCTCCATCATCCGGGCGCCGATGTCGTTGCCCTTCCAGGCGGCCGAGAGGCCGCGCACCTGGCCGAGCCCCTCCTGGCTCGCCGGCGGGTGGGCGGCGACGTCGGCCATCGTCTCGTCCTTCATGATCCGTCCCCGCGGCAGGTTCTTGGAGCGCGCCTCGAGCTCGCGCCACGCGGCCAGCGCCTTCAGCCGGCCGAGCACTTCCGCCTTGCGGCTCTGGATCTTCACTTTCTTCCAGGCCTGGGCCGGATCGTTGACGTAATTGGCGGGGTCCGAGATCCGCTCCATCTCCTGGTCGAGCCAGGCGCCGCGGCCGGTCCGCCGCAGCCGCTCGAGTATCTTCGGGAACAGCTCGGCGAGATGGGTGACGTCGCCGATCGCATAGTCGATCTGCCGGCGGTCGAGCGGCCGGCGCGCCCAGTCGGTGAAGCGGGCGCCCTTGTCGAGCGTGCGGCCGAGCAGGGACTCGCACAGGTTGGAATAGCCGACCTGTTCGCCGAGCCCGAGCGCCATCGCGGCGATCTGGGTATCGAACATCGGATGCGGCGTGCCGCCGGTCAGGTTGAAGACGATCTCGATATCCTGGCCGCCGGCGTGGAAGACCTTGAGGACATGCTCGTTGTTGACGAGCAGGTTGAGCAAAGGCGTGAGATCGATGCCGTCGGCTTTCGGATCGATCGCCGCCGCCTCCTCGCCATTGGCGATCTGCAACAGGCACAGGTCCGGCCAATAGGTGTTCTCGCGCATGAACTCGGTGTCCACGGCGACGAAGGGCGAGCGGGCGAGCCGTTCGCACAGGTCTTCCAGGGACTCGGAATCGGTAATCAGAGGGTGGATACGCATCTGCGGCCCTCATAATGCCAATTCGCGCGGTCTGAAAACGCCAAGAGCCGGAAAAATCGTGTCGAACCGGCTTCAGGGCTCACATCACGACGCAACCGGCGGGTATCCTGATCGCTTGACAAAGCCGAGCCAGTGAAGCGAAGCGCTCGCGCGCACCTTCAGCCAACACACCGAAAACGAAAGCGATCCCCGATGCACGCCTATCGCACTCACAGCTGCGGACAGCTCCGCGAGAGCCATGTCGGCGATCGGGTCAAATTGTCCGGCTGGGTCCACCGCAAGCGTGACCACGGCAATTTGCTGTTCGTCGATCTGCGCGATCATTACGGCATCACCCAGATCGTCAGCGACGTCGCCGACGAGGCGTTCAAGACGCTGGAGAACGTCAGGGTCGAATCGGTGATCACCGTCGAGGGCGGGGTGGTCCGGCGCGACGCCGAAGCGGTCAACCCGAACCTCTCCACCGGGCAGATCGAGATCCAGGCCGAGACGGTCGAGGTGCAGTCGGCCGCGCAAGAGCTGCCGCTGCCGGTGTTCGGCGACCAGGAATATCCCGAGGAGATTCGGCTGCGCTACCGCTATCTCGATCTCCGGCGCGAGCGGCTCCATGCCAACATCCTGCTGCGCAGCCAGGTGATCAGCTCGATCCGGCGGCGGATGATCGACCAGGGCTTCACCGAGTTCCAGACGCCGATCCTCACCGCCTCGAGCCCGGAAGGCGCGCGCGACTATCTGGTCCCCAGCCGCGTCCACCCCGGCAAGTTCTACGCGCTTCCCCAGGCGCCGCAGATGTTCAAGCAGCTGATCATGGTTGCGGGTTTCGATCGTTATTTCCAGATCGCCCCCTGCTTCCGCGACGAGGACGCCCGCGCCGACCGCTCGCCCGGCGAGTTCTACCAGCTCGATTTCGAGATGAGCTTCGTCACCCAGGAGGACGTGTTCGCGGCGATCGAGCCGGTGCTGCAGGGCGTATTCGACGAGTTCGCCGACGGCAGGACGGTCACGCCGGCGCCGTTCCCCCGCATCCCGTTCGCCGACGCGATGCTGAAATACGGCACCGACAAGCCTGACCTGCGCAATCCCCTGGTCATCAGCGACGTCACCGAGCATTTCAGGGGCGGCGGGTTCGGGCTGTTCGCCAGGATAATCGAGGGCGGCGGCGTCGTCAGGGCGATTCCGGCGCCGGGCGCCGGCACGCATGCGCGCAGCTTTTTCGACGGCATGAACGACTGGGCCCGAGGCGAGGGGCATGCCGGGCTGGGCTATATCAACATCAAGAATGGCGAGCCGGGCGGGCCGATCGCCAAGAATCTCGGCGAGGAAGCGGCGGCGAAGCTCATCGAGGCGCTCGGCCTCGGCCCCGACGACGGCGTCTTTTTCGCCGCCGGCAAGGCCGATCAGGCGGCCAGGCTCGCCGGCGCGGCGCGCACCCGGATCGGCGAGTCGCTCGGGCTGATCGAGGAGAAGGCGTTCCGCTTCTGCTGGATCGTCGACTTTCCGATGTACGAATATGACGAGGAGCGGAAACAGATCGACTTCAGCCACAATCCCTTCTCGATGCCCCAGGGCGGCATGGAGGCGCTGGAGACGCAGGACCCGCTCGACATCCTCGCTTACCAGTATGACATCGTCTGCAACGGCGTGGAGCTGTCTTCCGGGGCGATCCGGAACCACCGGCCAGAAATCATGTACAAGGCGTTCGAGATCGCCGGTTATTCGCGCGCGGACGTCGACACCAATTTCGCCGGGATGATCAACGCGTTCAAATATGGCGCGCCGCCGCATGGCGGCTCGGCGCCGGGCATCGACCGGATCGTCATGCTGCTCGCCGACGAGCCCAATCTGCGCGAGGTGGTGCTGTTCCCGATGAACCAGCGCGCCGAGGATCTGATGATGAACGCGCCGGGCGAGGTCACCGCCAAACAGCTGCGCGAGCTCCACATCCGCATCGTGCCCCCTTCCGGGACAGCTTCGAAGGACCCGGCACGGGTCGTGGCGCTCGAATAGGGCGCCTGCTACAGGAAGGGCCCAGACCCGCAACTGGAGGCGGTCGTGACGGGTTGGCATTTGTTGTCCGGCAAGGAGCG